>Ga0307507_10009523_pt1 | contig 12891 bp, 4 predicted proteins | sample 7_EM_MG_FD_207223 | JGI IMG/M metagenome (GOLD analysis project Ga0307507, IMG submission 207223) | Populus trichocarpa ectomycorrhiza microbial communities from riparian zone in the Pacific Northwest, United States - 7_EM | ecosystem: Host-associated > Plants > Roots > Unclassified | place... | reverse complement strand
AGTTATTGATACTTTAAGTGCAAAATGATGATATAAAACCTTGATAAAAATGTACTTTTAAGTACTAATCAATTAGCTTCGAATAATGGCATCCGAAGTGGACAACTGGGATGAACAAATGATTAGCTTTGGCTAATGGCATCCTAAGTGGATGACCGGGATGAATAAATGATTAGCTTCGGAAGTGGATGGCCGGGTTGAATAAATGATTAGCTTCAACTAATGGCATCCTATGTGGATGACCGAGATGAACAAATGATTAGCTTCGGCTAATGACATCCTAAGAGGATAGTCGGATTTGAGAGTTATGAGTTAGTTTCAAGAATTAATGCATTCATGTATGTTATGTTTTGTATATACCAAGTATATGAAAGAACTACGATTATTATGCTTTAAACAGAGAACAACGTCAGTTCGGCTAACAATATTCTAGATGGATGACCGGGTTTGAGTATTGTAATTAGCCTCAATAATTGATGAATTATTAATTGTGGTATTTACATAAGTAAGGGGAAATGGAATAATTTATGCTCTTTTGGTCCATGAGTGAAATGTAATGTTAATATTGCTTTATCATGTTTCTAAATTGCTTATAATTGAAGCAAAGGTCTGCTTATCATATGAGTCTTCCAATTCTTTTGTTTTACATATGCCTGGAACAGGTAAAAGCATTTTTGCAAAGAAATGTCGTGCAAAACAATTGAAAATTTGTCATAAATGTGCCAGATGGACTTGCAATGCACAATGTCGTTCTTTAGGAATGCTATCTATAAACCATGAAGATAAAATACAATTCATTAAGGACGGCTTGAGTAAGGAGTCTTTAGATAATCTTTTATTGACTCTTGAGACGCACCCTAGTGAAGATGTGTATCGTGCAATTCATGATTTATGGCCCCATTTTCATAAAGAATATGCTCGATATAGTCTTGGGAATCTGACTAAAAAAGACCATGTTTGTCAGTTTTTAAGAAAACTGGATGGGAAGCCTATCCCCGACCTATAAGGGCGTTTAAGTCATTCTTGGGTGTAAAACCAAGGGAAGATGTGAGCCACAATCACAACTACTTCTCCATACACATGTTCTAGAAAAAAGGAGGGAGGGAGAGAGACTTTAGCTGGCCTACATATAGGTAATATGATAGCATTTTCCATTTTCTATCTATAAAATCTTCTCCCCATTCCCTTCATTTCTATTAAATCCATACATTCATAAAGTATAGGAGAGTGTAGCAATGACAGGTTCCTCAGGTCATCAAATAAAAAATATTTGTGTTTTTGGTGGATTTGGTCCTAGGAAAGAAAAAGAGTTTTTAGAATCAACAAATCATCTTGGTCGAGTACTAGCTGAGAGAAAGATTCATTTAGTGTATGGAGGAGGCAGCCTTGGGTTAATGGGAAGTGTGTCAACATATGTATTTTTAGGAGGTAGTCAAGTTTTGGGTATCATTCCAAAAGCTTTAGCCAAAGTGGATATCACCGGAAAAACAATTGGAGAGGAACTACAGGTCTTCACAATGTCTGAACGAATGTCTGCAATGTTTGAACATGTTAACGCCTTCATTGCCTTACCAGGTGGTCTGAGCACATTAGAAGAGATATTTCATATTTCCTCTTAGGCCCAACTGAACATTCAATTTGTTGTCTTTTCTTAATCATGATGTGAAACAAAATTTTCTAACATCTTCGACATGACAAATCATAATCTCTGTTGCTACTACTGAACAATTGATTGATCAACTACAATCTTTCATCCCTGTAATCGATTCCTCCATGAGTCGAATAGACTGGTCAACCATGGAAAGCTGTAAAAAGCTTAGATTGGACTTGAGCCTTAGTTTGTAAAATCTTGTGTCTTTTGATTTTATTAATAGCATACTATTTTCTATTTCGTTATTTCTTATATTTGTTCAAGTGTGTTTCAGGTTTGTCAGTAGTTGCTATTTCAGGTGATGTCTTATATACTCTACTTTTCTACCTTAAAACATTAAGGACAATGTCTTATTTTGGTTGGGGGGAGGGCTAGTAGTAAAAAAAAAAAAACTTTTAGTTGTTATTAAAACCATTTGACAGAACTATTATTGTTAGGATGACAGAGTAAAGATGAATTTTATTGACTCTTGAGACGCATCTTGGTAAATATTTTTCAATGGTTATTTGCAACATTCATAACAAGGTTCTATCACACACTTCTTTATGAAATATTCTGGTTTACAAACTCTCATACTGTTATCACTTGATTCTGCCTACATACTTATCTAACAAGTATTTATAAACCATCATTTTCACACACACACACACACACACACTTAAACACATGCTTGGGGTTGCACATTGGATCATTACATTATTTATGTTCTTTTGTTAAAAGTAACAACTAAGGGAAAATGATAATAAATATAATATCAATGATAATAAAAACATAGATAAGTTTGGTTTCGTAACCTCCCTAACCTAAGCAATTAAGCTTGAAGGGGTGTTTTAACACTTAATACCCTAAAGTTAACTGACTTGGGAGCTATTGGCTCAATGCTTGTTACATGGGTTGAGGAGAAAGCTTAAGGGAATCAAACATTGCACTATCTACATTTTAGTATCTGCAACCTGAGTTACTAAGCTCGTAGGGGTGTCTCAACACCTAATGCCCTAAAACCAACTGGTCTGGGAGTCATTAGCCCAACGCTCGTTACATGGTTTAAGGATACGTTATGTTTCAAGTTACCAAAATAATAATAATAATAATAATAATCCCAACCCGAGGAAGTTAAACAAATTTTGTTTTCTTCCAAGCAAAGCCCCATAACTGTGTGTTGATATATTGAGCACAAAAGGAAGCTTATTTATATCTTGATTAAGAAGTATGGAGCAGACATATAAATCTAATGAGAGTTTGTTTATTTGAATAGATCAATAGAAGTTAAATGATGAATGCCTTGCCTTTGGATCTTGCAAATTGTTTTTCTATTTTAATGCTTTAATTACCAGAGACTAATAATAAGCTGGTTGGGGGGTGTGATCAATACTTAAAAGTGCATTTTCATTAAGGTTTTATATTATCATATTGCACTTAAAGTATCATTAAATTCCCTAACTTAAGCATGTTTTATGACAACAAGTCTGATACTATAAGAAATCTTTAATTTATGGTAAATGCTCATTTTAAATGCAGGCATATCTCACAATTTAAAGGATTGATTGGTGTGTTTAACTATTGAAGCATAGAAGACAAAGAGAGGGCTAAGCTTAGAGAAGAGATGCTGGTTCAATTTAAACTAGAACACCATTCGGTTATTGGGTCATAACTGGAGCTGTAGACCTTGGATTTAGGTCTGGTTTTATCTTGATGAAAAGCTAAGACATAGGCCTAAAACATTCATGAAGAATAAAATTCAAAGCTACCATTTTCAAGTTCAAATCTTAGCAACAAAAGAGAAATTTGAATATGTTCTGCCGCCCAGACACTGTTCGGTATTCAGCCCATATATTGAGTTCTAAAAGTCCAAATGAGCTCATTAAATTTTTATTGGAAAGGCTGAGACAAATTCCCACAACTTTTATAAAGACTATATGTTCAAATTCTGATGTTAGCAATGATGTTTTGTCCAGACAACAAGTCAATAGCTAACCACCAATCAAGAGTTGGCCACTAACTCAATAATTAGTTATCAAATCAATAGTTCTGAATTTTAGTCTATAAAAGGAGGCATTTGCCATACATTTAGGCATCTTGGTTTTGAGATCAAGATCTTGCTCTTACTTTCTTTCTTTGTATTTTTATAATGTTCAAGTTTTATTTCATGTTAAATTTTCATTGATCTCTTGTTTATGCTTTTCATTTTCTTTACTATACTTAGTTAACTTATATCATAACTATATTCTTATCTTGTTTATTTATGTTTCTCTTTTTTATCATGTTTATTTTGTCAAGGTGAAAAGGTTTCACTAATGGTGTTAGAATAAGTATAATATAAACTCAACATGAACTTTAATGTTTTTATTCAAGAAAGTTTGTTGTTAACATGTTTTATAATTGTTATCTTACTCATTCTTAATATCTTGCTTGTTAAATGATTAATCTAGATTTGTGTTGTACAACTCTTGGTACAACAAATACTTGATTATTTCATAGCCTACTGTATAAATAACCGACACCTGTGCTATGAAAGGAACTTGATTTGTTGTTGGCATAAGTTAGTACCATGAATACCTGACAACATTTACAAGTATTGACATTACTCAAACAAGATAATTAATATGATCATGTTAATAATTTATAATGAGTCATTAATGATAAAAAGAGTACCATGGAACCTCCTTTGTGTGTGGTTTTCAATTGAGTAATAAAAAGAGTTTATACTATACCTATTTGAAATACCATTAGTGGACTCTCTAACCTTGACAACTGTTTTATCTTTGTTTAAATCCTTACATCATCATCACATCTCAAAGTTCTCTTTAACTCCCTTTTCTTTTATTATTTGTGATTTTATATAGTTAACCTCCCTGTGGATCGACTCCAATCTTGTCGAGTTATTTATTACTTCGACACTCCTGCACTTGGGATAAGACATTAACTATTTGATTGTGTCAACTCCACCGTCCCGACGAAGACCCGCCTCCTCCTCCTCCTTCAACGCCTCTATTCTAAATTAATTGTATTGGAACTTATAAATGTTTAAATTTGTAATAAATGTTTGATTTTTATATTCATTTAATTTATTTTAATTATTTTCTATTTATGTTGAATATATATTCTTAAAAAAATATTTTTAAATTATTACTAATGGGGTTACCAATAGACTAAATATTCCAGAGAGTTGAAAAAGAATTACTGCAAATGCTATTACCATTGTATAATCACCAATAGAATTACAAACGGTTTGTTTGTTATTTATATGTCAAATTCATTAAGGGGAATACCGACTAACAAAAAAAATCACCAATGAAATTACATATAGTTTTTCTGCCAGTGAATTATTATATTCATCGATGGAAAACCGACGAAATAAAATGGATATTTTTTTTGCGTGTTTTTGTCATCAATAAATCTGTCGATAAAATTATTACTGATAAATTTACTGATAAATTATAAATTATTGACAAAAGTTTTTTCACTAAATTATTTTTATTCATGAGTTTATGCCGACAAACTAAAAATATAAATATGGAAAAAATTTATATCAGTAAATTAAAAATTGTGGCAGTGTTTCCCATTAGAAACAATTTAGTGCGTTCTTCAATTGGTATGCGAGACATTTTTCTTCTGGATATTAACGATACTAAAAACATGCATTCCGTGGGCATATATACGTACAAATATTCACTTTAAAAAAAAAATAGAATGAAAAAAATTGATTGATTGATTTATCCAGTTAAAACTCAGCATTCATCAACTAATTATTTTTTTTTTATCAAAATAATATTATTTTATTCTTTTAAAAAATAAGATCAACTTAAATTGATATATGTAAACCTTTTAATTGATCATAATTTTTTTTAATTATCGTGAATGTCTAAGTTAGTTTACGTATATCTCGACTAGTTTCACGGGTCTTAAAATTAACGACGATATAAATCTCCAGTCAAACTAATAACCTTTAAAAATTAAACTCAAAACCTAACTAATTCAGTTACATCCCTTGTAATTATTAGAGTTTTACAATTATCCTTGTTAGTTGTTATTATTATGGGATGGAATAACATTATTATTTGCGCACCACACCGATAACTCCCATAACTCCATAACGCAGTTATATAACGGTGATAATATTAATGAGAATATTTGTTCCTTTGGACTTTATTATATATATATATATATATATATATATATATATATATATATTTTAGCTATCATTTAACTTTGAGTTCTTCTTTCCTTTGATCATGGACATTAATAAAATTCATCCCACCTTTAATGAAAAAAATCAACAAAAACGCAGGTACAAAGAACACGCACAACCTGGATCCTTTTGTGCCATGGCAATAATTGCTGGGTTGGGTAACAATCTCACAAGTGCTGAAATATTAATGTATTATAATTGCCGGTCCAATTAGGGCCCCTCAATTCATATTATAAAAAGATTAATTAAAGTATAAAGCCGCCGAAAAGAATCTTAGTTTCTTCAAGTTGAACCTTTGATTTTTGTATGTTAGATAATGCGGTTTCACCCTTTTTTTTTTTTTTTTTAATATTTTTTAAAACTATTAAATTAATATTTTTTAAAATAATTTTGATATTGATTAAAAAAACATTATTTTAATATATGTTTAGCTAAAAAATATTTTTTAAAAATATTTTACACCACATCATCACTAGATATTAAAAAAAATTAATTTTTTTTTTAAAAAGAATTAAAATAATACATATACAAGTGTTTTACACTAGTATTATGATATGTACACATGTGTAAGGAATCTTAAACACCCCCGAAAAATAATTATGAACTGATCTTCTTGTTCTAATTGGTTATTAGTATAATCAATGTAAAAAATCATTAATGGTCTTTCTTTATGTTTTTACCCATTATCAAATATGAGTTAAACTCAACCCAATATATATATATATATATATATATATATTAAGAATCTAATCTATCATTAAGTGATTTATAAAACCTTATTTCGAGATGTGAATAGGAAAACTAAAAATTAAGCATGGTTACTTTACTAACAATTTAACTTTTATGGATTAAATCGTAAAAATTATTTGTCTTTGTGTATAAATCTGTTTATTTTTGCATTTTAAAAACGTTTTTAAAAAAATTTGAATTTTTTTTATTTTTTTCTTTACTTCAAATTAATATTTTTTTGGTATTTTTATATCATTTTAATGCGCTGATGTTTTGATATATTTTCGAGTGAAAAACATTTTAAAAAACAACTACAACTATACTCCTAAACACACGCTCTTGTGATTTATAAAAAACTAAAAGTTAGAACAAACTAATATATATATATATATATATATATATATATATATTAAAAAAAATTGAAAATATTATTAACCCATTTTTTCCTTATGAAATATCGTTACTTGTTTTATCATTCTTGCAAGGCTAAGGAGAATCATAAGCAGTTTACATAAGAGTCTAAAAACAAGAAAGTAGCGTCTTGAAAGGAAAATACAAATCATGGATTATTATTATTTTTATTTGAAAGAGTAATATTTTCTTAAGTTGAAAGAGTCTATTTTAATACCGGTCTCCATGAACCATAACACTCCTTACCAAATACGCCGCCGTTTACTTGCAAAAATAATTTAAGAGAAAATTCTTTCTTCGCAGCGAAGAAAAACACGAACCAAACACGGCCTAAAAAACACACTAAACGTATAACCAGAACGCCCCCCCTTCTGTCTTGTCTGAAAACAATTCCGTTTTAGCAAATCTTTGTCTCTCTACCCGAGCTGACTCAGAGCACTATTAACTCATAAATGAGTCAGGAATCGTTCATATACAGCTTCGTGGCACGAGGGACAATGATTTTAGCTGAGTACACCGAGTTCACCGGCAACTTTCCGGCGATCGCAACTCAGTGCCTTCAAAAACTCCCTTCTTCTAATGACAAGTTCACTTACAATTGTGATCACCATACCTTTAATTTTCTTGTTGAAGATGGCTACGGTAATTTCTCTTCCTTTGCAGTTTCGGCCCTCCATTTTCTCTTCGTTTTATTTCAAGTGAATTGCAAGTGAAAGTATGGATCTTGTTGGTAAAGTTTCTTTCTTTTTGGATTTGCTTTGTTTTGAACCTAAAATCTCAACTTGGGCTCTTTTGTTTTTGCTTAGTTTTGTTGTTGTTACTGGTTATTTTGGCAATATAATTACTGTCTGGTTTCGAAGGAAATTGAGTGAGGTAAGGGGAGGGGGGTTGATTTTCCATTTTTGGTGACAGAAGCTAGATGATGTTCTAGTAGAGGTCCAGTTTGGATTGCATGAATGATTTATTTGTCCTAATTCTCAAATTTTACATGCCCACTTAGATTACTGATAGGAAAAAAATACATCTATTACATCACCCTCATATTATAAGAAAAAAAAATACATACATAGATGCAAGTACAAAATATTGCAATATAGTAATCAAAATGTATATCATTTTATAATTTATAAAATTTGTAAATCTTCAGTCTCTTTTTGTTTTTTGTTTTTGTTTTTATTGTCGAATAAATGCAGTTTGTGTGTACATTTTACAAACATACCTTATCAAAAGATGTATATGTTCAATTTTCTATCAATAGAAGTATTTTAGTGAAATTGTAGTCTGTATAAGATTCTAAAATCTTACAAAAGCGAGTTATTGATTTTTGGTTGAATGATCATTGCTTAAGATATGGCCATGTAATGGAATTGTGCTAAGTTTTGAGTTCATAACCATATTTGAAGGTGAAGTTGCTAAATTTTTAATCTCCTATATGTCCAAGCTATTTTTTCTTGTCCCCTCTGTATCTAGAGGAGTGTAGGAAGGGTTGGCTGTGACCTGTACTGCCTTTCCGGACTCCTTGAAATTTTACATTAAGAAGTTTTGAAATCATCTAGCAAAATGGCCGTGGAAGACCCACAATTCATATATTGTGCATGTCCTGTCATAATTTGAGGGATGTAACAAGTTGATATGCTTGATCAAAGTTTCATATTTTGTTTATTTATATACATTTGCATCATTTTTCTGCTATTTGTGGAAAGTAATTTTAGTTGTCAAAGCAACATTAGTTACAATACAACCATGACTTCATGTACTTAAGGGTTGTAGGTCCACCCTAAAATGTGACCACCTTATTTAATCCAGGCCTGCATTTTGGAGTATTTACCACTACCATGTCCTCTATGTCCCCAACCTGAGATAGGACGACATGGTCCACTATTCACTTCTCTCGACCCTTGTGGGAGGTTGTAGTTGCTTGAGCAGCTCTCTCTTCCCTCATTGGGATTGGTCAAGCTCCTTCACTTATTGCTTGATCCAATCTTGAACCTGTTGGGATCCTTTGTCGTCTGGTGTAATAAGATGCATCAGTCTAATGTAGTGGGGAACCTTTAATCCTTCTAGCTTCCCCTTGATATGGTGTTTTGTGCAATTTGCAGCTTATTGTGTTGTTGCCAAAGAAACTGTTAGCAAGCAGATCTCCATTGCATTTTTGGAACGCATGAAAGCAGACTTCAAGAAAAGATATGGGGGTGGTAAAGCTGATACTGCTGCTGCTAAAAGTCTCAATAAGGAGTTTGGGTACGTGCATCTATGAAAGTACATAAAGCATTGTACACAAAGAAAAAGTCTTTCAAGATTTTTGTTTTATTTTTTACTATGAGTTTTGTACTTTAAAGTAAGACTATATGCTCCTTATTTCAGGCCAATTATGAAAGAGCACATGAAGTATATTATTGACCACGCTGAAGAGATTGAGAAGTTAATAAAAGTGAAGGCTCAAGTTTCAGAAGTTAAAAGCATAATGTTAGGAAATATTGACAAGGTAAATGAAAAAAAAAAAAAAACAGTTTCTAAATTGCTGTTAAAGTATGCATTTTTTGTCTGGTGCTCTTATACACCAATTTGAGCATTTTATTCCAGGATTTGCTCAGTTCTCATTAAATTCTAGGCAAGAATGCTTTTAATAGTTAGGATGTGCTGGGAGATTCTGCTATCTTTAAGGACCAGAATCATGTAATGCTCTTGTTGAAACTAGCTTACTCTATATATGAAATGTGTCTTTGTGTTCTTTTAAGATGGCTTATAAAAAAAGAAACTAAATGTTTAGTAGTTAGCATCAGAGACCAAAAATCCTTTCTGGATGAAAATGGAATTATGGTGGGAAGTTTCATTTGAACAAGTTATGTTCTGACACGATTTTTATGAGTGTCAAATGGGGTTCCACACTTTTTTTTTTTTTGTCTGCTCTCTTGTTAAGGTACCTTTACAGAGAGCTTAGAAGCAAGAACTAACGTAATATAGAACATTTGCTTAAGAATGTTAGCAAGTCCACTAAAAATGGAAATGAAAAGGAACCTTGCCTGGTTAATAGCCGTGTTTCAGGATAAGTTATTTCATAAACCCTGTATGGATCAAACAACTTGTATTGCAAAACATTAAGCATGGTGATTGGTCTAAATTATCATAGTAGAAGTTGTTTTCTCTGCACAGATGTGATCGGCCCTGTGCGATTAGTTCTTGTACTGGCAGATTGAAAGGTTTGTTTGGTGAATCTCATGTAGAAATTGAGAACTAACAATTTATTAGCTTGTGAATGGAACAACCTTTATGAATTGCATTGATCAAACATGTAAACTAATCTAAACTAATCATCTGCAAGCAATAATTAAGTGATTAAATCTTGTTTGTATTGTGTTGCTTGAAGAGTTAGAAATGAGGTAACAGGTAATGGAAACAAAATGCATGCCGCAACATATACCTGCTTATTTGATGGCTCATGTGCCCTTTCCAGGCTATTGATAGAGGTGAAGCCATAGCGACTCTTGCTGACAAGACTGAGACTCTGCGTGATCAGGTTGGTTAACCATGCACAAACTTTTAAATCTGCTCAATCCATTCATGACAAGTACTTTTGACTGTTTTCCTTGATTTATAATTTAGGCCCAAGCATACAAGAAACAAGGGACACAAATTCGACGGAAAATGTGGTATCAAAACATGAAGATCAAGTTGGTTGTCCTCGGGGTGTTATTGATTCTGGTACTAATAATTTGGCTTTCCATTTGCCATGGATTTGATTGTTCCAACTAGTAATCATTCATACAGAGAACTCAATGCTATATACAAAAAGACTTTGAACAGTTTATGTTCGAACTTCGGCAGAGGAGCTTTGGTTTCATAAGATTGGTATCTTATCTTCTTAGCAAGTTGGCATGGAGAGAGATCTTAAGTTGTCATTAGCTTGAGCGTTGTATCATGTGTTGTAGTGTGCCAAATATTACACAGACATTTCTTTTTTGCAGTTTTCCTGTATTCGTATAGCAGTAAAATTTGAGTAACATTATGTGTTGGCGCAATGCTGACTGGCTTGGTGATTCCAGAACCCCACCTCAAACCTTTTGTTGTTGATTTCCGCCAAAACTTGGACCTTGTAGATGATATACTAGAGTAATTGGTATGCGTTTTGTCGCGGCTGATATCATTTTTTTTTAACAGGTAAAAGAATTGTGCATGAATTGTTAATATATATTTTATTTATAAGTAAAATTTTAATATATTTTTTTATTTTTGTTCTACTCGAGTTAACCAAAGTCTAATAATTTTGGTTTTCTGAATTATTTTTTGTTAAATTATATGATCATGAAAATATATATTATTAGAAAATTAACTAGAAAAATTCTTTTTTAATAAATAATGATGGGCTGTAAATAAAAACTCTGCTAATATTATAAAAAATTAGAGGATATTTAATAAAATAACATCTAAATACATTCTTAATTAATTTAATAAATTATTAATATCTTAAATTAATTAGTTTTTTAATCTAAATTTAATAAAAAAAGTTAGACACGCGGGCCTGGAATGAATTAAAAAGCTCAAGTATGCTTGAGCTTTTGTATATAATGTTTTGTTTAATTAATTTAAGAATTTAATAAATTATTCATATTTTATATTGGTTAATTTTTAAAAAATTTAAATATAAATTAATAAAAATAGAAAAAAATATTAGGCACGCGAGTCTGGCCAATAAAAACCCAAGTCTGCTTGAGCTTTTTTTATTTATTTTTTGCCTTCGTCTGCTCTTAATTAAATTAAGAATTTAATAAATTATTAATATTTTAAATTAATTAATTTTTAAAAAATCTAAATTTAAATTAATAAAAAACCAAAAAAGAATTAAATATACAGATTTTGCCTGAATTAAAAAGCTTAGGTATACTTGAGCTTTTTTATTTATTTTTTGCATTTGTCCGCTCTTTTTTTAATCAAGCAGACAACCTATCACTTATTGATGCCTAGAATCTGGTCATCAATCATCATTGTGGTGGCCGGAAAATCAAGAGGGGTTTTATGTCTAAAATCCTATTTTTTTCTTTAAGCAATTTTCATCTAAAAACACCATAAAAACCAATATAAATCATCTAACAACCCTGAAACACTCTAAAATCACTTAAAAAGTAAAAATCAACTAAATACCTAAAAATCAAAATTGAACTCGATTCGTTGTTCCCACCATGTTTAGAGAAAAAAACCATTATTATCAAACTCTTCTCGTCAAATAGAACCCTTTGACAATAAACTTGATCATTTTTGTTATCGGAATCATGACAACTGATAACTTTATTTTTTTTTCATCGTTTTCCAGTGATTTTTTCTTTTATATCTCAAATTCAAGAACCGAAAAAAAAAACTTTTGGATAAAAATAAAAATTGTTGTGAATTTAGAGTTAGTGATGTATTTTTTTATTTTTCAGTTCTTTATCTTTTAATCTGGTATTATTTTCTATAATTTCAAGCCTCATCTATAATTTGAAGCCTAATTCTATCCGACTGGTAATATCTCTGCAAGCACACAAAGGAGCCAAAAATGGACGGGTCTAGCTGCTTTGGTAGCGCATATATATATTCAGTTCCCTTGTCAGGCCAAAATCAGACCATTCAACTCTCCTCGAGGGGGTTGAAGGATTAGATAAAGAATGTGCATTACTAGCAGGGAAGTCCATTATGGTTAGGTAGCGTTTCCTTCCTGTTTCGAGAGAGAGAAAAAAAAAAACAGAGACCTTGAATTGTATGTGTGAAACCTGTATAGACATGGGTAATAAGTTCTGTATGAATTCTTTTTAATTACAAACTTTAATGTGTTTATAATTCTTTGCTTAGAATGCAGTTATTCCTTTCGTCAGTGTTATGTGAAGGATATATTTACACTAATTGACAATAGAGGAATCTCAAGTCTAAAGGGAAATAA
>Ga0307507_10009522_pt1 | contig 12892 bp, 21 predicted proteins | sample 7_EM_MG_FD_207223 | JGI IMG/M metagenome (GOLD analysis project Ga0307507, IMG submission 207223) | Populus trichocarpa ectomycorrhiza microbial communities from riparian zone in the Pacific Northwest, United States - 7_EM | ecosystem: Host-associated > Plants > Roots > Unclassified | place... | reverse complement strand
CGGTTTCCTTCTTTGGCTCTTTGGCTTTGGCCTCCTGCTTTTGTTTCCACCAATCTGGAGCTTGATGCTCCATTCCTCCACCTTTGGCAAAGCATTTTTCATTGGTATGTCCCTTTAATTTGCAGTTTGTGCATTTGAGTCCTGACTTCTTTCCTTTTCCCTTGCTATCTTTCCCTTTTCCACCCTCAGATGAACCTTTGGCCTTTCCGTGAGCGGTGGCCAGAGCGGCATGAGACTTGTTGATGCTAGCTTCAAGTTTGATGGTGCTAGCTTCCTCAACAAGATGCCAAATGAGGTCATCACTGGTAAGTGCGGTTTTGGTCTGTCGGGCGGTAGTACTCAATGTTGTTAATAGTGGTTGATAGCGTGTTGTTAGGGAAAGTGATGTCCAGATATAGGCATTAAATTAAACGTCGCTAATTGGAGAGCCAATTTCACTAAGGCGCTCGCGTAGCATGTTCATAGTAGTGAGGTGAGTGCACATGTCTTCGTTCTCCACATAGCGGGCCGTCTGAAGTTTTCCGAGCAGGTACTCCTCGAACTGAGCACCTTTGTTGCCATGGACCGAAGAAAGCTTTTTCCACAGGTCAGCAGCTGTTTTCTCCCCCTTGATCTGCAAGAACGAGGAATTGTCCATGGTGTTGTAGATCAACTTGCAGACCTGAGCTTCCTTTTGCTCCCAAGAATCAATAGAGGTTTCATGTTTGTCAACATCATCGTCAGACAAAGGAACAGTGGCAGTGGCAGAGAGATAAAATTTCCCAGCCTTCTCAACAAGGTCAGTTGGCCTTAGCGCGGTCCCAATCAGGTGACGACAGAGATCATGGGCAGTTGCAGCATTAAGAACCCGTTCATAGTAGGTCAGCCAGTTCTCACCGTCGCTTGCAAGCTTCGGGAGCTGTGTGACCTTAATGGTTGTGTTGTCACTAGTAGAGACTTCTTGTTGGCCCATAACCTGTAGAATGTAGGCAGTGGTTTGACAACGGAGATGGAGACTAGATAAATATAATGTATAACTTCAGTGGGTGGTAACACACTGAGGGTAGGAAATACAATACCTATGTAGATAAATATAATGTATACTAGGATATGTCAGTAGAGTACAATACGAGAGAATAACGTAAAGACTTACACCTCAGTGGGTGGTAACACACTGAGATGGAATGGTAACTAAGAGTCTGTGATATCAGTAACGTCACAATATGACATAAATAATCAAATATAAAATAAATGATAAAAGGAATACACGTCCGTGGCGTAATAACTTAACACCCTCATCATCTCGCACTTTTCTCTTCGTTCCTGCTTGTTTTCCAGCTGCTGATCCTTTTACTTTGCTCACCACCATTGGTGCCACCAGTTGATCCACCTTTCGTTTTTTCGCTGCTGCCGTTTTGTTCACAGGCACATGATCACCACCATGGTTGTCATTGCGTCGCATGTTACTGTTCCCCTACTCTTTACCGTTCCCCTGCTTGTTACCGTTCCCCTGCTTGTTACCGTTCCCCTGCTCATTACCGTTCCCCTGCTCGTTACCATTCCCCTGCTCATTACTGTCCCCTTCCCCATCATCCCCTTCCATTGGCCCCAGTGATTTCGCGTACACATTCCTTTCTTCACCATCATACATGTGCCTTGCCTCATCAACATACACATTCTCTCCGTTCCCCCCTTCATCAATGTCTCTGTCAATGTCCCCTCCTACATCATCATCACCGTAGGCATTCCGTCCGTTCTCCATGTCTCCGTTGATGTCATCAATGTCCCCTCTCTCCCCTTTTTCATCAATAATTCCTTCATCGTCACTGGTCGATATCGCTTCGTCATCATGGTCTCCATCCGTCATGTTGTCGTCAGCTTGATTGGCAGACCCAAGGTGCTTCTGATACAATCACTTATTTTTGATGAACGTCTTCATAATTTCGAGTGTTGTCCAATTTCTGTGATACAGCTGCAGTTGGTTACTCTTCGATCTAGCCTTCATAATACTTAGTAACAATGGTCAACAGATTTGAAGTCAGGATAGACATACAACTTCCACCAATTTAGCTATAGCAGCTATATCTTGAGAACGCCAGTCAAGATGCAGTAGGCCCGCATGCGTAATAACATCTCAAATTATTGCCTGTTAAAAGTAATAGAGTGAGGCGTGACATTGGAAGAAAAATGACCTTACTTGGCAATGTGAATACAGTCTTCTGTTGTCAGCCAGACCCATATCACTTTGAAGTTTAGTGATATTTTTAGGGTGTGGAATCTCTTGCACCTTCCTCTCCACAGGTTTGGTGACTTGAATCTTCTTATTCAGTTTGTCAATCTCTGCTAAATGAAAGAAAGCTAAATGATGGCTAATCGAAAGCAGTTTGAAAGACAAACCTTGCTGCAACGCAATTCTTTCCAGTAGAGCAAGAGTGTCTGCATCTTTTGCACCATGCGAAGAAGCAACCTGTGCCTGAGAGTTTGGGAGGGACTGAGAATTTGTGGCGGCATTCACAGCTGGTTTTAGTGATTGTCACAGGTAACCCTGGGGTTTTCCAGGGCTACCCGTACCCCTACCCCAGCAAGGGGTACGGGTTTCAATGGGTTATGGGTAGGGGTTGGTAGGGTTTTATGGGTTGTACCAGGTAAAGAAAACCCGCACTGGGTCGCACGAAAATTGAAGTAGACTGTACAAAGATATTGTAACACATAGCTAATTTAGTATAGAATCCCATCCAGCAGCTAGATTACCTTTCCTTGTGTTAGCTGGAACCTCAGGGAGTACAACAACAGCCCTAATGTCACTGTTCCTGACATATCCCAGCCTACTCCATACCCCAAGGCACATCAAGGCCCTTGTAGACTGAACAGAGAGCCTGCTGCAGAGATGAGAGAGGACAATGCAGCCTTGACTAAAAACACGTTCAACATCAACAGATGTGGCTAATTTCCACATAGATCAGTAGTCGCACTATCAACAGTCATTGAAGTACTTTCCTGGAATAGTGAGATAATCGAGCGCCATACAATACAGGCAGGGGTATTCTGCCTTCCTTTCATACCACCAATGGCAGACATCCGTGACCTGCTCAGGGTCAGTACTTAGGTATCGATCGAGCTCATCACGGAGCTCCAAAGATGAGGGGGCTGAAAGGGCTGGTAGATTGTCAAATATATTGGCAGATGACGAAGACTAAAAATATTCAGTAACAGTCAATCAAAGAAGATAAAATATTGTACCGCAGAGTTCTTTGAGACTACCCTTTCATCCAAATCCATAAACATGTATGTTCAGTCAAACTCCTCCCGAACAATACTGCATGCCGTTGTGATCCATTCGTCTTCCCATCCTGCAGACTTGAAGTAGTGGAGCTTATGACGAGGGTGAAGAACTAAAGGACATCAATAGTAATTACAAATGATACTGTCACGGTGTGGCTCACCCATTGCAATTCGATAAACCTCTGAATGATCAGTCTTGTTGTAATATCAGTTGAGGGTTCGCTTTCCGATCGCAAGGGCAGCACGAATCGAGACGGGATAACGAGCATTCTGGGTTGCAGTGGCAAGAAAGGTGTCGATGTGGTCCTTGTGGGTATGACTGTACTAATACTTGGTGTAGATTGAGAGAAGAATGTAGTTGCGTGTTTTAAAATCTATAAAAGTAATCCAGCGGGCTATTTGGACGACTACAGAGAAATTCCTGCCTTTAATGAATCATGTAAGATTCCTGTGATCACACACTTGTCATCTTGCAGTTCGTACTTGCGGAGGTTGAGATCATGGCTGGATGTGATTTCGTCGATTGGTACATGATAGTTGAGCACAAAGTCCAACATGTCGAAGGTCGAGTTCCAGCGGGTCGAGACATCCTGCAGCATCATTTGAACCTTGAGGCTGAGTTCTTCAAGCTTTGCCAACCACTGAGGGAGAATGATTGTCGATGAATTCTTAATCGCATTGGCAAGAGTTCGAAGCTGTGCGCCATAATTAGGTAATTTCAAATTATATAATCATCAATTTACCTTGACGAGCATCAACTGAACTGGAACAAGACTGACACGGGGAGGGGCAGCCCCTCCCCTTCCTGTTTCAATGCACGTTGGCCCCAGTGCTCAAGGACAACAACGCTGAACGCGGAAGCGACAAGAAGGAGAAAGACAGTGGGCACAAAGGTGCGCCCGCCTTTTTTTTTTGGTTCTTTTTTTTTACTGACGCGACGTGGCAGTAAACGGAGAGGGTCAAACCCTCCCCTTCCTTTTTCATCACGAATGGGGAGGGCACGACCCTCCCCTCCCTCCTGTTTCGACGCAACACAGGGAGGGGCAACCCTCCCCTCCCCCTTTCGTTTCGACATGACATGGGCAGGGGTACCTAGTGATGCTCATGGGTATTGATACCCGTGCGGGTTCACAGGTACGGGGGTCACGGGGACGGGGACGGGTCACAAAATTTTCACCCGTGATGATCCCATACCCGTTTGGACGGGTGACGGGTCTGTGACAGGCTGACACAGCCTGATGAGTCACCACCAGCATGGCAACCCAGGCCGCTGTGCTGGTGGCACACACCGCTGATTTCGACGAGAAAAGTGACCAGGAAGTACAGGGTGGTGACCTTTTTTCATAGTTTTTCGAGTTTCCTGCAGTGCGGGAGACTTTCGGCGCTGTCTGTGGGCATTCAAACGATTCAGGGAGGATTGGTTGATGTGCTGGCATGCACAGAACCCTCACAAAGTAAGTTTCTTTCATTATATTTCGATTTTGTCACCTTTTTTTGGAGTTTTTCGAGTTTCCTGTAGTGTGGGAGCCTTTCGGTGCCATCTGTGGGCATCCATATCACCCAGGAAGTGTAGGATGATGGTCTGGCATGCCCAGAACCATCAAAAGGTGAGTCACTCAATTAAATTTCGATTTCTTAACAGTTTTTCGCAGTTTTTTGCACTGCAGCAACGTTACCATCCATATGTGATGCTCTGGTATGCCCAGCACATCCATATGGAATGCACTGGCATGCCCAGCATCCCCTTTTTCAACATGGCTGCTTATTTATTCATTATTAAATACTTATTTTAATTAATATAATTAATATTATACACATACCTGTGGGACCCGTCCCTCTATCAGCGGGTATCCCGCACCCGCACGGGGATGGGGACAGGTCAGCCGAATCTCACCCGCGGGTGACCCGTGAGCATCACTAGGGGTACCCCTCCCCCTCCCTTTTCAACACGAAACGAGGAGGGCTGGGCCCCTCCCCTCCTTTTTATACTATGTAAATATACATAAAATGTTAATTTTATTCTATATAATGTTATTACTTTTTATAATGATGTTTTTATTATTTTTAATGAATATGTCTGCATGGATTCCACACAGATCCGCACGGAATACACGGAGTCTGCATGGACTCCGCATAGTCTTCACAGAGTCCATGCAGAGTCCGTGCAGACTCCGTGTATTCCATGCGGATCCGCGCGGAATCCATGGGGGAGTGTAAAGTATTGGACTCGGGCTTGAGTTCTAGTGCAAGCGAAGCCAATGCATCAGAGGCATCATTGAGGTCAGGTGAGTCATTGGCTGCCTTCTTAGCCATGTCGAACTGATGAAGAACACTCTTGGCCACGAGATTCAATATATGGGTGAAACACCGGGTTTGATTGGCCGCGCTGAGAAAGTTTCAACAAGAGTCACAAGATGCTTGACCATGGTGTCATTATTGGACCAACAAGGTAAGTTTCAAATTTTACTCAGTGCAATAATAAAACTTACCTTATCTTGAATTCCAAACCCCTCAAGTATGTTTGCAAATATTTCGGCAAGATTCACCCCAGAATGAGACCTCGTGACCTCGACAAGATCCAATAACATAGAAATTGAGACCCCTTCGTGTTCGAAATGGATGGTAACAGCCACATATGCCTTGCGATTTGGCGATGTCCAGGCATCCGTCGCAAAGTTCAGTGCACCTTCGTATTCCTGAACACTGGTGAGTAAGACTGTCCATCTCGATTGTAATACTGAAAGACACCTTTAGCATCTTTGCAATGCACTTTCGGACATGCACAAAGACCCCTTTAACATCACACAAGACCGTTTCTGGGGAAGGAATATGGTATCCTGGGTGACCAGTTTTCATTAATGCCTTAAATCCACGGTCGCTGACAATTTTGAAGGGTCTTTTACTTTCTGCAACCCAGCGGACAATCTCCGTGCTACCATGATGTGATTAGTGGGATCAAGGCAAGAAAGAAGGTAGCTCACCGTGCCTCAGTCGTCGTATGCTGAGTGTGACTGTAGGTCACTTTTCCTTTTGCTGCTCACTGAAAAACATTGGTAACTGACGAGTTTGCAGGTCGAATCTTTCCTAATGCCTTCCGCACTGCTCAAACATTTTTCGTGCCATCTGCAGCAGCTACTGTGTCCTCCCCCCAGCAAATTTTCATGTGCTTGTGAAGATTGCTGGTCGATTTCGCATCACCAGTGTCAAGGTAACGGCGCATGATGCGGCCATTTCCTTTCCCCATGCAATGGGTTGCAGCACACTCAAATTCATGGACACAATGTTCCTTGATGTACACAATGGATGGAGTCTGGTTAAAGAAGACATAGATAGGTGAGTTCCACTTCTTCGAGAGTCGCTCTATACCTCTATTAGCATAATATGAATGTGGTGTGCCAGAAACTGATCTAATTCCGCCTCTTCAGACTCCTCTGGGTCCTCAGCATCACTGCCATCACCATCTTCCTCATCATCATTGTTGTCTTCTCTTGGGATCAAGGCGGGACAGCCATCTTCATCATCAGAGCCATTGCTGAGCTCAAGAATGTGGGACCTGTTTAAGGGGGCTACATTACGTGGATAGGTACCAAGATTTTCATTGTCGTTCTTCCATACGGACATGGCAGATGTTTGCTTCCTAATTAGGAGATATGAAGATAGTTTGCAGTTCTGTTGATTCAACTTACAGTCGGTGTAGGCTTTTGGGCCATTTTGGTGGGAGGTATCTTGAATTGGAAGTCGTCATCACATTCCATGTCAATAGAAGTACACTGATCAAGATCACGGTTGAGTATCATTTGTGGTCTAAAAAAGAAGAGACTTACTTTTGGGGTGTTAGATGTCGGAGTGGCTGTCTTCCCAATGGCTGTGGCTTCACGAGCCCTTTTCTTGACAATGAGATGGTCACCATTGTTCAAAGCCCGTTTGGTTGCAGTCCTCTTGCAACAGAGGGGCAAAGAATCAGATGACAAAGACATTACTGCTTGATGGTGGATGGATTGGATTGAAGGACCCAGGATGACGTTCAAATATGGGGAATTTGGTACTGTACAGTCATAGATACAAGCCCTGCCCAGTGGTGATCTCACCGCTGCTGTCAGTGTCCGTTTTTGGCACATTGATGGCAATCCTTTTAAGGAAAACCCACAAAAATTCTGCTGGGTAACTGCTGACCCTTACCCCAATGTACCCTACCCATAACCCATGCAGGTTTTGCAACTCTTGACAATAACTAGGAAGGACAGGCCCTCCACTCGATCTCTTCAATTTTGAGCCACTGAGTCTAACACCAGCTGCCTGCAAACTTCACAAGATGTCCAGAGAACCAGAAGGAGAAAAACTCTCTCCAGATGCGGATGGATGCACATTTGAAGATCAGCCCTATAGACCAGGTTTATCCTCTGCTGTCTGGCGGAATCCATAGTTTTGAACGCTCAGATATCTCCAACGGCGTGCCAGGTCACCCAGGGTTGATGGGAAGACAGAATTCGCCGAAATACAATTTTTCTTCCTATTTGAAGATGATAACCAGCAACTCATGCCATACGCCCTCATTTCTATGTATGGAGCCCCAGACGCTGATCTGCTTGAGGACTCCAGTCATGCACTCTGGGCTTGTGAATACCAAGGTGATGCCAACTTGAAGGTGATCAACATCTCCTCAATTTTATCGGTTGTTTCGATGCAACCACTGCCAAAATTATCCTCTGATGAATTCGGGGGTAAAAAAATGGTGTTTGTTATTGAGAAGTCGGGTTTGGAGGACACTGAACTTACAGGATACATTGATCCGTTGAATGTTGTAGATAATTCGTCAGATTAACTGGTTTTGCACTGTGACTTGCTTTTGTGTGTGCTGATACAAACAAATATAAACAACACAGATATCTGCCCAGTGCCCACAGTTCCCTTCTTTTGTTATCTCATGCCAGTAAACAATGCAAACGCGATGCGTGGTGGAAACCAGCATTTCAACTTTCCTTCTCTGTTATTTTCCAACCAACCTTCATCTTCACATTCCAACCAATCTTGGGGACCAAATTTCGACAGTTGCTTGAATGCATTAGGAATGGTGAGCTATTACACCAATCAGTGATATAACTTCTCTAAATACTTATATTGCAGGACATGTTCTTTGATACTGATTCCTCCAGCACAGGATGCAATGATTCTTCTCGAACACAAATTCTTTCACAAGCATCTGCAGATGAATTAAAGCGGGATCAGAATCACGCATATATGTCACTATGAAGATTTGTTGAAGCTACAAGGCCAAATGGCTGGAAAAGAGTGAGAAAATTCTCCATTGCTAAAGAATTATTTGACTAATACATACCAATTTCACTGCAGTGAGACCATTTCGACACTAAAAACACTGCTTGTGCAGCAGCCAGTACCTAATGCGGTAGCCACGCCAAGCCGGGAAGCAGCAACAGCTAGCGCCTGTTCTTTTGCCGTTCTGACATCCCCTTCAGAATGTGAAAAGGATGATTTCGAAGACGTCAGGTTTTGGACTGTGGGCGAATGGAACGAGTACAAGTCCAAGAATCCGGATTGTGGTAAACTGGAGTTTTTGACAGATGACAGTGGATTGAAAGTCAACAAGGATTGACTTAAAGAAATTTCAACAGAGGCTCGTGTACTCTTTAACGAGTTGTACAGATATCGACATGATCCCTTAACCTGGAGTACTTGAACAGCTCTCGCAAGTGCATTTTTCAGCAATACTATGCACCAGAAATTTTCTGAGTTTCGGTGGTGCGAGGGGGATTGGAAAGTTCAGGCATTCGCAACAGCACAGTATCCCAATTGGATAGCTGACGCTTGCAAGAGGGGGCGTTTGCAACGTAGAGAACATGTTTTGCATCATTCTTATTCTAATTTTCTTTCTCTCAGGCGAACGTCCCTCAATTAATGCAGATCAACAAATATCAAAGAAACGAAAGATATCGGAGGACAATGATGAGTTAAAGAAAAAAAGAAAGAAGAAGAAATCGAAAACAGCAACAGAAGATGTTCCAATTGTGATTGATCTCATTGATGATGAAAATATGCCAACAACTTCTGGGTCATCATCTGAATGTCATGACGAGATGCCTACTACGGTATGCCTCTTGTTTATGAATAACTAGGATCTTAATTTTCTCTTCCAGGCTCTGAGTTGTGCAGAATCCAATTCCTTGAGCATGGAAGTAGTTTCTCAGGTCTCGAACATGGCAAGTTCTACAACTATGACAACTGTCGCTGTTAATTCCAGATCATGTTCCCATGGATCCAACGCGACTTCTGCAATGACTGTTGTTGCAGTAGCTCCTCCTGAGTCTGGATCAAACACGACAAATTCGACTGCAAATCATTCTCTTGCATCCAACGTAGCAAATCCAATGACAACCACCATTGTGAATTTGGCAACTCATTCCCATGGATCCAACTCGACTGCAGTCGTCAATTTGGCAACTCCTTCTAGACCAAGAGTGATGGCAAGTTCAGCAGTTCTTCAGACTGAAGCAACAGTTGCTGGAAATGCAGCGACGGCAGCTGCACTATCCACCAGTAGTACGACTGCCTTGTCTTCAACCATGACTAACTCGGCCCTTTCGACCATGACCAATGCAGCAACTTCAACCACAACCAACACAGCAATGCCTGCTACAAGTATCACCAGTGCGACGGCTGATACTCTTGTTTCTAACAGTGGCGATGTAAGTCTCTTTGTTCATCATGATCATGGTACTCAATATGTGTTAGGAGGGACTTTTGTAGGTGATGTGTTTCATCAACAGATTTTGTTAATATTTGCAGTGCTGGCCTGTCTATCCCGCCACCTCCGTTTGAAGCACCAACAACATCAGAAAATTTGCCACCACTGCCTCCAGCCGCTGGAGGGAAGCTTATGGTTCCATTGGATGCACTGACTCCGCAGTTCGTAAAGTATTGTATACGGTATACCCCACACATTACTCATTTTCCACACAGTAACTTGTTTGCTATCAACTATGTCAGGGACAAACCAGGTACAACAGTCGATCAGTTCAAGGAGATATGGAAGAAAGTGGAGAGGGAGAATAATGAGACTCTCAAGGTGCTGACTTCCTTTTTCTTTTTGAGTATTAGTACTTCTCACCACAACTCTACCACATAGAAATATAAGACTCTCAGTACACAGCGAAGAAAGGAAGCCAAAAAATCCACCAGCGCAAAGTGACTCTCACAAAATCGTAAGTTCCTTCATAGTTCTATTACTTCTTGTTTTACTGACACGCAGATTCCACTTAGTATGTCAAATCCACAATGACAATCAGCAAGATAAACAATAGAACAGCAAGAATATGAACCGCAGCACTGTACTAATACCAAGATGACTGTAGACGACGCTAGACAGACCTAGACAGACCTAGATGGCACGAGAAATCTGCATGTATTGAGCTAAAAATTGATGGACATTTGCATGGCTACAAAAGGATGGCACAGGACAGAACTATATTGCAAATTAAAAGACTTCTAGAATAATAGACAACCCTGGATATACCAAGACAGGTCGAGAAAGAGAGTGTGGTCATCAACCGGTTTGTTCTCAAGCTACGACAGGATTACATGAGATGGGGCTAGACTGACTGATATTGAGATAGCCAGGGATGCAACAGTTCTGAATACACCTAGATTTTCTAGATGTGCCAGGCATACGATCTCGAAAAGCGCAGAAATCCTTGTATTGCTGGGTTGGTCTATGTACTAGCTGGGCCTAGATTCTCACGGATTTTCCTAGAAATGCCGATAGCCGGTTTTCAATGGGGTTGAGCCCAGATGCCCAATGTACTCAGGAGTTTTCTGCCCAAGAAGCCAATGCAACTGCCTGCTCTGATCACCCAGACGATCAATCCCATTGAAGATGAGTCCCACCATATCCACCATTGTGTTCTCATAGCACCATTTGTATATCTTAAATACTGGTGCCAAGCAAATTGATTCTTGGAGTGCTTCAGAAACATGCTCTATCACTATTGCTTTCCGGGCCTGCTACTCAATCCGAGAAGCGATAGAGGTAGACACGGCATCACGGCACTGTGTCTTGATTCGTAAATCCATAGAACTAAATACCATTACATGAATTCAAAGTCAACATTGGCTATCCGTTGTAGGCCCAGTGTCGGACAGCAAGCTTGCACAATCTGTATAAAAACGGCGCACGATCCTCATTAAGTGCAAATTCCTCAAACACATATTGCCATGGGTCTGCTCCCCAAATGGGCCCTGCAGGAGTTTCTATCATGAAAAGTCTTGTGTAATAGGCCCCGTAGACGACATAGGTGGGAATGATGGTTGAATTTTGCTCTTGTTGTGAGAAGGGGGAATTGCAGAGGTGTCACGCATACCCCAAGGCTTGCTTCAGGGCTTCCTCAACTGAGAGCTTACCCTTCTTGACATCTCTCTCTTCTGGAAGACTCAAAGTCTTGATTTCTATAACTCTGATGTTGCAGTGGATGCAAGGGTCGGGGGCTGCTCTTCCAGCTAAGAAGGGTTGAGCTCGAGCACTAGAAGATGTGAACATAAATGGCTCACTGCCTCGTGCTGCGTGTATGCCTCCAGTGGAACTAACAGAGACGTTCCGTCCGTGTGCACCATTCACTTCAACTGCAAGATGAGCTGGATATTGGGGGTTGATCTTCTACAAACGCACTTTCACTCACAATCCGAAAGAAATTTTGAAAGTTAATGAATGTTAAAAGGTGAGCACCAGTGAGCACTGCCACATGACATCTCTCCATAATATCATGGTCTTGTCTCATCGCCTTCGCATTTGCTGTCTCATTTTTTTCTTCCAGTAGGAAAGACAGATCCAGCATTGTCTCAAGAAATTATCACTCCCACAGTTGCGGATCTCAATATCGCAAAGGACCTTGATATTCTCCTTTCCTCAGTCAACCACCTGAGTCTGAGCGCAATTCCTGAATCCCTCACAAGTTAAATTTATTGATCTTCGTCCATACTGATCCAACAGTTCATGCAATTTTCTAGTGTTGGAGCTATATGTTCACTCACCAGCGTTTGACAAGGAGTGTGCCATCTTCTGCAAGGGGAACCCCCCGTCCGATGACAATGGTTCAGACTACTCCCCCAATCTCTGGGAGAAGGACTCCTTCCCCAGGATTTCTTTTAAGTCCTCTCCCTATAATATCTGTGAGCTTGAGGCCCACCTTTACTATTTCGGCATCCATGGTCCCAGACACTGCAGTCCCAAGCTGATATTCCAGACGTCCAAGAATGTCTTCACACTGCCCTCGGGGCTGGAGCAAGATCTTCGTATAATGAAGCTTCTGCCAGTCTACATGCACCACAAACTTGGCAAGGACAATCTGTGGGCTACCATCCATTCTAAGGTTTGTGATCTTGAAGTGCAGCTGCCAGCAATCTGCAGACTGACATTTGTTTCAAGGTTGTTGAATTCCTTGACCAGCGAAACATCCAGTTTTCGTCCATCGACCTTGTTCGGTTCAGCTGGGTCAACAAGAATGAGGATGTTGAGGAGAATGATGTCAGGAACTGGATGTTCTAGGTCAACAGATAGGGTTTGGCCTCAGGGTATTGCCCTGTGCCCCTACAGACCACCTGTACCCTGATTTCAGAAGGAGGC
>Ga0307507_10009519_pt1 | contig 12894 bp, 8 predicted proteins | sample 7_EM_MG_FD_207223 | JGI IMG/M metagenome (GOLD analysis project Ga0307507, IMG submission 207223) | Populus trichocarpa ectomycorrhiza microbial communities from riparian zone in the Pacific Northwest, United States - 7_EM | ecosystem: Host-associated > Plants > Roots > Unclassified | place... | reverse complement strand
TTGCAACTTGAGTATAAGTTCAAGTGTTGGACTACCTTCTACTCAAACATAATATATTTTCAAGTCTAAAACATGGTTTGATTTGAAAGTAAGTTTTATTTTGTTTTTTTTATTAAAATTTAAATTTTTTTTTTCAAATTAATTTTATTAGTGTTTTTGGATCGTTTTTGATCTACTAAAATAAAAAATAAATTTAAAAAAAAAACATTGTTTTCATGTTTTTCCGAGTGAAAAATACTTTAAAAAACAACAACTACCCAACTCTCGCACCCTCTAAATAAAAACTTTGATCTAATATTTACATTACAAGTGCATTTAAAATTGAGTTGCCTAAAGTTGTGAGCCCTAAATATCAAGTTTTGTTTCCAATTCCCACCGGATTCATAAAGAAAGAAAGATTGCAATCATACATAATTCTCAATTTTTGTAGTTTAAAATGACTAAGGACGATCTTCTCAAGTTCCTTTATTTTATTCCAAGGAGGCTTTTAGTTTATAGATTTTGAATATCCTCTTAGAAATGTGATGTTTGTATTTAGTTGGAAAAGACATGTACGATTCTCCAAAATTTGAGACTCCTAAACTTCCAAACTGTACACAAGAATGCTTAGCATCTCCAATTTCTTTTCCTGCAAATTCTTGAGTGTCTCTTGATACAGAACGCTCCCTGAAAAACCCTATAATGTCTCTTGAGAAAGCCTGCCATAATAAGCATCTATCAGCATCAAGTGTTCGACTTCTCCGCAAAAATAACCAAGTCATTCATTAAATGACGAATTTGGTTGATCATTTCCAAGCAGCTATGACAACAGACATTGCGTGCCATTAAAATTGACAGAAACAAGAATCAATGTCGACCCCCAGATAATCACAACTACTAAAGAATGCTGAATGCCACGGTTTCACCCCATTCACTTCACCAGAGAAGAAAACTCTCTTACACCACTCACATGGACGAGGGAAGTAGAGTTTTGTCAATTTTGTACAGGTCAAAAAACAACAACGAGAATCAACACTCTCGTGTAGAAATATTGGTTTTCATGCAACGTTTGTTACAGCGAAAGCATTGTGGAATCAAACACCTAACAATGTTCTAGGTCAAAAATATTATCTTCAGTGAAAGCAAACCCCTACTTGTACGCCAAAACAAATAGATCACAGAGTGCAGTCATATGAATTGTGCTATGCGTCTATGCCTTCAAGGACATTGGAGCAACGCTTGTGTAAGCAGCACCCTTGACTTTCTTACTTGAACTATCTTTAGATTTGTTTGATTTCCGTTTCTTTGAGGGAGCCTTCTCTTTCAACAATTCTGAAGTCAGCTCTTGCTCCTGATCAGCATCTTTCATTTCTGTTGCATTAGTATCTGGTTCAATAACTGACATTCCATGTAGGGTGTAGTCGAGCAAAAATGTGCTCCTCAAAAGTCTGTCTATCCTGCTTAAATGCCTTTGGGAATATGGGATAAGACCTTCAAGAAGTTCCCCGATGCCTTTTATCTGAACATTGATACCATCACACTGCTAAGTTGAACGTGCATATCTAGAGTTGACAAATTATATAAATGATGTTTGATTAATTTTATTTTTCTACAAAAGTAAACTAAGAGAATGAATTGCCGAACCCCATGAAATACCAGTAGAATTATCCCTTGCAGCAACCAAGAGTGATTAAAACATTCACATCAACCACCTAATTATGTTCCCAAAAACAAAAATGTATATTCATGGATTTTGCAACATGCAACAAGCATCAAGAGTATTATTACACACACAAACACAATAAACAAGCCTAGAGGGATCTATTATGAATTATTTATGCTAAGATAATTGCATGTAGCAAACGCTGAAGCAACAAATAATATTAACTAGACTTCAATATTTGGATTGTTCTGTATTCAAAATCTGGTGTTTGAGTATCTACACAATGACTAAACTTGTAGTATCTAGAAGCTTGTGATATGAAGCATGCTATGAGCCATCTCTATGTTAAACTGAAACAGTTGACCCATGAGAGATTATTACAGAATCCAGTGAAATGCTTTTTATGCATGTGTTACCATGAACAACTGAAATAAGGACAAGTCAGACAATCACCTCAAGAATCTCTGTTGGAGGAAGGATGTTGAAAACTCCAAACAACACATATTGTGCAACATGACACAACTTTGGCTTTGTATTCCATTCACGAACATATTGAAAAAGTTGATGAATTTCTTCCTTGCCAAGAACATGGAGGGCTTTCTCTATCTGACTGCTACTTTCCTTCTTCCTGCAGGATACTTGAATAAGCTAATGGGATAGCATACAGAAAACACATATAGGCACATATTTATTGATGTAATATCATTTCCAACCTGCAAAGTTCAGCAAACAACTCAAAAAGTTTATTAGGCCTGTGAAGTTCAAATGCTATTTGGATAGCTTTAATGTAGTCAGCATCTAACACAGCATTTTCCAATTCTTGACCTCTCAATACCCCTTCCTCCTGCACATACCCAACAAGTATTATTAATAAACTAAAAAAACAATTCAAATGATATGACATCATTCAGCACCATCCAACACAGTAACTACATTAGGCATTGTACGACCAAGATAATAAAACTTCACGACTTGTAAGGTTACATAATTCATTCTAGTTTGCTAAGCACAACCAAAAATAGCACACCAAGAGAGTTGAACATGTTTACTTCTTTTCGGAAAGCTTCCTCTTTATCTGAAGCAGTTGAATCATACCACAGATTAACAACAGCATCACCACCGCCAGTTGCAAACATTTCTGTCTTTTTTCCGATTGCCAAGGCCCAAACCTGCAAATCAAAATCTTACATTAGCAAAGGATGAGCACCACAAAATTAGTGAATGACTACAAAGCCTCTCAACTACATGAGCTGCTTGCACCAGAAAACAGAATTTTTCTGAGTATCTATACAAAAAATTGTAAGAGGTAAGTTTATAAAAGTATAGTTTGGGGAGAGAAAATTGTAAATTTAGTGCCTGTTCTTTGTCAAAATTTCTATTCCTATATTTCAAATTTGTTGTACATGAGTTCATGTACATTTAAAAATCAATCAATCAAGTACATTTACTACAAAAATAACCATGATGTGGCAATGGTCTAAACACTCTTGAGAAAGAGATCTAATCATGCAATAGCCGAATCAGCAACACCTTACCAGCCCCTGATGGGGTATTTGGATGCATACAGATTGTCAAGGACCAGGCACAAACGCAGCTTTTCCCATTGACCCATCTAACTCAGCCCACATCATTACTATTTTGTTAGTTTCAATAATCTAAAAGGATCATTCATCAGAGAAATGGTATCAAAGCCATAAGGAGCCTGAATAACTATTTGTCTATTTCTTTAATAAAGATCATCAAAATATAAGCATTACTTTCAGATGCATACTCTATCCTAAACTAACCCTGCTCCCCTCAAACTCTACCCAGGCCAAGGCAGACTGATTACAAGTCACAAGAGTACCCTTTTCATTCCTGTCCCCCCTCACTTTTACTTTTGAAAGCACTCAAGGAAGGATGCCGCATTGCAAAGTTGACCTTTCATGATTTCTAGTACAATGGTAAAACCTGACCTCCCATATTAATGATCATTTAGCACTGTTACTTGGACATACTTCTGCCTTCTATAGAAATCATACTGTATGAGAACAAATGAAATCTAGGTTAATGCAATAACTGATATCCTCTGCGACCCAACAAATTGATAATCATCCATGCAGCCATGCATAGAAGAAAGTAAACTTCTTGCCCACTTGCATGTGGATCATCAACTCAAGATCATATTTACAGTTGTGCTGTTGTAAGAGCCTAGAAAATTCTTCACTACAGTGTTTCAGTTGTTTTACACATCAGTATCCAGAATGATAAATGTAGAAAACGAGAACTTTAGTTAGAGACAGCTGGTTCAGAAAGAAAAAATGATTCATCACCTTGTCCTCATGTTGATCATATGTAGCAGTGCATTCATTTGTTTTGACTGTCCATAGCTTTACCAAACCATCAGCACCTAAAAATATTTATTCAAGCTGATTTAAAATAAGATCACAAACATTTAAAATTTAAAAGAAAAACTAAAGCAGCATAAACCTCATTACCGCACGAAACAAATTGACTTCCACGAGTAAGAAATGATGCTCTTAAAACACTTGATGTGTGCCCTTCAAATGTTTTCAAGCATGACCCATCAGCTATAGCCCACATCTTTATTGTTTTATCACCAGATGCTGTTATAACACATTGATCAACTGGAGAAAACTCTACTGACCATATTCCTCTTTTATGCCCTTTAAGTACAACTACAGATACCAGATCTGGCAGCCTCCACACACAAGCAGTCCGGTCCTGAACAAAAAAATCAGGATTAAACAATTAATGACAGATAATTTATAGAAACTACGTAGAGAAGTAATGGTTTGTAGGCTACTAACTTGTGAACCGCTACAAACCAAACTATCATTTGGTGCAATAGCCAGCGAATTTATATCCTTGTCATGTGCTGCCACCACAGCTTTTGCTTTCAAATTTATAGGCTGGTCTGCATCATCTGAGATACCATCTAAACTCCACACCTTGATGGTACGATCACTAACCAAAGGCATTATATAGGATATTTAGTGACAATCAAAATAAGAGAAAATATTGACTATTAAGTGTAAACTAAAGATAAAAAGATACTATCCAATTCTATAATGATAATATTTCACACACAGCAGCAGCAGCAGCAAATGGAACAGAAAGGCATATTGAATTATTGTCACATTTAGCGATTTATGAGTAAGCTAAATATCAACATAAGTATTCTTAAAAAGAAAAATCTCAGATTGGCTTAAATAAGGCACAAAGGGGGTAAAACAATAAGAAGATTAAGAAGATCAGGGGAGGAAGAAAAAAGAAACATGACAACTATGCTGACATTGAGAACCAAACCAAACTCCTATGTGCATCAGTCTTAGGAGAGGAAAAGGGCCAGTATCCATCAAAAGTCCCAATAAATATAACCTATTGGAGACAGCCCTACTCTTCAGCATTTTCACAGAATTGGCTGCTCCATAAAATCAAACCTGCACTGTTGTGGGCTTGTGGTTGAGGCTCAAGACCTCTACCATTACACTAGACTGATTTCTCAGACAGAAAGATACATATCATATAGGCAACATGACTTCTCAACACTTAACATTTTCTCAATATCCAATATTGCTGCCACGGAGCACAACTGGAGCATCATCATGTGAAATCCAAATAATGAATAAATAGAATTGCCTGGGAAAGTGCTCACCTGCTACCACTAACAAAGAAATTCTTCCACTTCTTTGAAAATGCAACAGCTCCAACACCTCCCATGTGACCTGTGCCAACACCAATGCAATTTCTGCTCTCTGAATTCCACAACCTTACCTATTCACAGAACAGACTAAGAGATTTAGCATAACTTCAAATGCAAACAGAGACTAAACACAATAACTAACTAGCATGTTATTGTTAAGATCAAATACCAAAGAAAAACAGACAATTGCATTAATTATTTTAGTGCATAACAGCAAAGGGAAAATTACAAACAAGCCGTTTACCACAACATTTTGTAGAAAAACAAGAAACTTACACTGTTGTCCTTACTTCCTGTTGCAAGAAGTGGCCTTCCAGAGCTTGATACACAGGTGTCAAGGCATAAAACAATTTCAGTATGACCTGCCAATACATAGGAGCATGACATAGATTCCATGTCATACACTTGAACCTGCATTGTGCAAATTGAGACACATGTTAGGAAGCAGCACTTCAAATAGAATTTCGAATTGATAACATTACAAACAAACCCAAGCACTCTAATTTAGCCAAGATCAGTATACATAGACTATCAAATACCCAGCAGTTTCATGGACATAGGAGTATTAAAAGAAAGGAGAGTAACTATAGAAGAGATGCTTATCAGATCAACATATCAAGAAACATCTATTTCTTTCTGGCCAAAAACTAATCCAGTGATCATACTAAATATCTAGCATCTACATGCAGCAATTGCTAACTACCAATTGTTGTATAAAACTCAAAGCAACCAAACCATATATCCAAGTACACTATATTAATTGCTAGCCTCCAGATATCAGCACATATATGATCAAGGTAACAGAAATTAACTAGCAACTTACCTGTTCAAGATTTGTAGCAACAGCAAGAAACTTTTCCTCCTCTCCCAGAAACCTCATGTCAAGAATCTCTTCATTATACCCAACAAGCCTCTTGTTCAGAATTAACTTGAATTTCTCTTCAGGGTGTCCAAGTAGAGAGTAGAACAGAAAGTGATGATCAACGGTCACACAAAGTAAACCTTGATCTAATGGAAGGATAACAGCAGCAGTGAAGCCTCTCAGAGAATCATCTGTGTCAGAGGAGACAGCAACATCTGAGGACTTCTGTTCATACAAGCTAACCCCACTGTCAAAACAAACAAATAATAAGAATGAACTAATATGGTACATTTCAATCTCAAAAGCACAATTCAAGATAAAACATGCAAGTCAGTCCCCAAAGCATCCAGTAGAATAGATTTCACATTAATTAATTAAAAAGCATCTGTATATTTTACCATTCAGAATCCCATATTCGTACAATCCCACGTTCACCAACTGTGACAAAATAAATTGGTGATGACCTGTCTCTCCTCTTCCCACTTTGCTGATTGCATGAACCCAGAAATGAAGCTAACTCAGTCCCTGATTTAACTACACACAAACCTTCCAGCACTTCATAAGTTGGAATAGTCATCTTGCATACATAGTCATGAAGGTCCCACAAGTTTACAACCTAAAATCACAGAGAAATTGGTTTCTGGTTAACAGCTTGCATATGCAAAAAAGCCATTTGCAGATTGAGACCACTGCAGCATACTAAGATAGTGTTTGGTATGTTGGACAATGGTGTACTGGACATGGACATGATAATTTTTTGTGAAGTTGTTGGGTGCATCTTTGGACAGTATAATAATCATTTTTGTCTTGTTCAAGGTTGTTCTAGTGAAGAAATTTGTCTCATAAAAAAAGATAGGACAAGCTTGTCAAATTCTCTTCACAAGGATTAACCCGGGGTAATCCAAGTCAACATAAGGATAAAATTAACTATTATCATAATTTGAAAACCCGACTAAGGAGTCGACCCATGGCAAGGCCCGAGTCACGGATTGGGTTGACCATTGACCCAGGTCAACATAAGAATAAAAATGATTATTATTATCATAATTTAAAAACCTAACTCGGGGGTCGATCCAGAGCGAGGCCCAGGTCATAGGTCGGGTTAACCATTGACCATTGACCTAGGTCAACATAAATATAAAAGTAATTATTATCATAGTTTTAAAATTTAACTCGAAAGTCGACCCGAGGCAAGGCACGACTCATGGGTCAGGGTGACCATTAACCCAAGTCAACGTAAAAATAAAAGTGATTATTATCATAGTTTTAAAACCCGACTCGGGGGTTGACCCGAGACAAGGCCTCGGTCAGGTTGACCATTGATCGGGTTAATGTAAGGATAAAAATAATTATTATTATAATTTTAAAACCCGACTTGAAGGTCGACCCGAGGCTAGGCGGAGGTTAGGTTGACCGTTGACACAGGTCAACGTAAGGATAAAAGTAATTATTATTATATTTTTAAAACTCAACTCGAGGATTGATCTGGTGTAGGACCCGGATCATAAATAGGGTTGATCATTAACCCAAGTCAACGCAAGGATTAAAATAATTATTATAATAGTTTTAAAATCCAACTAGGGGATCAATCCGAGGCAAGGCCTAGATCACGGGTCGGGATGATCAATTCAGGTTAACTTGAGACAACAATAGAATAAAAATGAGTATTATCATAGTTTTAAAATTCAACTAGGAGGTCGAAACAGGGCAAGGCCTGAGTCACGGGTCAGAAGGGTCAACTCAGGTTGATCTGGGTCACTGGTCAAGAGGGACAACCTAATTTGACCCAAATTAAAAAAAAATCAAAGCAACCTCGTTTTGAAAAAAATTTTCAAAAAAACGTCAAAGGATTTTTGACATGTGTTTTATCTCGGGTTGACTGGGTCCCAGGTCGACCCGGATTTTTGACTTGGTGAGGTCGGATCAACCCTTCCTCTATTGTTTTAACCTTGGATTGGTCCAAGCCTCGGGTTGGTTGTGTCCCGTCTAGTGTCTACCGAACACAAATAAAACAAATTGTCTAGTCCAATCCAAAGCACACCAAACACAAGACAAGAAAGTTATTTATCCTATCTAATCTAGTTCAATCAATATTATCCAACATACCAAACACTACCTAAATAAACCTAATTCAACATTAAGCAAAGTAAACTTTACATATTTCTTTTGATATTATCAAGATTAGTTAAGTCGTACCTTATCTCTTCCAGCAGTAAGCAATGTCCATCCATCTTCAGACACTGCCATAGACGTAAGTGCTGAGAAATGCCTTTCTAATGTTGCGATACACTTCTTTGCTAGAAGATCCCAAACTCGTACAGTAGCATCAGCACTTCCTGAGAAAAGCTATAAGAAAACAGCCAAAAAGATCAGCTATAACACCTCAGTAACTAAATGCACAGAAGCACGCAAAAAACATGTCTTCTTCATAAAGATTAATTCATCCAGCAATCTAAAATCATCCCTTGCTCTAACTATATAGACCATTTGATGTTATTAAAAAAAAAAAAAAACCCACTAATAGTCTTTTTAAGTTAGGAAATGTCACCATGCATGCAGAGAAGACACATTCATATTGTGGCCATCCAGCAAATATGATTCAAGATCCACTGAAACACATACTGCCTAACCAATTTTATAAACAATATTTTATAAAAAGGCCCAGACAAATCTTAAGGAGAATCTGAAAAGAAGCTAAACAAAAATTAGGGTAAAATATCCCATTAAACTACTCAAGAGCCAACTAATTCAGTTTCACACTTGAATATTAATAATTGGTTAACTATGTAGGCATTCGTTAAGATTTGAAGCAAGTTGTTACCTACCTATGTTTTTTCTGTTGTCTTTGCTCTGTTGTTTTTTGTCAATGACAATATCCCTAAAATTAACAGTGACATGACACAATAACCCAGTTTGCATTGCTCAATATAACTTAAACTCTCCCTCTTTTTCATAGGGTTTTATGCTGAGTTTTTCAATAGCACTTTCAGCAATCCTCCTCTCTTCAAGATAATTTTTGGTAAATCCTCATTCTTTTAGTCCTCTGTCTCTACCAAGTTACTGCACACATTTTTTACAGTCTCATGAGGGAACTACAATCCCCAAATCTGATTTTAAGTGAGAAATTGTTTTGTTCTAAAGTTAGCCATAAAAAGGAAAAAGTGATGCATAGTATTAGCAACCTCGAACTTAAATATAAATTCTAGTCTTTAACTAACATATATGTTGTCCAGTTATCATAAAATCAACATTAGACTTAAGAAAAGAGGAAGAGCTTAAATCGAGTGCAGATCACACAAGGGATAGAGGTAAATAAGGAAACAACAACAACAACAAACATAATTATGACTGGGTAAGAAGTGTTGTCATAAGTTGCATAGAAGTTACCAGAGTTTTATTGGTATCAGGATGGAACATAATGCTAGTCACAACGTCTTTATGCCCTTTAAAGTAATGAGTACAGAAGCCACCATCAACATCCCAAACAAGTACTTTCCTATCAGCTCCTGCAGTTGCAAGCAACCCTCCAGAAGCATGGCAAGCCATGGACATCACAGGACCATCATGGCCCTGCCCAATCGCAACAACACATCAACCAACCAAAACAAAACCACTAAAGTAATCACTCATTAATCAATGCAAAATCGATTTCTAAATCAAACCAACTTCGATTAAAACAGCAATAGTCAAAATTAAACATACCTTCCAAGAGCGGATGCATTTGAAAGTGGACAAGTCCCAGACCCTTATAAGCCTGCTGTGCCCGGCAGAAAAAAGAAATCTATCATTGGGGTCAAGAGCTAAGGCGGTTAGACCAGAATCTGTATCAACCTCTATGCTGGCTTTTATTGATGCGTTGGAAGAATCCAAAATCTTGATAGCGTCCCCGTTCGCGCAAGCAATGAAGGAACCGTCAGAAGAGACAGCAAAAGGGCCTCCGCTGTAGAATTGCTGCAGAGACGGGACGCACCTGTAGTTTTTCTTTATTTGTAATGACGACATGAGGAGCAGAGTTAGCTTTATATGGGTGTTTAAAGAACGGAGAAGAAATTTTTGGTGGAAGGGATAGAGGAGGAGGAAGGAAGGTTTTGTTTGTGCTTGTAAGGGCAAGCCAAAGAGAAAAGTGATGTTAGGGTTTAAGGATGTGGGTTTATTTCTTGGTGGGTCCCGACATTTTGCAGTTCTTTTTAGGGTGGCTACTGGTTGAGATTTCTTCATATTCATATTATATTTATTATTTCTCAAGTAAAAAATTTATATATTTATAAATTATATATCATATATAAAATAAAATAGTATATATATATATATATATTGTGTATATAAATATGTATGTAAACCCTCGATTTAAAATCGATAAATCAGTGCTAAAAATAATAAATTTTAATAAAAAAAATAATAATTAAGAAGGAAAATTTTCATAGATTAGATGAGAATCTTTCGAAATTTAACTTGAATTTTAAATGAAATAAAGTAATGAATTGATTCGTGAAATAATAAATGTGTGTGTAAACCCTCAACTTAAAATAGATAAATCAATGCTAAAAATAATAAATTTTAATAAAAAAAATGATAATTAAAAGGAAAATTTTCTATGGATGGGGATGAGAACCTTTAGAAATTTAACTTGAATTTTGAATGAAATAAAGTAATGAATTGATATGTGAAATGTTAACCAGTAATGAATCGTGTAAATTCCTTAACTAGGTAAAATAATTATCTAAAGGAAGGTTTTTATAAATTGGAGAGAAAAACATCGATAGAATAATATTAATAGAGTAGAATTCTAAAAAAAAAATAATGTATGATTTTATATACGAAAATTGTTGATTGTCGTTATAAGACTCGCATACAATCACACTATTTTAACCAAAAGTGATGAAAACTCTAAGCAAATTTTTATGATGGTTATGGATAAGAGAAATGGAAATAGGATAACATTAATGTGAAGCCCATTGTGCCATCTTTCACTGTCAAATTGACCCTAATTTTGGATATGGTGTTCTTCTTAATCTCTTCTACAGTCTAATTGTTGGGTATTCCAATATCATTTTTTGTTTGGAAGTTACAATTGAAAAAGTAAAACTGTACAAAGCTGGAATTTCTTACTTCGGAACAGTCAACTTCAACACTGTGTTTCTTTTTCGTCTACCATTAGATTGCTTATAAATTTGGAAGAGAGGTTCAAAATATCAGTATATTTCTTATGCATGGTGGAGATTTTAAATAAAGACACCAGGAAGAAGTTGTTCTCTTTTGGCAATAAAGGTCTAGAGAACCCTGATTTTTCAGGTCAATTTGGTATAAAGGCAATCATGTCTAATTTAACTGCTGGATCTTTTTGTTTTTGAGATATATTATGCAAGACTCCAGGTTTTATATTCTGACCATGGGTTTGAACATATAAGCAATGGTTAATTACGTATTGCTTCTTGAATCTGCTACTAGTTTCTGAAAAATTTAGAAAACTTGATCGAATACATGTTTCGATGAAATCAAAGTTGTTAGGGCTTATGGAAGATGTAGTAGTGAAATGTGTTGTTGTTGATATTGTTATGAATTGTGTTGTAAAACATGTTTCATGATTTAGGTTAAGTGAAATTATGATGAAAATTGAAGAGAAACCTCATGATTTCTTATAGGGGTGCATTCAGCTACAGTAGGGGAAAAAAATAGGGATAGGAAAATTGAGTTGTATTCTTGAATATTGGTTAGTGAAACATGTAAATGAGTTGATTAAGTTGAAATATTGGGAAAATGTAGAAAAAAAATCCAAAGGAAATGGACTTGGATGTTTCGGCTTAAGTATAAGAATTAAGAGGAAGGATTTTGAATGTAATATTGTATTGGATTAAGGATTTAAAACTTGAAATCCAATGTGATAAAATAATCTTGAACAAGAATTTCAAAAGAATTCATGGATTTCTTCATGGAGGCCATTTAGCCAAAATAAGTTATAGGGGAAGAGATAGAAATTGTATAAGAATTTTTATATAATGGTAGTTATATGTGTAAACGAATGGGTTTAAGATTAAATTTAGAAGGAAAAGGTTGAAAGTGACACATGGTTTCTATAGGTATAGTTTCGACCAAATTGAAAAGAAATGTGGGAATACCATGATTAAATTCAAATGGTAAAAATATTCTCATAGTAAAAATTATCAGCAATAACAATTAAACGTTGAGAAAGAAATTGGAATATATATCTGTGTGTGTATGCGCGCGCGCGCGTGTGCGTGTGCGTGTATGCGCGTGCGAGCGAGCATAAGTGGTGATGCATGAATAAGCATTGACATGTTAATAACCGTATGAATGCTTTACTTGATAAATTTTGGAAAGTTTAATTTCAAAGAAATAAAAATAGTGATATTATTATTAATAAGATGATACGAATGAATTCATAAATGCCTTGTAAGAAAATTTAGAAGGATGTATAAGTTGAGAAGTGGTAGCTAAATATATATTAATGACATGTGAAGTAGAGTTGAGGATGAAGAATAAAAATTGTAAGCATGTGTTTTGATGGTATGGAATAAGTATGAGTATGAGAAATTGAATGACCTAGAAACTCCAATGGATGAATTGGTTAAAGAAAAATAATTAGAAGTTTAAACTAAGTATTGATGATGAACTTGTGTGAATGTGATTAAGAGTATACGAGAATTCACATATATGGTGGGGTTT
>Ga0307507_10009518_pt1 | contig 12894 bp, 17 predicted proteins | sample 7_EM_MG_FD_207223 | JGI IMG/M metagenome (GOLD analysis project Ga0307507, IMG submission 207223) | Populus trichocarpa ectomycorrhiza microbial communities from riparian zone in the Pacific Northwest, United States - 7_EM | ecosystem: Host-associated > Plants > Roots > Unclassified | place... | reverse complement strand
TCACAGAATGCGCACAGTCTACTATCGGTTATATACCAAAGGCCCACTCGAATCAAACAACCCGATCTTCTCCAACGATCGCTTCATCAGTCGTATCTCGTCTAAATCAGTGAGACCCCCTCATACGGCCGCTTCGCTGAAGAGGTACGTCTGCAAGATTGAAGGCGTGGAATGCACAGAAAAGGGTGCTATGTATCTGTCGCTGTCAGAAAACAAGCCTTTGGACGATTCTGCCCGTCTTGCGCTCAAGGGGAACTCTGGACCAGGATCATCTGAGGTTGATCCTATAGTTTTCGTTGTTGATAAGGGCGCCGTCGAGAAGAGATTGAAGTCTACGAGTAAGGCGGTCTCGAATGAATTGCCCGCATGGAAGATTGAAAAACGTTATGGTGCGCTTTGTGGTTTTGTTCTCAAAAATGTTTAAAGTCATGCTCACCAGTGTATTACCGACTTTACGACGATGACGGCGAAGCCGTCTCGAAAACGTCGTTTGACGAGAGCGACTCTTCTTTGGGTCGCATTCACATATTTGCCATTCCGCCACCACACACAGTCACTTCCTTGAAAGATTGTCTTGTTCATATAGAAGGGGTCTCGGGTCACGATGTTCAGTTGCTTGAAAACGATGATGGAGAGGTTACCTTGAACGATGGCGATGCCATCGCCTTTCTCGCTGACGATTTTCCGGGCTCAAACGAGGGTCAGCCGATAGTGTTCACATATGCACGGAACCCTTCTGATAAAACGACGGCACCGGAGAGTCCTTCCTTTTCGAAACGCCTTACAACCATCCAAAACTGGGGTGAGTGACAATTGTTATTAAGGAATACCGAATTGGCTCTCATGTTGTTTAGACGGCGGGAATTATGATGCTGCATGGCACTCAACAGTGATTGGAGAGATCTTTCAGACAGACGGAGTTCTCATGGATAGGGTATTTTACTCTTCTAACAGTATGGCGTTTCTGTCTGTCTTTACCATTTTTGTTTGTATTGATCTTTCCGTGATAGTTGCCCCTTGCTATGTCGGAATAAATAGCTCTGGAAAGAAAGCTTGTACGTTCCTATTGTAATCTTTTGGTTTGATGGCGGGACTTTCTTACATGACATTTTTTTGCAGTTCTTCCTTCAAGTGAGTTCCTACCTTGTCTATGGACGAATTTGCTAGTCAATGTAGTCCCTAGGTGTTGTGACTTTATCCTGACATTTCCTTGAAATTCATGTTCTTTTTTTCGATGTATATTCCAGTATTTTGAAATTAGGTTAAAAAGTTCCGCGGGAAAGAAACATGGCGCCTGAGGTAAAAGAGTAACAATGTGTTGCTTATAACTCGTGAAAAACCCGAGTCCTGATGACTCCTCTCAGGGGATCGTGGCACAAGATGTGGAATGCAGCGAATATCGCGTAGCACGACTGCGCCCACCGAAGCGCTCCTCCCTTTTTGGCATGTCTCACATCTGACACTCCTCCCTCTTGGAAAAAATCGCACCGCTTGGTGCTACACGAACGCTTCGACCCTCCCTGGCCTCCCGCTTCACTTTCCCCAACAACGCATTCAAGCGAAGATCCGGCGTTTGCTGAACGCTTTGATTTTGACGCTCAAGCAGTAACAAGCCAAGTGCTCGCAGCTCAACATCAGCACGAGCAGCCACAACGCAGCATTGTGCTGTATGCACAAGATCAGAGGTAATGTCGGAAAAATCCGGAGTGCCTTACAAGGCAGTTACCTTACAAAGCGACTGTTTGTCATTGTAAGGCTGATGTAATGATTGTTACCACGTTACAAGCTTGATGGGGTGTGATAAGACAAATTAGGTCTGATAAGATTAGTTTAGCCTTGCAACATGTGCTCAGATGGCCTCAGCAGCCAACCCAAGGCTACAAACCAATTGTTGTTTTTTTGTGTGTCTTGAAAATTTACCCATATTCTTTTGATCATGTTCAGCCAGAAATAATAACAAATCCCATCCAGGGAATAAAGATAATGGTGTTGTAAGGTAGACCTAAAGACTAGATATATGAGTGGCCTTGGGAGTTTCCTTATACCATGCTGTAGTCTAAAGGTATGTGTGACTACAAATTTGTAGTCCTCATGTGAGGATCATATGAGCCTGAGGTTTTTGGTTCAATCCTTGATTGTTGCATTTTAATGTGCCACATAACCTTGTAAGTTCTGTACCTATTTGGGGCGGCTTGTAAGGGTCCACCTTCCTATTATAAGCATTTCTCTCCGGTTGTAGTGCATTGTAATCTGGCCCAGTCATTATTCACCTTATTTACATTACAAGGCTCCACAGGTTTTTCCAACATTAAGTAACTGGCTCAGTATCTGACAGTGATATGATAGGACCCCTGAAAGTACCCTCAGATGCCTGATCCCAAAATTATGGCAACAGGGAGAGACCAGCTTCAATATCACAGCTAATACCAATGTTTGTACACTGCCGACTAGTATGCCGAAAGTTACTATTCCATAATATAATATTGTACATCCATATAATATTTTCTTTCTCACGATTTCGATTATCGATCATGGTCAAGAACAATGGATGTGTGACCCCACAGGAGTTGTTCTCCAGAAGGACTGCATTCGATTTCTGGGTTTCTTCACAGTGGCTAGTCCTTTGGTGAGCCCCTTCTTCATAGCAGGATGATGGCACTAACCCGCTGCCAGAACATGGCCCTTCTGTTCAACATCCCTGGTTCAGGCGTATTTGCTGCAAGGGTTTGACCTCACCAGGTGCTCTTCGTCAACACGGGTTTGACCTGGCTTGTAGATAACATGGGTACGTTGGTTTATGTCGACCTCCTATGTGCATGTGTCGACCGCCCTTTAGTTCCTTCCTATTGCCCTCACGCCCTCATGACTGGTTTCGCCCCAGACCGCTTGTGGCAGCCAACAGTACCATGCCATGACAGTGCCCGAGCTCACCCAACAAATGTTTGACTCCAAGAACATGCCCACATCAACCAGGGCTTGATAAAGAGCTGTGCTGGTCCAAACAAGCCTTACTGGCAAGACCATCACCCTCAAGGTGGAGTTCTCCAATACCATCGATAATGTCAAAGCCAAGATCCAAGACAAGGAAGGGTAAGTAGAGTCTGGTGTCTCACAGTGGTTATTCGCTTATCGTCATGCAGGATCCCCCTGATCAGCAGTGTTTGATTTTCACTGGCAAGCAGCTTGACGATGGCCACACCCTTTCGGATTACAATATCCAGAATTAGTCTACTCTCCACCTTGTCCTCCGTCTCCGTGGCGGTATGCAGATCTTTGTCAAGACCTTCTCGACGTTGAGTCTTCAAACATGATCGACAATGTGAAGGCCCTCCCAACCAGCAGCATTTAATGTTTGCTGGAAAGCAGCCTGAGGATGGCTGCACCCCTTCTGATCATGATATTCAGAAGGAGTCCACCCTCAACCTTGACCTCTGTCTCCATGGCGGCATGCAGATTCTCGCCAAGGCCCTCACAGGCAAGACAAAGTCAAATCTTCTGACACCATCGACAATGTAAAGACCAAGAGCCAAGACAAGGAAAGCCAACTAGCAATGCTTAATTTTCGCTGGCAAGCAGCTTGAGGACAGCCACACTCTTTCTGATTATAACATTCAGAAGGAGTCCATCCTCCACCCTGTCTGCGGCGGCATGCAGATTTTTGTCAATGGGTAAGACAATCACTCTTGAAGTCGAATCTTCTGACACCATCAACAATGTAAAGGCCAAGATTTAAGACAATGAGCGCATTCCCACCAACCAGCAAGCCTTAATTTTCGCTGGCAAGCAACTCAAGGATGGCTGCACTCTTTCTGATTATAATATTCAGAAGAAGTCCACCCTCCACCTCATTCTGCGTCTTCGTGGTGGGATGCAGATTTTTGTCAAGACTCTTACAGGGAAGACAATTACCCTTGAGGTCAAATCCTCTGACACAATTGACAACGTCAAGGCCAAGATCCAAGACAAAGAAGGCATCCCTCCCGACCAGCAGCACCACCATCATGACCCACATCAAGCAACATCAACAACAACCACACCACACTCAGTCATCGTTGGAACAAGATCCTCTGCAGCATCCTCTGCATCTGCAGCTTCAAGTGCTGTAACCTCTTCCATGTTCAGCCCACCAGCAACCACTTTCTCTTTTGTCCCCTGGCTACAAATCTTACCACAGTTCCATGGGCCTTGATCATCTACAACCAGTCCAGTATTGCAACAATCTCACTAGACACCACTGCCATCCCTGGTGCTCAATATTTCCCCCCCATCCCTTGCTTACCTGGTGATGTGTTCTCCGATGGCCCTCTCCTTTGCATGGTTCTATTTAGTTAGACATATTATGATTACTATCAGTCTTCATCTACTGGAGAGTTTCATAATTTGGTAAAGAGTCACTGGAGAGAGTGTGGTTATGTAGTGTAAATGAACAAGATGAAGTATGACAAACTGATTAGGTGCAGAGTTAAAGTATGTTGATACTAGGGACCAGTGTTTCGAAAGGGAGTAGTAGTCTCTTATGAGGGTAAGGGATGGAGCTATGTAGCAATGTCACAATTTTCATAACCAGTGGGCAAGCCAAATCACATACAGAAGCGGTTGCAAATGTGGTCAGTCTCAAAGGACTGAAACACTGCAGGAATGTTCCCTTCTGCAAAAATATGACTGAGGTCGCTGATATAAATTCTGATGATTACCAACATGAAGAAGTTATTATGAAGATTCAATCACCTGTTTGTTAAAATTTGAGGGTTGGTCAAAAGGGTAGTTCCACCTGTATGAGAACCCAATAAGCACACTGTGAACATCAATGTCAACGAGCACTGGAGACTGGTGACCTTGGAAGTCAGCTACATAAGTGCACTTCTTGGTTTTAACATATTGAACATGCTGTGCGAAAGCGAGAAACCCAGCATGTTCATTGTCGCCTTCATCAACGAAGTGGCAAGGAACTGCTGAGGCATTTTTTGAATGATCCTTCAGCTGTTGGAATGACTTCTTCCACCAGGAAACAACGTTGCTCTCCTGGCTTTTTCAGTTGTTGTATAGCGAGTCCTGCATCCACAAACCGCATTCGTGGAATCGAGAGTGAGGGAAACTTTCCTTTTGGGTGCAAATCCATCCATTCATCAATAAATGCATAGACCATCTCAAGTAGCACATGAGCCCACTTGAGACAAGTGACCTCCATGATGAGATCTTGGGCTTGCTTGATGCCGTTGTATGGGATATCCTGTCGAATTTCAACAGCATGCCCATCTTGCCGGGTTACTGTCTTTGTTTTTCAGTAGAAGCTCTGCTTCACACAAATATTGATGGTGCCAGAAAAGAGTGGCTGGCTAGATTTTCCGAAGTAAGCCAACTTGAAAGCTCCTTTCCTATGGTTTCCTGCTGGTGACATGTCCAAAATTAGTTGGATATCTTGAGGACTTTCAAAGTCAAAATGAGACTGCCAGTCCAAAGCAGCAAGAAGTTTGTCGAATGATTGTGCAAATTTAACTTGATAGATCAAAACATCCACATATGATGAAGGCTGGTTGACTGAAGAAGAGGCCCGTCATTGATAAGATGGTGACTTGGAAGCATTTCAAACTCACACAATACGCTTCGCACTTCATGAGGGGAAGCATGTGTCTGCTCAAAGTGCATCATCCAAGGCTGCACTACGAGGAGAAGCATTGGAGCCATTCAAATGAAATGGCTTGAACCTAGATTGTGTTCGTGCCCGTTTCGGAGGAGGAGTTTTTGTAGGGGAACTCGATGGTGAAGTGTTGACATTAAGGATGGAGTTGGTTGGCCGAGTGTCATGTTGACATTCTGATTTCTGATTGCTAGCAGTAGAACGCTGCCATATCATGAACTCAATTTGACAGAATGAAAGAAAAATACCTGATTGGAAAACATACCATAGCTTGAGTTTCACATTGTGATTTTGTATGAGCATGTTTCCTTCCTCTTGTGTTGCCAGCCTTCATGGTTGGTGTCTGGTCGTGACCGTGGTATACATTTAGACATGATTAAAACTCTATGAATCTCAAAGACTTACACCATGATCTACAGATTCATCAAGGACCAATTTTTGATACTCTCGTTCCTCTAAGCAGGCTTCATACACAGTGTAAATATTGTTCAGAATATGAAAATGGACCAGAGCCTTTCCACCCTTGAACATTTGGCCACCCTTTTTGGCATTCTTGAAGAATGAGGGACACAAAAGAGCATCACAATCTGGGATTCTTGGACAAAGCTCGACCCAATCTTTGTCCCTCATTATGATATCAGTGATAGCCAAGGGAAATTGTTCAGTGTACCGCATCCACTCTGGTAGGATTTCTTGAAATAGAGTCATTTTCAACTCAGTTGCCCCAATATGAACTGAAACATTGGGAACAACAGCAAGTAGGTCCTATGTATAGATCAATGGTTAGCTATCAAACTGAGAGAGCTATCATATTCAAAACTCACTCCAATCAGAATAGGCTTGGTTTTTCTTTCCGGGAGGTGTATAACACGAACTTTGACAAGAATAACTTGTCCAGCATTCCCAGCATATGCATTGCTAGCCATCTTTGTGCATGCTACTTGATAACTAATGTGGTTAACTGTATACCCTGATATGGCTTGTGAGTGTGAGGGTGGTGCCAACGGTGTGGGGTGTCCCAGCACCTGTACAACAGATCCTGATATATGGGATGGCTGTGCAGCATAGGTAAGCAAGGCTGAGCCAGCAGCCATCATGCCGGTTCCAACATGCTGAATTGAAGTGGCACAAGCTGAAAAATGGAGTCAATAATTCATGACTTTCATTTTGAGTAATGTAGGCATACCGTTCCTTTGAGCCTTGACAATTTTCTGCTGAACATATTGCTCATGGGTATTGGAGCTTGATGGTGTTGATACTGGTTGACCTAAGGGGGGTGAAACGTTGGCTGGCAGGCCTGTAACATAAAAAAGTATAAAGGACAATTAGTGCCGCTTACCAACTGGTCGACACTGTGTGGTCTTCTTGACATGATAGTAATCATAGCATGTAGTGCAGACAGCATGACCTGGCACTGAAGGATCACTGCTGTGTAGGTAGTGAAAGTTCATGTTTGCTGGGTAAAACTTGACTGGGCATTCAGATCATCCACATTGAATGGCTTTGTTGTTGTCAGTGACAGTAAAGTCTGCAGAAAAGTTGTTGGCCATTCAGCAGGGGCAATGAAAGACAAAAGGCAATAGAAAGGAGAGGAATGGTATGTTGAACCACTATGTGTCAAACCAAGAAATTGAGGACCAAAAGTTGAACCGAAAAACAGCACATTGTCTGATCAAAGTACAAATCCTGTACAAAGCCAGTTATTCAAAAAATGACGATACAAAATCAATCACTGAATTCAGCAAACTCTCATAAATCAACTGCAACCTCCTCTTCCTCGTCACTCTCTGTGTGAGGTTCAAGACTAGGAGGATTAGTGAGACCACCATAGTAAACATATCCAAGTTCTCCCAACGCATCATCACCGTAATGTAGATCTCGCAACCCAGGAAGTAAAGGTACTTCTTCATCCAATATGCCATCATCATCAGCCAATGCTGCCTCATCAAGTGAAGAAGAAGCAGCCAGGTCCTGAAATACAGATAAAAGCTTCTTATAAACAAGCCAGAAGCTTTCTGAAGATACTGCTGGCTTCCCAAGCTTAGCATAAAGAACATTTGCATGTTCTTCAAAGGCTGGTGGGACAAGCTGAAAGACAGGTAGATTGCGAGGTGCCCACTTCTTCTCCATCTCGTCAAAGAGCTCCAGAGAGACATTGACCTAAATTGTATCCTGTATCAAAATGTCCATTATTCAAAAGTTAAACTACCTTGTAATCGCTTGCATGAAACAGGTGTGGTTTTGAAGTGATAAGATCTGGTATGCCCTTTGGAAGCAGCTTGTGTTTGTCAGTGCAACGTGGACTCTCGTTAAAATGTTTCATCCACTTGTCAAGCTCTGCTTGGATCCACGGAATAGCAAGCCAGCGAAATATGAGTCTAAACAAACAGTCAGCAAGTTTGACAGTGACGGAAAAAGGATAAGGTCACTTTTCAATAGGGTCATTTATATCATACCATCCACTATTTACGCCATGATCAAAAATATCCTCAAAACCAGGAGTAAAGTAACGGCGAAAGACCATCCAAATAATTTCTGGCTTTATGTTGCTTTTGTTAAAACACCACTGATGTTGAAGTGTATCATTCAGTGAGGGGTTGAGAGTATGCCGGATGTTGGTATGGATATTTGCCACCATGTACATCTCCCAGCTGTGGTCACTTTGTGTGATAAGGGAAACTCCTAAGAAAAGTCTGTTAGTGCCGTAATGTGATTCTTATCATTTTTGCACCTTCATGTTTTTGACCAGCTTCTAGGTAATAGCTGCCAACAAGCTGAGGATTTCGATTTGTCCACCAGACCTTGAACCACTGTAGCTGACCAGGAAATGGATCGAGTCCTAAATGAAACCATAAGCCAAACTGTTTCCATTTGTCGTGTTGATTGCATGTCCAGATATCATTTACTCCCACAGCCCAAAACTGCTTCCGCCGGAAATGCTTCTGTTTGCAAAACTTGATGGCCTCCTGTTCCATTAAATTCAGGTGGTCGAGAACCATTTTTCTGCCGAAATATGGATAAACATTCAAAGGCAGTAAATGGTGTAGCACATACTCAGGAACCTTTAATTGATAATCTTGCCGCAACGTTGTAACAAGCTGACGAGCTCCCATGGTTGGAAAGCGGGCTTTGATCTCTGCAACAAATGGTGTGATTGTCTCAAAGGTGTGATTTTGCTGACACACGCCCTTTGGACCCCATTTCTCTTGTTTCCGTTTGAGTGAACTTCTACTGCAGAAGGATGTGGTTTACACCTCATGTAGATGATGTATATGCCACTGGCTCACCTGAATCCATAGAGCACATGATCAAAGTGATCGAGTGTGTGCTCAATGATCTCCTTGTCATTTAAACCGAGACACCAATAGTAATAAACTATTGGATACAGATCTTCAGATGGTGCTAACGAGGATTCCATTTCAACAAATTTATACACAATGCCAAAGGAATACACTCATGAATTGGCTTATGCTGATTAGAACAAGGTTGGCATTGCGGTGGAGCTGGAGTAGACATAGTTCTTCAGCGTTGTTGAAGAGAGATATGTAGCTGAGAAAATGGAGGCACTAGCCCAGGACGTTATAAAGTGGAGTCCTCGTCTTTTCAACATTGCATCAGTGAGGCACTTGATAATCGATAAATACAGAAGTCGTGAGAAAGAAAATATTATATGGATGTACAATATTATATTATGGAATAGTAACTTTCGGCATACTAATCGGCAGTGTACAAATATCGGTCTTAGCCGTGATATTGAAGCTGGTCTCTCCCTGTTGCCATACAAAATGCCCCAAACCGCCCAATTTTTATCTGGACGGTTTTGCCAAATTTCTATCTGGATATTGGATCCAGCCTTTGATAAGGTCAACTTCTATCCGGATCTGGATCAGGCCTCTAAAAATCGCTATTTTTCAAAAATTGGCATGAAAAGAGTGAATTTTGGCTCGCTGGCCCCTCCCGGCCCCTCCTTGGTATTCTCTGAAGGTCTGTACATTAGAAAAAAGTAAAATATACATGAGTGAATATAGTATATGCATTATACATGCAGAAATGTGAGATAAACGACCTATTCTTCATCTTCCACAGTTGCCTTTTGCTTGAAAGCTTTCAAGGCCTGTAAGACTGTCTTACTCTTGTCCTTGATTTCTTTGAACAGCTTCCAATCATCTGGAGACAGGTAGAGACCAAGAGTGAAGAGAAAATATATACATCACGGAAGGATTGTCCATACTACTAAGAAAGAACTTTGGAGAACAGGGGAAAGAAGGGGAAAGAAAGATATTGAAGTACACATACCAATGAATAAATTGGCGGCAGCAGTGGGTGCTCACTGCCTTAGGACCCCGGAAATTCATGTCAGATCCCTGATCCGTATCCGGAGGAAATTTTGGAAAAAATCCAGATAGGCCTCAGGCCTATCCAGAGGAAAATTGAAGAAATTTTGAAAAATCCCTAAGTAAAATGTCCGGATAAAAATTGCCTAAGCTAAGGGGGGCCTGATCTAAGTCCGGATAAAAATCGGACAAAGTGAATACATTCCCCCTTTTTTGAGTGCACGTGCGGTGCCTGTACGCTGGTTCATTAATTAAGAGATATTGAACTGAAAATGTGAATGCCTTGGATCCAACGTGCTACACAACATAAGAACGAAGATATGACAAATTCCACTGCCCAATTATTCATAGACCTTGATAATCCCGTAGCCCTTGACGAGCTGGAATGGATCAGTAAAGGAAAAGTGTATCCGACATTGGATCCACCTCAAGAACTGATTGTATATCGCGATAGCCACCTGGAAATACCCAAGAATTGGGCACGTTTACTCCTACCTGATGACAACATCACTGTCAAGGAACTTCTTGCAAAATCTCTGGCCAAGAGTACACATGCATTAGTATTCAAACCTCCAGAAAACTCCTACCATCACCTTCCACCAAATCAGGATGTCGCCTGCCTCAGTAAACGCACACTACCACCACAAAGCTTCGTTAATGCAGCATTGGCAGGGTTGGGACAAGCACTATTGGATGGGAAGAAGTCGGTGGAGGATCCGAGATACCCAGGGGCGTGTTTACCGTTGTGGGTGTTACAGTTCTGGAAGGAGACCTACCGGATTTTGGCTGTCCAAGCTCGGTGGAGGAAAGGGCATGACTGGATTATTGGCAGTATCAAGGGAAGATTCAACAGTACTGGTACACTCGCCACAGAGTTGAAGTTCTTCGAACAAGCACGTACACACCTCCTGTCCTTGAGGTGGAATGAATGGACAACCATTCCTGGTGCAGCATCACAGGCAACTACCTCTGACTTTGCGGGGCTTCTCACCAGTCATTGGATAACTGGAACCCATATCGACATGATGTTCCAAAACCTATCAGATCGTATGGAGGGCAATGACACACCGGACAGACTTGTCATCATCGAAAATCTTTGATTCATGAATGATATAAACAAAGCGGAAGCCATTGATAATCATAACGAACCACTTACAAAGTTCTTGAAGCGGCTTGAGCATTGAATTAAATCAAACAAGTCCGAAAAACTGCTCTTTCCAGCACATATGGAGACGATGAAACATTGGATTGCCGTTGAAGTGAACTTCAAAGAAAGAACTGTTTCATATGGTGAGCATCTAGATTTATATTTTATGAAATTGGCTAATGTGGCCCAAGGTGACTCACTGTCACATGAAGAAATGCCGCGTCCGAGAGCGGTGATGAAGAAATTGCAGTGGTGGTTGCAGAAGCGATTTGAGAAACCATTTAGAGAGCTGGGAGACCAGTTAGTGCATGGGAAACAAGAAAACGGAACAGAATGTGGGATACTCACCGCCAACACAATTGCGCACATGGTTTTCCAAGATCCGCTGTGGGTCGTCCATCGAGAAGAGGTTGAACGTGTCCAATGGTTCAATAGACTGGTTCAGGTGCATATTGACAAGGTGAGGATCCATGGCGCTATGATATACTATGTTAAACGAATCAACTCCAACTAGATCGACGATGACCCTATCATTGTATCATATACAGCTCCAACCTCAGCGCGAAACCCCGCTACATCACTGGCATTCATCCTAAACCCAGAGGATGTGGATGTTAATTCTCATCCAATGGAAGTACCTCCTCAACACACATCTGGAACAGGAATGGCCCAACCTTTTAGTCCTGTCTCTGACAAAGTCCTGGATGATCTCACCTATGAAATGGATGTTGAAGTTGCAGGGTTTGTAGAAGATGAGGAAAGCGGTGGAAAATCCCAAAGGTTCTATGAGATATTCATGAAACAGGGAGAATGTGGGGCACGAGTTACAAAGAGGACGATCGATGAGGTGGAAGGAACTGGTGAGACTGATCCCACGAACTTGAAGGTCACGATAGCATCCGGAAAAAGCCAGCCCGTTCAAGGCAACTCTCGATCAGCCACCTTCGATCGATGCCAAAATGAAAAGTTCATCAAAGGAGGATTTAATGCAGAGAACAATGGGAAGCTTGCAAGATTTACAACATCCATTAAGCAATGCGACAACTGCGCAGTCATTTTCGACTCAAAGACAGTTCGGCATTTCAAGTGCAGAAAGAAATTGACGATGAAGACGCCATTCAACACGCAGGCCTTCAAAGATCATATCAAAAATTGTAAAGGGCCACCGAAATCCTCAAATACTGCAGGCGGCGGAATGGATCTTATCAACACCTTTTTCACTAGTACTTGTGCCCAAGCCCCAGGTCCAAGGCAACAAAAACCAAGTCTTCCATGCCCCGGTTTGGATGAAGCTAAGTATCCCAAAGTCGGTGCATATTTGGGACGTACAGGTGCACTCGGAGGAGGAGCACCTTCCGTTACTGTGATCTCGCAGGAGCTATTTGGGAAGGCTTACAAAAATCTTTCCACATCACGCAAGGAACAGGTCCAGATTGCGCAAAAACATGACTGGGTTTGGAGGAACAATAGCAATTCCGGGAAAGTTTTCTCACTTACATGCTCGAAGAAGAGTCATCCATCTTCAGATGGTGTAGAGGGTCCTTGCGTGGAATGCCATCAGCTCCTTCAGCACAAAGGGTTCAAAAATGCGATCCACATAGTATGTCCACCAAGGGGCTACCGGGAATTGAAGCCGTGACCCGAGGTAGGGGGGGGGGGAGGTCTCGGAGTGCTTAAAAAAATTTAGTAGTGATTTTTCCAAAATCTATTTTTAAGACCACTAGCAACGGCGTGACACATCTGCAAGCCTTAGAAAGCTAATAAAGGTCATTCAA
>Ga0307507_10009517_pt1 | contig 12895 bp, 7 predicted proteins | sample 7_EM_MG_FD_207223 | JGI IMG/M metagenome (GOLD analysis project Ga0307507, IMG submission 207223) | Populus trichocarpa ectomycorrhiza microbial communities from riparian zone in the Pacific Northwest, United States - 7_EM | ecosystem: Host-associated > Plants > Roots > Unclassified | place... | reverse complement strand
CAATTGCTTCCCTGATCCATGGACAGGTCGGCTGCATATTCTATTGGTTGCATATTCTATCTTTGATTAATTAGCAGTGTTATTCAGCTTAAAAACCCAATTTTGGAGTGATATGCCCTTAATTTCCGCTGTCAATTTAGTATTTTTTTTTAAGGTATTAACCTAACTCCTTTCCCCCCATTTTATTGAAGATTGAAGAAGTGAAACACTCAGGTCCAACCACAATGGTTCTGTATTTTACTGGGGCTACCAACATTCTTTATACCTTTGGTGGGCATGCTGTCACAGTGTGAGTGATGACTCAATATATATAATGGCATTTACAAATATACTTTATGATAATGATGGAATTGATGTATAAATACATATATGGACCCACATGTAATTACAGGAAAGAGTTTTCCCAGTAAAAGAACATCTTTCCTGAAAAAGCTGGTACACCAACTTTCTGATTACTTTATACAATTCTCCATTTGGTTTCCAAAGAAGCGAGAAACTTAAAAATATAACCATACCATCATTTTGGAATTTAAGTTGACCATCTTGATCACCTTCATACAGAAGCATTAATGCACAGTACTCCATACGTCTGCCCGTACGTGCACGCCTGTCTGTGTGTATATGCACAGATGTATCAGAAATTAAATTTTGATTGATGAGACTCTGCGTGATTGTTAATGTAGGGAAATTATGCATGCGATGTGGAAGCCTCAGAAGTTCAAGCTAATATACTTGATAGCAACACTTTATGTTTTAACCTTGACACTACCATCAGCTTCTGCTGTTTACTGGGCATTTGGGGACTTGCTACTTACTCATTCTAATGCTCTCTCTCTGCTACCGAAGAACGGATATAGAGATACTGCTATAATACTCATGCTAATTCATCAGGTTAATTGATTACCGCTTCTGTCCAGTGTGCCTACGAAGTTTTTTATAACTTCACCAGCATGGCTTCGATTAATTAATTCCTGATCGGAACAGGTTTCTAATCTGAGTCGGATCTGGTTCAAGTCTTATATGTTCATGTCCTTCATTTGACACTTTATTTTCATATTTCTTGGCAGTTCATAACATTTGGATTTGCATGCACCCCACTATACTTTGTGTGGGAGAAATTCATAAGGGTTCACGACACGAAGAGTGTGTTAAAGAGAGCTCTGGCTAGACTTCCCGTGGTGATACCAATTTGGTTCCTAGCTATCATCTTCCCTTTCTTTGGACCTATCAACTCCACTGTCGGATCTCTTCTTGTCAGCTTCACTGTCTACATAATTCCATCATTAGCACACATGATCACCTTCTCTTCAGCGTCGGCTCGAGAGGTTAGCCATCTTAATTTCCCTTTTATCATCATTAGTTAAAGCAAGTTATTATTAATAATCTCTTAATTCATTGTGTTTTCACAGAATGCTGTGGAGAGACCGCCCCCATTTCTTGGAGGTTGGGTGGGCTTATACTGCGTGAACATATTTGTGATGGTATGGGTTTTTATTGTGGGATTTGGATTTGGAGGATGGGCGAGCATGCTCAACTTTATACGTCAGATCGATTCATTTGGCCTCTTCACCAAGTGCTACCAGTGTCCTCCCCACAAGGCTTGATTGCTGGATTCCCCTACTTTCAGAAAAGAAAGGTTAACAAATTAAGATACTTAGCAAGTGTGTAAAGAGAGATCGGCATATGCAACTTCCTTGCAAGGGCTATTGTTGATGTTTTTTGAAAAGGTGCGATGGCCATCATGGCCATCCCTCCTTGTAAAGAAAGACCCACAGTTGCTGTAACTTGTGTGTTGATTAATCTTTTTCTCTTTTAAGAATGCAACTCCCTTGGTTCTTGTGGGATACATCACTCTCTTCCTATACAAGTAGTTATCATTTTATCCCATCAAATCTACGTTTATGTTTTTAAAGTAGTTTTTGTGATTGTAATTTTTAAAAAATAAATTTTAAAAAAAATGGTTATGTGTAATTAATTGAATTTAGATACATGTTTGGTAAAAATTATGATGGATGTTTATATACAACAAAAAACATGTATAAAATATTTAATTGTGCTTGCTTTTCAAAAATACTTTTTACTTGAAAATGCATTAAAATAATTTTTTAAAAAAATTATTTTTGATATCAGTGCATTAAAATGATATAAAAATAAAAAAAATAATTTGAAGTAAAGAAAAAAATAAAACATTTTCAAATTTTTAGAAAAATACTTTTAAAACGCAAAAACAAACAGAATTTTACGAAATTCAATTAAAAAAATATGTAAAAACTGCTTAATAAAAATTGCGTTTTAAACTTAATTTTTTGATGAATCCATAGTATAAAACATAGTTTGATATATTATCAAATATCTACTACAAACACAAAAACTAAGGATAAACAAACGCAGCTTAGAATATTTCTAAAATTGATAGATAATTTTTTCTTGGAAGGAAATCTGGATTATTAATTCATCTGTTTGTGTGAAAAAGCGTGATGTGCTACAGGATGACCCCTTGCACACCATGTTGTGACTTGTGAGGGAGGGCCGTTGCAACTTGCAAGGTGTTGCGTTAAAACAGACAGCTGTAAACATCGCCGCAAAGTCTGGGGCTATGTTCATGGACACAAATGTGCATGGAAAGGAAGGGCATAATTTTACTATCCGTTTAATCATATTTGATTCGAAAATTAATCCTCAAAAGATTTAGATCATCAAGTCAAATCGCTCATCAATTATGTAAAATATATAAAAATCACAAGAGTAAAGAATCATTTTTTTTTATAAATAAAAAACACCGAAACTATGAATGGTATATAACATGATCTCTTTTTATTTGAGTAGCATGGGCTTTTTCATTTAAAATTGATTTTTTTATATATTTCTCAACGTTAATTCTTTAACTTCTTATAACTTTGTACTTTTGTAACTTTTATATTTCTTAAAATTTCTGAAAATATATATATATATCCCCACCCCCCTGCCAGTCTTTGGGATTGCTCCAATTGCCTGTACTTTGCATTCCTTCTCCTTTAACCAAGCAACACGCCCTCTACCAACTTGAAAAAAATCTAAGACATTTGAAGAACCCCAAATCCAACATTTTCCTCGTCTTTTTCCCTATTGAAGAAAATAGCCTTTTTATCTTTTTAGTCCCCCCGTATCCCCAGAAAACTCTCAGCTTGTCGTCAAATTAATAATTAAAAATGGCAAGATTACGCAGATTCTTTGACAACTAAAATATCCTCCCACCATTAGAAATCTGTGTTGTAATTGACTTGGCTATGAATTCGTCCGTGGTTTGGGTTTCATTCGACCATCAACGATTACAGGTTCTGCGTTGTGGAGGTTGAGGGTGGTGTTGCTGCGTTTTGCAATTCGATTGGGTTAATTCGTTTTGCAATCTGCAACAGGAAGGGGTTGTGGGTGTTAGATTTCACTTTTGCTGGATTGGGTTTGAATTTCTTATTGATTCTTCATATTAGAGAAGATGAAGATGGCAATTTTGTTGAAGTTTCTTGTTATTTATTTTATAAGTCCATTTATTCCTTTCAATCGATCCATTTCCATTTTATAACTATTCAGATAAAGATGCTTAACGAACTCCAAGCTTCTAACCCAGAAATGGTGGATCACAGTGGTCTATCCTGATAAATATAAGGTTTGGTTACTGATCATTTGATGTGCCTCTCACATTCTGAGGTCCTCTTACATAGCTAAAATTGAAAGCAGACATGGTCCAATGTGGTCTGTCTGTACTCTTCCTAGAGGACAAATGAAATGAACAAAACGACTTGGAAATGCATTCGCTTTGTGATTGGTTGGAGTAGCTGAGTGTAACATAAATTATCGGCGACAGCAAGAAAATTAGGTATTAATTAACCGAAGCTAATTATGATTGGAAAAATACTGTTTATATAGATTTACGTGCGCCGTTCACTGAAACGGTGTGAGATGATTTTGCTTTTCTAAAAAAAAAAATCCTTAAACGATTATTGAAGTTATTAAAATCTTTTCATACAACTCATTAATTATTAAAAAATAAATGTGTCTTTTCTGAAATTTTAAGCACCGTGAATGATTACATTGTCATTAAAGATAGATTTTTTAAAGTTGGCAATGTAAGGGCTTCTGTCTTCTATCCTTTTAAACTATAATAAAATGATAATTTTATACTTTGTTGCAAAAATTTAAATCTTGTGATGAGGGTTTTTTTAGTCCTTTTACTTAAAGGTTTTTTTTTGTTATTATAGTTTTTTTAATAAACATTAAATATTACTTGGTGCATGCAATGCACGCGCTAACGTGTAGGAGGCGCTCGTGTCTTTCAAGTGACATGTGCAACACCTCTTTATTGTCATAACCCCCTTTCATTGTGTCATTAGAAAGGCAGCAATATCCTCTCTTTTTTTACGACAACAAGTGTGATTGGTGGTGACACAGTTGTTGCCGACAAAACTTTATTTACCCCTCTTTTTTTTTCTTCTTCGTTCGAAATTCACGATGGTCATGTAAAAATTCAGAATTGTTATCTGATTTAAGGAGAATTCAACTTCGATTTTTGTTTTTGTAATTTTTAATTTTTATTATTGACTCCTTCATTTCATTTTAATTTATATCATTCGATTTCAATTTATAATATATATATATTTTTTAATTCAGTATTCTTTTGGACGATTCTTAAAAGTAAAAGGCCTTGTGGTTTTGTGGGTCACAAGCATCTAGAAAAGAGTATGGGCCGGTGGAATTGGTGGGCTTATAACGACCATCTACCTTTAAGGCTACATTGACTTTGAATCTGACAAATAGAAAATGATCACAGCATGGAGAAAAGCTCCAAAAAGCAATCAATACTATTACCGATTACTACTGGACAGTGGACACGTACTCTACAACTCAAAAGCAAATATTCCACTTTCAAAACCTTATCCAAAACCATCTCGTGGAAAAGACACTACTTCCGAAGAAGCGATGGTGTGCATGGCAAGGGAGTGTGGAAAGAGGCAGTACTGCACTGCACAAATAAGAAAGCAAATAATTGGATGTGGGAACTGTCATTCGATCGAAAATGCACTAAGAACTGATTTTTTTTCAAAAAAAATTATAACACTAATTTAAAAGTTTTGAGATAAAAATACTATTTTTTTTTTGATGAAATAACAAATTTTTACTTTATCGCATTTTCAAAATACAATATTTACTAAATAATGATATGATTATTGTCTTTCAAAATATCTATATTTAAACATATTATGTTTTAAAATTACAATAACTTACATGTCATGAAATTTAAATGAATTCTCAGACCAATTTAATTAATGTCATAAACCACGACATGAAAGATATGCTATTTTCGACAAAGCTTTTTGCATGTTTGAACTCACCATTTCTTTTGATTTTTCCATGCTAATTGCCCGGTTTGTCCATAAAAACTACTAGTTGTAGGTTAGTTCTTGACCAAAAGATATACATGATCAGTCACTGATCAGTAGGAGACCATCACATTTTTTAAGAACTCTCCAAGACAAGGAATGTCAGGTCATTGTCGTGGAATGTTTGAATTATTTTTCTTCTTTCTTTCTCCAACATCAATGAATTTGGCTATTTACCAAGATTGCTTTTGACCAGCAACCGCGGCTTTCCTGGATCAGCGGGGACCCTAATCCTCATGGAGTGGTCGTGAAGATCGGTGTTCCTTTTCCTTTTTTCTTTCTTCCCCTCAAAGATCAAATCAGCGAGGCAATAGCATAGTGTAGTTTCTAATTCGTACAAATGTGAAAAAAGTATAGCAGGCTATAAAGAAACATCGCAAAACATTTTGAATATTTAATTGCTTTGCATTAATATGTTTCACTACTAAAACTGAGAACATACAAGATTAGGACACTGCAGTTATAAATATATATAGATCTCAATTCTCATCATATTCTATGATCTGAAAGGTAAGAAGTACGTACAGAAGCAATGAGAGAGTTTGACTTGATTCAAATTATATATAGGAGAAAGGATAGAGCAGCCTCTCATTCGTTATACCATGATGAACAATGAAAACATACACATGAATCGTAATGTTGAAGAGTTAGCAGGAACTTGCCAGCTTGACAAATGCGATGACTGTTACATGAAGCAGCGATGAAAAGAGAAAAACAACATCATCTACTAGCTAGACAACAACAATATAATAAGTATCAAGTAAATCAAACTTTATTGTATGCATGCAGCATGCATATTGTAAGCTTGTAGAGCAAGAATCAAATCTTGATCAGGGATCGTCTAAATCAAGTCTATAGTGTAGATAAGGTGCACGGGTGTGGGTCCTCCATCGTCACCTCTGACAATCTGACACATCTCATGTGATGTGAATCAACTTGCATCGCCAAGTAGTTGGACTCTCTTGATTGTCTCGAGCATGTATCCTGACCATGCATAGACCCATGCATATTTGACGTTTCATGTTGGTATCAGATTTTATGAGGTAATAAGTTCCTATTTTCAAAATTAAGTGAAGTCTCGAATCTAACCAAAATTATCTGGGCAATATGACCTAGCTTACTGGGTGTTAATAGCCGTGGCAAGCATTTATTGCCACATTAGGTCATAGGCAGAAAGATATCCAGGACACTGGAAAATGGGAACTACTTCTATGCCTGTTTTGGGGGATTTCACGCAGTTGAGTTTTTATGAAGAGGCTGTAGAGTTATTCATTCTGGTATTTTTCTGTGCGTTTGCATGTACATGGTACCATATCACTAGCTGACCAGTAGTAAAGAAGTGACGCGAAATTCCCTCGAAATTCCTCAAGACTGAGTACAGCGGCTCGCGAAAGCCACCCACGTGGCTTTTATAATGACCCCCCCTGCGGTAAAAGAGGTTCAAATAAAAGCTGAGCTCATGGATGGCTCTGTTGGTCAAAACCACTGGGGTTCATGGAAGTTTCTCCTGATATTTTATGGCTGCCCACTTCTAAAAGCGCGACTTTCGTAATGGTTCTTCAGGACTTGTCCCTGTCAAAGCTTTTTGTTTTTGTTTTTGTTTTTTGCAATTATATTTACTGAATAATATTGGCCATTAAACTGTAACACCAATTAACCAAGGAACCCCAGTCTCCCACAAGCGTAGAATCCACCCCAAGAATAAAGGTCAAAAGATATAGCAGAGAGAGGGAGCAAGGAAAGTACTATGGAAAATCTATCCAATGCGGCTTGAATTTGTGGCCGTAACTGGGCATTGTTCTTCATGTTCCAATTTGCAACAACAAAGACTTCTCACATAGCCCTCCGTTCTTATAGAGCATTAAATCCACTTGAGGAAGAGAGCATGCTGGCAGCCATATCCAAAATCAAAGCAACTGCAAGGTACAAAGCTAGTCAAGCTGATTGAGTTCTCCCACCTACCATAAGTCTCAATTGAGGCCCCCATGTATTGAGATTTTACTCAATTAATTCCTATCATCTACAAACACGACACCCGCGAGCCTTCCCCATTTCAACACAACATCGGAGACTCTGAAAAATATATGCGAGCTGAAAAATACAACCACATGCCCTCTTAACAACAATATGATCTACAATTTCAGCGTCGAAAGATCTTTATTGATGACGCCAAAATTAATGTTTTAGAAAGCATCAATTTTGCACCATCAAATCTAATAACAATGGGATTAATTAATTGAATCAACCCTCAATAGATGACGGGCTCAGCTGGGACAAGTATCATAGTTTGTCACAAATTTATGGTTAACTCCAAGGTAAAAGGCCAGCTAGATGAACCAGCCATTCTCAACTCACATATTTGAGTAAAAAGAAAAGGATAAAGAAAAACAAGCAATTCTCAATTTCGTTTCTTTTCTCATATGGAGCAGAAATGACACAGGCAAGCTACTAACACACACCTGTATGCTACTAACTCGGGGATTTCTTCGAAGAAAACCAAAACAGGCCTGTATGCTAAGTTGCTAATTATTAACCAAGATTCCTCCTAAAAAACCTAAAAGGGGTTGGGAATAGATGATAAGAGAAACAAGTTTTCACCACGCCCGTTACAGATCTATAATTAATTAAAACCTCATCAAAACATTGAGCCAAGCTGCTCATGAAGTCAATCCTTATATGTGTCTCCATTCAAAGAAACAGCATCCTGAAGTTTCACATTTCATCAGAACTCAAAACACTCTTATATCAACGTAAACAAACAAGAGGGCAAAGAAACATGGGATGTATATTGACACTTTTTTTGGACAAATCAGACACGATTTCAGGAGCTAATTTTGATACTCAGGTGATGATGTCTTTCTCACACGTCAAAATCCTTGTAGTCTGAAAAACACCATCATGTCAGTAGCGGAGGCTTCTAAATAATTGCCCGGAATACAAGAGAATTGGCTTTCACAAATTGGAAAAATGTGAAGTTGGGCCTTCCTTGAAACCAGCTGGCACTCGAATGAATTTCAAGGAACTAGTAAACTTTTATCAGCTGCATGCAATAATAGATTGCAAGCATCATTCTGTGTTTGAGACAGCATGTTACAGTTAAAAAAGAATACATAATCCTCTCAACATTATACCCTTCTATTGTAATCATTGCAGACATTCATCTGACATTATTCTTTCTCTTTGTTTTCAATAATCTCTCGTACAAGTTTGTGAATGATAAAGACCATAGACAACAAAACTGCGGATATATCATGGAGCCAAACAGGAGATGCGGGATATTAAGACCACATGCACGATACCCTTCAGGGAGTGGCTGGTCTAGCCCCGGGAGAACTCCAATCTTAGAAAATACAATTTCAACCTTTCATAGGCTACCAAATTTTGGATAAGATTGTGCATGAATTCTAGCCATAAAATAAAGTATATGCATAGTCATCCGTTCACCAAATACTTACGACTATTAAGATAAATACTGCTATCTGATCCACAACCGAGAGATCCAAAAAAAAAGAAGCATGCCATCACTTTCAAACAGTGGCTATCACATTCACGCCCCAATAATATTTATCCAGCTTTAAATTAGGGTTAAAATTAACCGATAAAATGTGATCAATTGCATGTTAAACATAACCGATAAAAAAAGAACCTTTATCTTACGCAAACAATTACCAACATTACCAAGTAAATATATATATAAAAAAACACCCAATGAATAGAACAGGAAGCAATTCTGTTCCATCTTCTATGCTGATTTGCATCCTTAAAAAATAGGGGGGGGGGGGGGATGAAGAAGCAATCACTAAACCTTGGAAAATTAACAACCCACAAAAGAATTACTGAAAAACACCACAGTCGTGTGATCATTGACTAAAACCACCGACATATTCTCTCACTTGTTACCAGCATTAGGACAGTCTCTCGCAAAATGCCCTTCCTCTCCACAATTATAGCATCCTCCACCTGCACCTCTACCTCCACCTCCACCAGAATATCTCCTGCCTCCACCGCCACCGTATCTCCCACCATCATCGCCACCTTCATAACAATCCCTTGCTAAATGACCGTACCGTCCACAATTAAAACAAGCACCACCGCTACTTCCGCCGCCGCCATATCCCCTACCCCTTGAGTGGCCGCCTCTCTCATAACCGCCGCCTCGTCCCCTTCCGCTGTAGTACCCTCTCCCGCCACCTCCACCGCGGCCTCCACGAGGAGGACGGCGAGATCTGGAGGCTCCCACGACATCAGCGGCCTTGGCGCGGCCGTCTTCTCCTGAGCCGACAGAGAACTCCACGGGCTGTCCGTCGGAGAGGGTACGAAAGCCGTCGGATTGGATCGAGGTCTGGTGGACGAACAGATCCTCTCCGCCGTCATCGGGAGCAATGAAGCCAAAACCTTTCTGTGCGCTGAACCACTTGACAGTGCCAGTGGATCTCTTGGTCTCTGCCATGGAAATGAGCTTCCAGAAGAACCTAGAAGGCTGTCAACTTAATTGGTTTGAGCTTGTCAGTGGCTGAATGTTTGCGTTAGTGCATGTAGTATGGCGTGTGCTGTGTGTTAACGAGTGTCAGAGTTTGGGGTTTTATGAGTTTGTAAAGCAGGACCCAGTTGTTGGGAGGTCGGATGATCTGGAGGGTATTCGATTGGCATGTACAAACGGTTGATAAGGGTTTAGTGTTTTATCCAATCCAGTTTTGACCACTCATATGGGGTGGCCAAGTGGGGGCTTTTCTTTCTATCCGTTTGTGCCTGATTGGCCAACCATAAAAAATAGCCTCTTATTATACACGTCAAGTCATTGCCACGAAATAATGAAAACAATTAAAGAATAGTTTTTGGCCACTTTTCTTGTATGAAAAATATTTAATTTTTTTAGCTTTGCCTATGCATATAATAAAATAAAAGACAGAATTATATAAATTGCTTAACAATTCTTCTAGCTGAATTGGTTTAGTGTAACAAATTAAGTAATATATATTTGACACTTGATCTTTGAATTCTATATTGGTGCATTGACCTTGTATGGTGAGTTGCTTGAAGGCTGACAAGCTCTCCGTGTTAAAGGCTCCTTTCATTTAACAATAAAAATAAATGTTGGGTGTTCATATATTAAATATCCTTTAATTAGTATTTGACTAAAGTAAGCTCTTTCCTAAGTGCTATTTGTTTTATAAAAAAGAAAAATATGTGAAGGACGGTCATATGTTGGCGAGATGTGTAAAGATTATAAGTAAGCTATTAATATTGGATAATGTTTCCTTTGGGAGTGCGTGGAGCTGAGAGAATGGGAAGCTGGAGAGTTGGGGGGGGTCTCTACATTTTTATATCTCATTGTTATCAGTTAATATGGCTTTGATTCATGAATTCTTGGTTTTAACTAACAGGATGTTTCATTTTGGAGGTTGTCAGATGGAAATGCAGCATCATCAACAGATCATGCTGGGGATGTGAAAGAGACAGACAGATATGATGAACAAGGGCAGACTACAAAGCATGATGATCATCTTACACCAGCTGGGAAGAGCGATATCTCCAGCAATGGGAAAAATTTGATCCCCAGAGGATGGCCTGCAAATCTCATCGCAGGAATTCAATGAATAACTAGCTGAGCATCATGACATTCCTTGTTGGTGACAAGAAAGACAGCCATAATCAAGATTTACAATTTACAAGTGAGTTTACACTTGGTGCCTGCAGAGATTATATGCAAGTTCTTGGGCAATTGAACTTCCATTCAATTATCAAGCATATTAACTTATTTTGTTCCTTTGAGGAAGCATGTCCTCCTCCTCGTTTTTCCAGACTCAATATTATTATCAAGTTCAGCCCCGTAAGTGAAGCTTGTCTTCGGGGCATATTCATAAATTTTGATACAAGCGAGTCGAATGAAAACTTCGAGGAAGCCCGCATCGAATGCCTTCTATTGGGCCTATATTGGAGACCATGAGCTTTGAATTGAATCGAGTAGAGTAATTTAAACGGAGATGGTCGTCGGTTGATAGACTCTTTCTCTTAGATTTAGAAACAACGTAGCAGTCAAATTTCATTTTTTTTTAATTTTTGTTTATATTTTAAAATTATTTTAATGTGATAATATTAAAAATAAAATTTTAAAAATAAAAAATATTTTAAAAAATTATTATTATCACAATCTCATTATTGCCATCTTCATCTTTTTGACACCACTAATTTCTTCTTCTTTTTTTCAATTCTCAAATCTTCAATAATTGTTTTTCAATACAATACTAGAATTGGGGTTTCGGAAATTCCAGCGAATAACAATAATAACAATCTATAGTATTATTATTTAGGATTAAAAAATTATCCATAATTCTGCTCTGTTATTAAGAATTTTGTAAATATTGATTTTGGTTTGTTGTTATTTTATTTATCAATGACTAAATTAATGATTGATAAACATTTTATATCAGCTGCTATCTACAGGGTCATATGGATCTCCTTCTGAAGTCGCAAAACGGGCATGTGATTATCATCGGTGTTTTCTTTATTTAATCATAAAGAGCTGGATATTTTTTAAATATTGTTTTAATATTAATTTTTTAAAAAATATTTTTCTTCTTGTTTACTTTTACATTTTTGTATGAAATCAACATCTTTTAAAAAACCTAAAAACAAAAATTAACTTAATCCTCTAAATTAAATCCAATTTAAAAACTTCCAAACATGTGATAATTCAATACAATACCAGCACTAGTTAGATCTCATAACAAATTACAACTTAACGTAATTTTTTTGAAAGGAAACAATTCTTGGTAGGGAAATGGAGACAAGATAATAAAAGTAGATTATTCCGAGATACCTCAGATGTTTGCGAATTAATTTATTAAACATGTGACTTAACTCATGAACTCAATTGAATTCAATATCTTTTATTAATTTTTTAAAGCAAATATAAAATATAAAATTAAAAAAAAACATAAAAAAACTTAAACAAGTGGACTTGATGACCCAACATGCATGGACATTAAAAACAAATAGCTTAAGCATGTAGGCCTTCCAACCTAGCTTGCGCACTTTGGCTTGACTTTAATTTTTAAAAAATTTCTTAAAGGTCTTTGTCTTATTTTTTGTTTGAAAAAAGATAGCAGACAATGTGTTGTCTGTAATCTGTATAATCCAACAACCAGAGATTGCTAAAAAACGAGGCCTCGAGTTTTTCTTGCCAAAAACCTATTTTAATCCATTTTGATCCAAAAATACTTAAAAAATACCCTAAATATCTTGATAAACCTATTAATAACCTCAAAAACCTAAAACATAGCTCAAATCAACCCGAACCTGAAAATATTATTGCAGTCAGATTTGCCTCATCGAGCAAGGAGAAGGAAAAAAAACACATAGGTAAAACTTTCATCATTAAAAGAAATTCATTGACATTGACATCGACTATTTTGGTGGCAAGAATTGTTGTTAATTGAGTGTTTTTCTTTCTATATCAAAATCCAATGACCCTCTCTCAT
>Ga0307507_10009516_pt1 | contig 12896 bp, 9 predicted proteins | sample 7_EM_MG_FD_207223 | JGI IMG/M metagenome (GOLD analysis project Ga0307507, IMG submission 207223) | Populus trichocarpa ectomycorrhiza microbial communities from riparian zone in the Pacific Northwest, United States - 7_EM | ecosystem: Host-associated > Plants > Roots > Unclassified | place... | reverse complement strand
TGTTTTGGGTAAGGGTTTTTAGGCCATAACTTAGGTTACATGCCATGGATTGTCCCGTAGGTAGCTACAAATAAACCGAGGATTTAACAAAAAAAAAAAAAAAACGGCACCAATATGATACCAGTATTCGATAACATTACCCACACCTCATCCCATCACTAAATATCACTCATTTTTTTCTTTTTTAATTGTGTTCGTCCCGCTCTGTTGGTCGCACGAGTTACGAGGACAGCGGGAACACGGTTGCAAACCGTCTAATCCTGGCAATTATAGTGATAGCCGAGCACGGTGCTCTGGCACACTACGGTACTCGTACCGGGATAAGCATCTTGCGGTAGCGACGCCCACCCATATTGAATGATCCTCCTTGTTGGCTCTGACTCTACCGTATCTATGTTCGGGTCTTGGAAAAGCACTGGCGCTCGAGTCATTCCACCAGTGGAGGTGGATATTCTCGAGCAGTAAAATACCGGTAGTTCGGATAGTTCGGGGGGGGGACTTTTTTCCTTCGAGACAACTCATGCTAAAAGATCACTAATATGCTCTGCTATTTACATAAATTTAGTTAAGCTACAGTATATTCCAGCCGCTCCCCTGCATAGAATCTACGTTTTGGAAGACCGTGCTTTGGTCACCGGCCGTTACTTTTACGCTTCGTTCTCCAGTCCACTGCTCGTTGTCAGCTATTGGTTCAATACCCGAGCACGACACGGTCATACAAACCTCAATTTCGACGATCCCAACATTTCGTTCGTTGCCAAAGGGTTCTTTCCTTTTTGGTAGTAATATTGCTGGAGCTCCATCGTTCCCACCACCAATGAAGCTAAGGATTCCGGTCACGAACTTCCAAACAAAGAACATGTTCTCCTCGAGGTCCACTGCTACTAAAAATTTGCCGTCGATTGAGAAGGTGAGAAAGTTCGCGAGGCTGTGATGGCCTTGCAGAGCATTGACTTCTGCGGAGGTCTTGAGATCGTATATCATTATTATTCCCGGGGAGATGGACAGTGCGAGCCGCTGTGTTGGACGGTGGAAGGTAATGGTTGGGTACCTAAATTTCCGGATTAGGATGGCTCGATAAGAGGTCCAGGAATTACGCACGCATCCACCATCTCGTTGATCAATTCCGTGATCGTTGGCATGACTTTCTCTCTTAAGCCTCCGTTTGGGTCCAATATCTTGACGACGGCGGTGATTATCAAACTTAATACGTCCCGGAATAAGATTGCGTCCTCACGGACTATCATGGTTACGATTCTCATCGCGGCAAGAGAGACGCTCAATGCTATTGAGAGAGATACCGCAGCTAATGCGGCAGGTTGGGAAGAAGACGAACCATACGAAATATTATTGGCTAGGCCAGATCCTAGAAGAGGGGAATTTTTCTCGGCGATCTCGAGTATACATTTATTGAGAGTATTTCTCCGGGCTTCAGAGAAGTCATCCATTGTCGAAGCGGATATGCGGATCAAGATATGAATTACTTCAAAGGGGTCGAAGAGGGATTGGAATGTTGTCCAGCCATGCCCCACTAGTTCGATGGCTGTGTCTTGGAACGAGTGGTTGCTGTCGCCCAAGAGCAATTCAACTGACAGCGCAATGCATTTCTTCAGTCTAGATCATGAAATTAGAAGACTTGTTCTATTGGTGCGGTGGGGGATATCATGGATGCTGCCATACCCTTGCTCAACACTGTCGGGGTGATCTGCAATTAGCTGTCCGAGAATAATAACAGACCGAACCACTTCTTTTGATGAAAAGAGCTCCGGTGGAACCTGCGCGGGTACTGACTTAAGGTTAGCTAGAGCTGAAGGCTGGGGGTGGGTTCTCACAGAAACGTGCCCAGTAGGCTATTGTGTTCGTTCGTGTCTCCTCGGATAGAGTGCCTATAGAAATACCGAGACATTTCCTTGCGGTTGCTCGTATTATTGCTGCACGGTCCTGTTAGTCTATTGAACTTTCATGAGATCGCAAAAGTTAGGCATACGATTCTCATCCATCCAATACTTAGCAAACACTCCCAATGCAGGCTCGTTCTTCGTGATTGCTAGCCGACTCAAGGCCCTTTCTATGACATTACCAAAGAATTCACCATTCCCGCTAGCTTCCAGTAGTCCGCCGACAGTGGACAAAGCAGCCAACAATACACATGCGGAAACGGTAGGACTGATACCCGATATTCCATCCTCAGCCTCGTTGGGGGCTTCCTTCGCTAGTATGGATACGTTCTTCCCAGCACCCATCTGCCCTAATACCGCCGGTTTCTTCCTCCTGAAGAATAATGACTGAACCGAAGTTCGCCGTTCGTAATCATCTTCTTCCCAATCCGATAGCTCCGCTGTGCCACCAGGGACGAGGGCAGTAAGCAATGACTTAGCAGTAATGAAGGCAGGATGGTTTCCCACAACCCTCCTTTCGCTGGTTCGCGTCCGTTCTCTAGCTATCTTTACTGCATGGCCTAACACATCTAGAACAGCCCGGACATTGACAGAGGCGGTCGGAAGTCCCCTCTCGCATAACCTCTCGCAATTCTTGATGGTACCATCTCCATTTGTGTCATCCCCCTCCCCTTCTCTGTCTTCCTCCACGAGCTCAAATTTGCCCACACGAACCTCTCGCCACCCCTCCTCTGCAAGGTCTCTCTCATATGTGCCCGGAGTGCCTCTATCTCTATCACTTCCGCGAGAAGATGGAGGCGCTTTAAGTACGCCTCCATCCTCCTCACCCAGATCCCACTCCCGACGTATGTAATCTTCGTAGGTCAGGAGGATTATATTCTGCGCGGTCTTGGTGGCGTATGAGACGAGGGGAGAGTAATCGTGGCTCGGGAAAGTGACCATTATGCGGGCGCGTTCTACATCTACTATAGAAGCAGTTCCATCTGCCGAAGAAGCGATGAGAGTGAAGCGTAGTCTCTTGCCTAGGTCTGATAGGAGGAGATTAGCGGAGCACACTGCTGTAGATGATATTGAGAGCCTTTTCGATGGTTGGAATGAACTGCCATTCATGGTCATGTTAGCATAGGGTAAATAGCGGGGGGGTAGGACGTACGGTGCCTCGATAATGAACAACTCCCCATTAGTAGTTCCAACAATAAGATACTCTTTACCGCCCTTTATTCCCGCATCCTTGCCATGTACAACGTGTTCGCCAACCCTCACCCTTTTAAGAAGGCAAATACAAGCAGTGGTAGGTACATATATCTCCTTGATCGGCTCATGGTAAGAGAGTAGAAACGAGGACAACGAGTGGAGGCGAATATTAGACCCATAAGCAATCGCAAGCATATTGGCAAATATAGCTGAACAGGACGAAGTGATATCATCTTGGAGTGAAGAAGACGAGGTGAGGGCTATCGGGTTTACGAATTTTATTAGTTTTTGTTTCATATAGTTTAATTGCTTTATATGGCCTTTTGAAGTAAGCACACCTTCATTTTTCTCCACCCACTGGATATCCGCCCCAGCGGTATTGGTTGAGAATACACCCATCAGAAAATCTCCATGAACTCTTTCCCGCCCTGAACCCGACCCGAGGTGACTGAATGCTGCAATAAGGTATTTGTCTTCTTGTCTTGTACATGCTACCGAAATGACCGTACGTTTGCCTCGTGTAGGGTCCAACGACAGCCTGATGCTATGACCAAAGGTGGCATTTTCACCCAGTTCGAAGGCTTCGATCTGGCCATCCTCCGACCAAACCATGACCAAGGCTTTCCTAATCCCTTTTTTAGGGACTATCTGGTATCCAGCGACACCAATTTCCAAGCCCACTGGCACAGTCTCTTTGAGCGCGAATTTTGCATCTTCGAGCACGTAGGAGCTAACACCAGTCTTCTGGATTATCACATAACCCTTCTCAGAAGCTCTTTCAAAGCCTCTGATCCTGCCCATATCCTCCTTAATCTCCACCGAGAACTGTTTGGTATGATCTCGTTCCATCGCCAACGCCAATCTTCCTCTTCCACCTTCTTCTAATCTCCGACTATTCAAGCCCCATCCTTGTATCTGACCATCAGGCAATAAGGTCATTACCCTACTCCTACCGCTGACAACTGGGAGGGGCCAATTCAGATTCCCTGTCCACAAGAGCACCGTCTCTAGGGTCTCCGCATTAAGAACCAAAATTTCAGTACTAGCCCCATAGATAATCACAACCGGATCCTTAGCGTCAGCTTTCTGCTTCTTAACTATCCGTAGCCCTCGTGGTCTGGTCGAGATTGTTAAATAGACATTCTGCAGACATCGACCGTCTGCTAGAGACCATTTACACAATGTCCCAACAGAATCCAGTGAAAGTAATAACTCTTGTTCGGTTGCTTCCGTGCGGGCGAGGAGGGATTCTAATGCTACCACCGGAGCTTTATGGCCGCAGAGACGAGCTCGTGGGATGGGTTCATCGGTAGCAGTAGAGAGAACCAGAAGCTCGCCGTTGGCCAAACCTAAAACGAGCCATCCCGCGAGGAATTTCGAAGTGGTAATTGAAGTATATGGAGGTTGAAACGGGGTTGAGTCCCAGTGGGCAAATGGGATGTAGAATGGAGGTGATGCCATTGTTGGTTTGTGGAAGCTTTGAGAGGTGTGGTTGGGAAATTCTGTTTTGGGGATAAGAGACCGACAGGCGAGCTGCGGAGCCGCCTGACGTTACCATCCCGTATGTGCTCGAGTATCATCACCGATGCCGCCGCCCCTGTCAGTGTCTAAGACAGAGATGGCCAAGGTGCCGTCTCAGTATCCTTCAGTGATGATGTGCACAGGCATGATCACACGAAAGTAGCCATGATTTGAAGTTTTCATATCCGTGAATTTGTGGTATGTAGGCTATCCACAAAAGTTGTTTAATAACCTCAGACACTGACGGGGGCGGCACAAAATTCCCCACGAGTTTATCGGCGGCCTAGGAGACAGATTATCACAGAGATCGCGGCAGTTGAGGAAAAATGTGAAGAAAGCGGGTTCAAGTGAGTTATCGCTCTACCGTTGACTCGCTGGGAGAAAGTATACCCTGGCTAAACTACATGGTAGTAGCAAAACTCTCTTTGACAAAATTAAGTTTGTAATCTATCAAAACCTTTAGACAAGAATCTTATGCATCCACCAACTCCCAAACACTCACAACACCATCATCTCCACAGCTCACAATAACTTCATCATTCTCCCCCTTTGCATCTTTGTCCCACCGCTTACTCCATTGCACGCAATTGACCTCGAATACGCTATGGGCGCCCTCAATCTCCGCCACAACCTTCCACTCTGTCATTGGCGGTTTCTTCTCACCACGTTCGGCCATTTCAGTATCAACGGAGGCTATCTCCTCGTAGACGACTATCCTTCCATCGCTAGCACAGCTCACTATCCTCCCACTCTTTGAACTCCAGGAGACCTTGTATATCGCTCGTGTGTGAACCTGAGGAAGCGTAGAGGTCTCAACCCAATTCTCTTCGATTGACTCTCCACGTAGAATACTCGGTGGGGCCTTCTTCGCTTCGGCTGCGGAACCAGATCTCGATATCCGTGTCCAAACTTTTATTGATAGATCGTCCGAACAACTAGCAAGCCGGGAGCCCCACTCTTCACGATATCCCGGAGATGTAGGCTTTTCAAACTCGATGGTCCAAACGGTAGCTGTATGGCCCTCTAATAGCGAACAGCAAACCCAATCTTCAGAACCTTCTCGATAAAGCCTAATGGTGTTATCGTAGGAAGAAGACGCAAGTAAGACCTCTTCAGGATGCCAGGTCACACACTTGACATCCTGCGTATGCTCTTGCATAACCTCCAACGTTTCAAAGTTATCTTCGTCAATCTCCTCCCAAATCCAGACAGTCTTGTCACGGCTGCAGGTAGCCAGGAAATTCCCACCAGCGCTCCAGGCAACGCTCTTGACCTCACTCTCATGTCCGTCCAATACAAGAGCAAACCTCCATTCCTCTTCTTCCTCGTCTCCTCCTTGACTATTCCCAACGTCTAGGTCATGCTCATACCGCCGCCAGATACCAATTGTCGCATCGAAGGAGCCGGTACAGAGAACAGATTCACCGGTAAGGCCAGGCTTCCAGGCGACACTTCGGATGGAGCGCTTGTGTCCACCTTCAATTGTCGAGAGTGAGTCGTAGGTTTGCAGCGAGATGATGCGGGCAGTTTTGTCGGAGGAGGCGGTGGCTATGAGTGGGAGGGTTGGATGAATTGCGACCTCCCAGACTCGCTCCGCTTGCGGCGGAAGAGAAGTGACTTTTTTGAGCCGCATTTAGAATTGAGTAGTGGGTTGGTATTGTGAAGGTGGGGGAGGGGCAGTCTGCAGCTTCATCTGGTTGGTGGAGCAACCTTATCTTATCAGATCGCATGGTGGATGGCCGGCAAACAAGGGCTTTTTCTTGGCGGACACAGGGGTAGGTGTGAAAGACCAAGACGCGCCTCCTGGGGGCTGGTGCAAACCCAACACCAGTTTCCCGGTCCCTTCTTGAAACTTGATATCAGTGACAACTCTACAAGCACCAGTGGTTCTCTGTTGGCAAATACTGGTGGCGCTCACTGCCTACCGCGTCGACTCCCTGAATCGATACCTTCTTTCTTCGGTAGTATGGCATCAATAACCGGCCGTGCTGCGGAGGGGCCACCTCGATAGCACCATAGATCAGTCCTATTGGGAATTGCACTCTCGACCAACCTAATGGTGAGATCAAAGCTTCGATCAACAGTTAAATATCAAGGTATAGTCCCCGTTGCCCTATGCTCTGTCACAAAGCCTCCCACCCAACCCACCTCCTGATGTCTATGGACTCAAGGGCGTCCTGGCCAATGCATAAGGTGATGAGAACCTCAGATACTGCTGAGCTCAGAGTGGAGTGGCGATACCCTCCAGCCCTCTCAAGCCCTATCGCTGTCTCTTCGGTTCAGAAGTCTGGGTCCAAGGTTTGTTTTCCGTCCGGGAGACGTAACCTAGCCGGACTCTAGACTGTGAAACGTGCGGGAGGGCCTATAGAGTGGTAGCAGTGATCGGTTTAAAAGGCAAGTCTGATTTTGCTGGATGGGCGCTGGTTGGCGGCTAGGCAGAGGTGGTAGTGTTGTCGGTTTGGGTGATGCTCTAACAACTTTGTTTAGGGATTACAAGCTTCGGCAGAGGAACACTTGGGCCGGGTATTGAGTGATCCAAACTGGATATATATTCCATATTCCAGACAGTGCTCTGGAGCCAGTGGGGTGTCTCTATCTGCATGGATCATTGCTATCGTTGATCTAAGGATCATCCTTCCTAGGATGTCGGTAATTGTGTCACGGTTGGGTTTTGGATTGGGAGTCGTCTTGAAGGACAGAGGATCCGGATTCTCCAGGGGTATTTGGCGCTTGATAGGGTTTGCCGGTAGGATCCTAGTTTACGACTTCGTGTTCTAAAGCTTTCAAGTGGCTGTGATCGCTTCTACAGACCCATGAGGGACAATACCCCAATCCTAGCAGAGTTTGAAGGACTACTTCGCTATAAACGATTCCTACTAAAATAACTACCTATTGTATTTAACGATTGATATAATTCTGGCCGTAGGCACCTCACAAACGACCAGAACCACACCAAGCCACACTACCACATCACTAAACCTCTCAACACACGTGACGCTGGCAAAACATACCTAGGGGTATGGCCAAACAGTAATGTGGATGGTGACATGGACGAAAAAGAGTGTAAGAAATGGGATCATTTATAGCCACGAGTGAGGAGTACTCGTAAAGGGAAATGAATAAACTCTATTTTCATCACTCGAATTTCTTCGGATATTATCTTGATGATAAAGTAAAGTTTTCACTTTGGGCCAGGCGGGGCAAACCCAAGCGGGGGTGGTCTCTCGGGGCATTCTTTCTAAATTTTACGGTACAGTAGGACGGGGAGAAAAAAAACCCCCACCTAGGCAATCTCGGCGCCTACCATCTCCAACCTTCCGTAAGCTCAGAATCAACCCTTAGATAATTCCATTGGCCTCCGTAAAGGCTGGATATCGGCGAGTGAAGCATATCATGGGTATTTTCATCACAGCTCTCTTGTTATCTCCACGACCCCCCGAGGAAGGCAGCCCTTATATAGCTATCCACCTGCCCCCACCCTCCATTACAGGGGGAGGGGGAAAATACCGCAGATAACCCACCGGCGCATGGCCAGGCTGCGATACTCGAGTACTACGGAGGTGCAGCGCCTAAGTGTTGTATGTTCCACAAGCGAGGTTTGCTGCCATTACCCTCTGTGGAACATACAAAACTTAGGAGCTGTACCTCCGTAGACGTTTCAAAAGTAACCGCATGTCTTGGCGCCAAGGCATCCGAACACTTTTGGGAATGGCCAGTACAATAGAGTACTGTGCTCGCACTGAATATCACGAGTTTTTGCGGTTGCTGACTGGCCACACATTGTGTATTAAATTTATTTTTCAGGAAATAGAGATTACTCATTGATACCGTGATGCCGCACTCGTACGGTACTAGTACTGAATGGACGACCGGGCCGTATTAGTTTACGGATGAGATTTCGTGTAGCACCATATTTCCCGCTATGAGTCAGGGTTTAGTCGGCATAAGCTACGGTACGCTTTGCCCAAATTCAATAATCCTGGTGGCACCTGATCTGCGGGTGATCGTTGTTAGATCTGTGAGAGCCTTCGTTGATCGGCCTGCTGTGTGAGGATAGGTACCGGTAGTAGCGGCGAGAATATCGCGTGCTTCAGCACGTACAGTACGAGGGAAATGTTCCAAGGCGTGGGTAAGTGTACTACCGTACCGGTATCGGTAGGAGTTATTGAATAGCTAACAGATCCCTGTATCTATCGTGCTGGTGCCCGCTTGGATTGCGTTGTGGGAGCACGGCACAATACCACTTGGATCGGAGTTTGTATCTTGTTTATATTGTTAGGAACCCTCCTTCCAGTACACTGTCATTAAATTTAGTATATTAACCCACCTTCAACACATTTCGTGATACCATCCCCGGAGTCTTCTATTCTTCCCGCTGCCTATTTCTCATTGCTAGTGAAGCCAGTAACCAGCGCTCCACAACAGCAGCATGACAGAAAATAACCCTGAACCAATTCCGACACCAGCACCAAGAAACAGACAAACATGGATCAGTAGTAAGGCACAACAATTAACCACGACTAAGAATACATCTTCGAAACCCCCCGCAATCCTACAGTTCCAACAGCAAACAAACGGAACAAGGAAACAGACCGAAGGATAGAAGGATTACTCCTTAAGCTTCAACACCCTCATGATCCGCTTTCCGCCCATGCTGTGTATGGTATCGCCCAACCGCCCCTCCTTCTCGAGTTGCTGCACGTCGTCGTTTCCGCCGATGGATTTTCCGGATATCATGATGTTCTGTCATCAACCGCCATCAAAATCAGCAAGGTATCGGAGGAAAAGGAAGAGAGAAGGGTGAGACCCACGGGAACGGTCCGCCGCCCAGTCCGCTTCGCCAGCAAGTCCTGCAACTCCGCGCCGTGGGGATGGTCATCTAGTTCAACGACGTAGGGCGCTGGCACGATCTTATAGGCGCGCAGGAAGAGGTTCTTCGCGGCTTGGGAGTGTGGGCAGTAGGTTTTTGAGAAGATGATTACTGGGGAGTTGAACATTAGCTCCTGGCGGTTTGGTAGCCAGCAGGGGGAAGTAAAACATACTAGGTGACCTCCTCAATATCCCCGCCAAATCATCTACAGCACTATACTCACCCCCATTATCCCCTTCGCTCCCCTCCTTCTCAAGAAGCCCCTGTTCCAATCGACCTTTCATCACCGCCTCCACCGCCCTCGGAGAATCGGGTTTTGGCCCCGCCTTCATATCTGCCGCTTTCTTCGCTGCGTCTGCCGCTTCACGGAGGCGGCTTCCCACGCCTACGTTCTCGCGATCCTGGGCGGCTTTTTGCATGGTTTGCATGTAAGTTTCTCTCTTGCCGACATCTCTTCCGCTCTGTTTGGGTCTTTCGTGAGCAACAGATGGAGTGATAAGTGGAGGGGGAAGAGGGAAAGGAGTACATTGTAGTAAATGAGGATCAGAAACACCGTTACTGCCGCTACGGCTATTAACTTTAGCCTGCGTGAAGAGGGCATTGGGAGTTTAGCACGGTATCTAGCGTGACGTCAAGGACCCGCAACTGGCGGGTTTGGTGGGATGAAGAGCCACTTCCTGTCTCGTTCGTTGGAGAGGAACGAAAAGAAGAGCGCGGTCGGGTAGAAAGGAGGGAAATTCAGGAACAGGAGCACCCGAAGTAAATTGGATAAAAAAATACGAGTAAGGTGGGAAAAAAAGAACTATGGAGAGAGAGATTTGGTGAGGTTTCCGTCGGATTCCCTTTCTTGTTTTCTTGGGTGCTGCGGCTGCTGCTGCTGGTTGCTACTGGTGATCGCTGGTTGATCGGCCCACTTGATTTCCCCACCAACCGTCCCAGCCTTGGCCGCATACCGGTACTGTATCATACAAGGGGGTCGGGAAAAGTCTGGCGAACGTGGCGGTGCATGTGGCTGTGCTACAGAGGAACTCAGACGGTAAAGCAAAGTCTGAGCAAACTAGTTCACCACACCTAAGGGCACAAGAATCCTAAAATGAAGACAACCGGCACTAGTGCAGACTATCAATCATAAATAAAGGGCCGAGAAACCATCCGCGATGAGAGAGTCGCGCTGGATGCCCAGCCACATGCACCGCCATGTTCGCCAGACTTTTCCCGACCCCCTTGTACTTGGCGATTCATAAAGTATTCGGATGGATTAGCGCCAAGATTCGAGTGTTTAGGTGATATAGACACCTTAGCGCCAAGCCATCCGAATACTTTTTTTTATTTTTTTTATTTTTTTTATCATAACTTTCGGCATTTATTAGCTAACTACCAGCTATCTAATACACTATAGGGCTTTTTGTAGCATTTAGTCTGTTTGCCCTCTAATCCAAATACACCTCTCCTATTCACTTGCTTACCGCTCTCTCTTTCCTTCTATTCCCTCCATCATTCATTACCCCTAAAACCTTCCTTATACCTTTCGAACGAGCTCCTAAGGTTGATACACTTGCAATGGATGTACCCGCCCTACACTCATTCTTCCCTTCCTTCTCTTCCCTTTTCTTTTCCCTATTCCTCCTCGCCCTTTCCCTGTCTACCCTCAATACCCTTTCCCTTCTTTCATCCTTCCTCTTCCCCACTTGAATCCTTCTCCCCTCTACCCATTTTCTCCCCCACTCTTCCTCCCTTTCATTATCCCATTTCCTCCATTCCTTCCATCTCTCCTCTATCCAACCCGTTTCTCTCCCGAAATTTCTCGTTGCTTCTATTCCTTTCTCCTTAAACAATAGCCACTCCATCAACATCCATTTCCCTTTCTTTCCTTCCTTTTCCCATTCATTCCATATGACTTTTCTCACCTCCTTCCACTTCCCGCACTTCATCAATATGTGATCCCTGTCTTCCACCTCTTTCTCCTCACAGTCACATTCTCCTCTCCCTTTCCTGTACCTCGTTCCCCTCATCCTCCCATGCCCCGTCCTCATCCAAAATAAAAATATACTTTCTCTCCTTTTCCCTCCATGTCCTTTTTCTCCCTTCCCTTTTCCAAAATACGCCTTTCCATTTTCCCTCCTCTTCCAATATTCCTTCCATACCCTCTCTATTCTCTTCTTCCTCCTTTGTCCCCATTTCCCCCAACTCAATACCTTCTCATCCTCTTCTTCCTCCATGTACACCCCTTCTTTTGCCAACTTGTCTGCCGCCTCATTTTCCCTTATTCCCACATGTCCCAGTACCCATCCAACGCAATAAGGGGATACTTCCATACGCCTACTTGCCATATGGTGCCGCATTACACGTAGTATCATCTCCCATAAGGGAACCCTCATTTGGTGAGCCAATCACAATAAGATCCGTATCAAGATCCCAAAGAAACTTCACCTTCATCCACGCAGCATTGGCCACTGGGCCAAACCTCCCTCTAACACCGCTCAAAGAAATAGTACGGCGTTTGGGCCATCCCTCCGCCATAGGCGCTACGGGTGGTAAAATCAAATCTTCGTCTAAACCCCAAACGATGCCGAGGATACGGAGTGGGAATCCCGACACTACTACCACGCAAAATTCAGATCAGTATTCTTACCCAGAGGAGGACCAGGCTGTCTAGACAAAACCATTATAAACACGGTTTGCTCCTTAAGCCAAACGTTAAGTAAGCCGCCCAACTCTGGGAATCGGCTAACCTAACCGAAATTTGACCGACATGCGCGGACCATCCTCTCGGGCCAATGTCAATGCTCGAGACAGCAAAGAACATCGCCTCGCCTCACCCGTGGTATTAACACAAGCTTCGCGATACTCACTCAGGGCCACTCGGGCTCTGCCCCAGCAAGCCGACCATGTCTAGCTCAGATTTCCCCCTGCGCCACTGCGGGCCTAGAGGCCTGGTGAACTTACCAAGCTCCCTGTCAGATTTCTCTTCACACAGGATATGACCTATAGCCGAGCCCAGGGTTGACCTGTCACATTCTCAGCAAAACACACTTATTGGCTTGACCCCGCACACGATTAATCGTATCCTGTTTACGGCCCTCTCTCTCAAGGGCAACAGGTTTGGGGCCATAATTTAATGCCACAATAAACTTTCATCTTCCGACCGCGTAAAATTCACCAGGTGCCCAGTCCTCAGACTCCATGACTTGAACATGGTAGGGTCTCTCCTCGGGTTTCATAAACATGCCGAAAAACTATTAGCAAACTGCTGCGGACAACCAAGGTTGAAGGAATTAAACCCTCATTGTTACAATCCTCTCCTCTCCGGGTGATACTTGCAGCAGGTAACCGATAGTATCCTAACGATCACTTCTCTTGGCCCAATAGCTGTTGCGATAGCTAAGTCCGTTGACTCCTATCTAGCAACGTCG
>Ga0307507_10009513_pt1 | contig 12903 bp, 7 predicted proteins | sample 7_EM_MG_FD_207223 | JGI IMG/M metagenome (GOLD analysis project Ga0307507, IMG submission 207223) | Populus trichocarpa ectomycorrhiza microbial communities from riparian zone in the Pacific Northwest, United States - 7_EM | ecosystem: Host-associated > Plants > Roots > Unclassified | place... | reverse complement strand
GTTCAATAAAAAAAAATTAAAAATCAAAAGAATAATGACAAAATTGAAAAAAAAATAAAATATCACAAATTGATATTGAATTTTTACAAAAAAGATTGAGAACAAAAATTAAAAATCAAAAGATTAAAGATCAAAGTTAAAATATTAATAACTAAACGGACAACTTTGAAATTATAAAAGCCCAATACTTTTTTTTGAGGGAATGAGATATAAAAGAGGGGAAAAAGAAAAACTCCACCAATAATAATTCGTCTCGCCAACGCTACCCCACCCCACCCTAGTAGGAAGAAGATGTCATGATAATTTCAACAACATAGTGGAATAATGTTTTTAACCACTAGGAGATAATGCACGTGCTATTAGAAAACCGTAAACATTTCTCACACACGGGCACATCAACAACTTTTTTAATTGTATTATTATTTTATGTTCATTAAATGATTAAATTACCCTTGGCCAACTAAAAAATAACAAAAAAAACTTAGTGAAAAGAAAAAAAGCTCCTAGATGCAATAATTAAAAGTTTTGATTTTAAAGGCAATTGCGTCGTTTTAGTTTGTATATAAGTGAAAAGACTAAGAATCTCTTGTATGATATAATTAGAATTTTTACTTTAAAAAAAAGTTAACAATTTAATTGTGCATCTAAAGTGAAAAAATATATATTTAACCCTTTATCATTTTAATAACATCTAATTAACCATGTGAAAAATAAATATACTTTTAATATCAAGACCATTATTTTTTTTTTCTTGAGAAAGAAATGGTAATTATAATGGAGTGATAAATAGTAAGCTGAGTCTATATGTATATTAAATTTACTTTCCGTTTTAGCCTTTTTATTATTCCAACAAAATATTAAAAATAAATTATCGATTATATTATATATCTAGTTTTGTGCAATATAAAGAAAAAAAATAGACAACCAAAAAAACATAGGCAACGCCACAGACTTTTGGCTAATTCTATTAATTTAATTTAATTTGTTTTTTAAATAAAGGTACATTTTAAATACAAAATAAAAAGCAAAGGACGTAGGGAAAGTCCCCATGAAACATGAAAGTCCGACTCGCTCTACTGTTCCCTCCTTCCTCTTCTTCCCTAACAAATATAAAAGAAAAAAAAAAAACCTAACCAAACTTCTTTTCTTTTGAGAATTTTACAATGCTAAAATCCCCACCTTTTCTTTCTATCAATTGCACTGCTATTGCATCCCCTGAGAAACCCACTTCAACAACCTCTTACCTTTTTGTTCTTCTTTCGTTTCATTAGTTTATATGAAATCATCAAATTCCAACCTTCTTATTTCATTTCTAAACTCAATTTTGTTCACTACCCATTTCGATTTTGATCCTCTTCTTCCTGTATTATTCATCAATTTTGCATTTTGTTGTACAAATTGAGAGAATTTTAGCACTCCTCTCTTTTGTAAATTCTGGGGTTTTCTTATGATGAATCTGAAAAGTGTTTGTTTGTTGTAGATTACTTTCTTTTTTGGTTTCAATTTGGTTAAAATTGGTAATGGAGAACACTGGAGAAGCAGTGGATGATCAGGGATCAGGATGGTTTCAAGTGAAAAAGGTGTTGTTTTTGTCATTCGTTAAGCATTCCCATTGTTTAGTTGATAAGGAAGCTAAAAAAGAAAAAAGAAAAAAGAATATTATGTTTTATGGATGCCTCTTTTCTATTAAGCTTCAGCTGGTTGGATATTTCAGCATAGATTTCTATCCACGCCATTGATCATGTATTTAGCTTTGCTAAGTGAGATTCATACATGTATTATTAGTTTCTTTGATCATAAACAAAATCTGAAGCTTGAATAATAGAAACATATAGAATATGCCATCTGCTATATATATATATATATAATGTGCTTACTTGTGATCATCTCTTCAATTTGGTCAATGTGATAAGTTATGTGTTTCAAGGAATCTGTATACTCTATCAAGTGCTTGGGTTTATCAGACCTCAAATTGATCTCTTTTACTTTAGGGGTTCTCATTCCAGAGCGGCTGCATTTATGCTCTTGTTGAGTTTGTGAGCCTTGGGTATTTTATGTTTGTGCATTGAACCAGTACATAGCTCCCATCTTTATTCCTTTTTCTTCCAAGTTGTCACATCTTTCTTTTTTTTCATCGGGAACTGTTGTTTGAGATTGTTCCTTCTTTAACAAAGTTAATTAGGTTAGGTTTTTTTATAATGTTTCTAAATGGTTCACTTTCCTTAGGTGATAACATGATGTAGCCTTCTTGATGACTTTTCTAAGCAGCAGGCAGTTTGTTTATTTGCCCTTGACGTGCTCTAAGGTTTTGGTTTTCTGTACTTTTTCTCCAGAAGCATAGAAGCAGCTCAAAGTTTTCATTGCATAGCTCGGCTGCAGGATTTTCTGAAAAGAATGGTTCCAGTTGTCATATTACCCAACCATCATCGAGTGAAAAAAACAGGAATTTGTGTGGGAAGCATGTATCCCATCATTCAAAGGGAGGGCCAAATCATTCCATAAATGGTTGTGGCAACTCTGCGAACTCTTCTTCCGTGTCAAACCAAGATGAAAACAGGGTGTTCCTGCCCCATAAATTATTGGTTACACAACATGGGGAAGATAGTGGATGTTCCAAGTTGTCGCCAGTGTTGATTACCAATTCTAATGCCAAAGTTGGTGACACCCAGAAAATGTTATTGAAGGACAAGCCTGATGTTCCAAAGATCAAGTGGGGAGATCTAGAGGATGATTTATTGATTCTGCATGGTGAAAATAATTCTCAAGTGGTTAAAAAGTTTGTTGGTGAAGGAAATAATAATTTGGTGGATAGGATGCCAGAGAATAACTGTCATTTTGTTTCACATGTTTCTTCTTCTAGCAACCTTCAAGAAAACAGATTGGTGGCCTCATCAGTAAATGTAGATATTTCTCCTGATCAAACGTTTCCATTCACTAATAAAGAAGATTTACATGGAAAAAACAGTAAAGATGTTAGTGAAACTTCATCTCAAGACGTAGAGGTACCAAGTACAGATGGCAGAATGGTTGTTCCAAATTATCCACAAAATTGCAAGGAAAAAATCACTGAAAATTCTAAAACAACAGATGATGATTTTTCTTGTTCTACCCATCCATCTGGTGGAGACAGTGTGCGAGAGATGAAACTTAATGTTCCTGCTGGTGTGTCTGAGTTGCACGAGCTAAAGATTTCTGAATTAACAGTTATGAGTACGAATTCAACAATTATTCCATTGGACAGTGAGTTGCTTCTTACTGGAAGCGCTGCACCTGAAATTTCTGAATTACCAGTGGGAAATGGGAATTCAGGCACAGTGATGATTCCCCAGGACAGTGAGTTGCTTCCACCTGAAAAGACTAATCTTGAAATTTCTACTGAACCTGTTACAAATAGCCACTCAACCACTGCAGTTATCGCCAAGGATAATGAGTCACTTGCATCTGAGAAGTATGTACCTGAAATATCAGGAGAAGTTGCTGTTACTGCATCTGTTGATGACCCTCAGGGACCACCTGATGTGGCACTGCACAATGAGTTATTTAAAGTCCACAGAACTGGCTTCCTTGGAGAATGTGACACGGGTGAAAGCAAAGAAAGATTTAGGGAACGACTTTGGTGCTTTCTGTTTGAGAATCTCAACAGGGCTGTGGATGAACTCTATCTTCTTTGCGAGCTAGAATGTGATGTTGGACAGATGAAAGAGGCCATTCTTGTTCTTGAAGAAGCTGCATCCGATTTTAAAGAACTGACTAGACGAGTACAGGAGTTTGAGAATGTGAAAAGGTCTTCTCCTCAATCGATTGATGTAAAATGCTTGAAGTCTGAGCATCACAGGCCACATGCTATGTCATGGGAGGTAAATGCTTTCCTATTTGTCTTATGGAAATGCCATATTGATTGACGTAAAATTACTGTCACCAAACCATCAAAATTAATGTTAATCATTTACCTGAAAAGAAAAAAAATTGTTTGATCCAAAAAGATAAATAGTATATAAACCAAAATAAATGATTCAAAATAGAACTGATTTTCTAATTTCATTTCATTGTAATTCAAAGTTTCTTCCAAGGAAGTTATCAAGTTACAAACTCAGTTCTTATTATCAGTATTTTGTTGATTTAATTGGAGTATTAGTTTTTCTTTCCTGAGATGAAAGTTTCTAGAAATTCTTTGATGCAGGACAACTTGGTGAAGCAGAACAGCTTAAAGGGCTGTTTTGGATCTGACTTTTAGAGGCTGTTTATGGCTGTAGACATTGATGTGAACAGTAATTTTAGGAGATTTTAGGCTGAATCTTTTCTGGGTAATTGTTGTAGGGTTGATTAGGTATGTGTTAGAGGTTGTTTAGGGATTATTGATGAGTGTCTTATGGTAGATTGATAGGGTTCGTATACCGAAAATTGTATAAATTATTATAGTCACACTAATAAGGTTTCTAGGAGTCACACCTAGAGGATAAGGAAACCTAAGCTTCACCCCTAGGGTTCTTAGAAGTCACACGTAAGGGAGATTACATCACACAATCAAAAGCAAATTGCTGGAATTTTATTCATAAATTGCAATGAAAATATTGAAAGACTACATGCTTATTTGTAGAGCTTTAGCAGTCCAAACCCAACAAGGACTTAGATACCCTCAACTTCTGACCTAACTATTCCTATTTAGAATAAAAAACCTAAAATAAAATACTAATTGAAAATATAACCTAGACCTTGACTAATTTCCCTACAAAAGACATGAAGAAAACATATTGAGTTTCTTCCCTATGATGATTTTGTTTTTTTTTTTTTTAAAAAAAAGAATTGAGTATGAAAACATGAAGTTCCATAACACATGCATATAAATACGGTTATGCTTTGATGTGTATTATATTTGGAATATTGTTTTCGTTTCATGAGTGTTTTGGGGTTTTAATAATACCCTGTTTCAATTGAGAAGAAGTTTATTATGGATTTTATTTGTGTATTTGTCTGCATATGCACCCAAATGTAGATTCCCTACGTGCATCGGTCAGAAAATTTATTTTCTAGGTACCATCAGGGTCCTTTTGCTTGCATGCCTTTTAACTTGGATTTTTGGAAGACAAGAAAAATGGAATACAACTTTTAAAACCGAAACATGATGTCTTTGTTGTTTGTTTCCTTGGAGAAGGGAGTAAAATAACAAATTGAAATTAGCTAGTGATATAGGTTGAATGTTGGCTTTTGTTTTTACATTATTGGACATAACAATTAACAGAAAATTATTTGGTTTCTACTTGCAATCATTCACCTTGAGAAGGATAATGGACAATCAATGAAACGATGCAACTCCTTATTGCCCATTATTTCTTTTCTAAATTGGTGTTTGAAATTTACTCTGTATGGTGTCCAGGCTAGCTTGTTTTGTTTATGAGCCACCAAATGACATTTCTTCAAGTGAAGCAAAATTCTTGATTGTTGAATACATGACTGTGGCATGTGCATTGGCCATCTTGTTGCAATAAAACCTTCACTTTAATCTGATTTTGTGCGGGGATGGTCTATAACAGATGGGAATTCCTTTTATATCATCTAATCACTTATATTTAGGAATTTGTGTGCCCATGAACCTTGTTTGTGCTTTTTGGGTACTTTCAAGTAGGTGATTCGATGTGATAGTGATTATTATGTATCTGCTTGTATGTAGATGATAATTGTTCATTATCCTAAAATCATCCTATTTTTGTATCAGAACTTTTTCTTTTCTTTATGGTTTTGGCATGATTACAGAATGCATTGTGATATCGTGTGCACATCCTCTGACCAACTTGTTACAAACCATCTTCAGCTTAATTAGACTTTGTGTAGGGATATTTGCATAAATTACAATAATTCCCAGAGCTATTGTGAAATTACAGGCCCAAAAGCTTGGCAATTTTTCTGAAAGCATTAAGAACTATCACACAATTTCCCTCTATGTTTGAACTTATCGTTTAAACATTAGCTATTTTGGTTACTTTAATACTATAATTTCAATATTAGTTAATAATTTTGACTTTGTGTATTTTCCAGTGATTTTTTTTAATTAAATAATTTATCTATATTCAATGTATTTAAAGAAAAATCCATTAATTTCCCATCCTTATATATCGACCTAATGAATTATTTAATTTCTTAAACTCATTTGAAAGCAATCACTAGAACAATGGATTTTTTTGGGTTTTCCCCTTAAAAACTAAAATTTGGTGAAGTAACATTGAAATAATATCAATGTATTTAAAATAACTGGTGTATGGACAAAAACTGAATTCTAACTTAGTAAGGGCATTTTTGCTGTAAATTTGGCATTTTGGTTATAAAGGGTTTTTCTGTAAAATTATTGATCTTTTAGTTAGTGTTTGTAATTTCATGATATCTCAGGGGGTTATCATATCTGTAATTTCACAATATCTCAGGAGGGTATTGTAATTTACTCTTTATAATAAATTGAAATTCTTTTGATCATCTGGTTACTTATGTTTGGGAATTGTGCATCCATTTACTCTTTTTTATTTTTGTTTTGGGGTGCTTGGAAGTGGTTGATTCAAGGGATATTTTATTTCTAACACGGAACTTTTGAAGTGAATGATTATGTTTTCTTCTTAAATTATTATTATTATTATTATTATTATTATTATTGAAAATGGTTAGTAATTTCATTCTCATTGCAGGTTCGCAGAATGACAACTTCATCTCAGAGAGCTGAGATACTATCTTCATCTTTGGAGGCTTTTAAGAAAATTCAACAAGAAAGAGCTAACATGCTTGCAGCTAATAATGCAAAAATTATGGGGCTTGAATACTCCAATAGCCATGATGTATCTGTTGATCATCTCAATAAGTCTGCTGGGAAAAGTGATGTAATGCTCAGTGCCAAAGATTCAGTGATGAAGTCAAGGAAACAGAGTGGAGGTTCATATTCCACTCAAGGAAACCTGAATAATAAGAAGCAGAACATTGACTTAGGCAGGTTCAATAAAGTAAACTTTGTAAAAAATGTTAATGACGCTCCACGCAATGTATCTTCTTCCAGTGCCAATTCATCTATGCTACTTTTCAGGGATAACTCTGCCTCTGGTTTTGTGAAGGGCATACAAGAAACTGAAGCAGACATGCTGCTTCATAAGAAAGATAAAACATTTTCAGAAACTGCCATTGAGAAAAACCTTAAATCTGCAGAAAATACCACCAAGAAGCAGATTCCTCTTTCTGAGAAAGACAAGGAAAGGAGAAATTCAAGTTCAAGGAAATCAATGGATGCATGGAAAGAGAGGAGGAATTGGGAGGACATTCTCTCATCTCCTTTCTGTGTCTCTTCTCGCTTATCAAATTCACCAGGCATTAGCAGAAAAAGTGCTGAGCGCGCACGCATTTTGCATGCTAAACTAATGTCTCCTGATAAGAAGAAGAAAACTGCTTTTGATCTGAAAAGGGAAGCAGAAGAAAAACATGCACGGGCTATGAGGATCAGAAGTGAGCTGGAGAATGAAAGGGTTCAAAAGCTTCAGCGCACCTCAGAAAAACTAAATCGTGTAAATGAATGGCAGGCTGTACGCACTATGAAGTTACGAGAAGGAATGTATGCTCGCCACCAGCGTAGTGAATCTCGACATGAAGCTTTTCTAGCTCAAGTTGTGAGGAGAGCTGGTGATGAAAGCAGTAAGGTTAATGAGGTTCGTTTCATTACTTCCTTGAATGAAGAAAACAAGAAGCTTATGCTGCGTCAGAAACTTCACGATTCAGAGTTGAGGAGAGCTGAAAAGCTTCAAGTGATAAAAACTAAACAAAAAGAGGATATGGCTAGAGAGGAGGCTGTTTTAGAACGCAGAAAACTTATTGAAGCTGAGAAGTTACAGCGTCTTGCTGAAACACAGCGAAAAAAGGAAGAGGCACAAGTTAGAAGGGAAGAGGAACGCAAAGCATCAAATGCAGCACGTGAAGCAAGGGCAATCATTCAGCTTCGGAGGAGGGAGGAAAGAGCGAAAGCACAGCAAGAGGAAGCTGAGCTGCTGGCACAGAAATTAGCTGAGAGACTTAGTGAAAGTGAACAGCGTCGCAAATTTTACCTGGAGCAAATACGGGAGAGAGCTTCTATGGATTTCAGGGATCAATCTTCACCTTTAATGCGCCGATCAATGTATAAGGAGGGTCAAGGTCGAACAACACCAACCAATAGCAGTGAAGATTATCAAGTAAACAATGTTACAGGGGCAGGAAGTTCTACTCTTGCTGCAGGAAAAGCATTGTTGCAACATTCAATGAAACGGCGGATTAAAAAGATTCGGCAAAGACTTATGGCTCTCAGATATGAGTTCACCGAGCCTCTAGCTAGTTCTGAGAATACTAGCATTGGGTATAGAATGGCTGTGGGAACTGCCAGAGCAAAATTTGGGAGGTGGCTTCAAGAACTTCAAAGACTTCGGCAGGCAAGAAAAAAAGGTGCCGCAAGTATTGGTCTAATAACAGCTGAAATGATCAAGGTACTCATTTCCACTGTAGAGCAAGATGGTATTATGACATTTCAAACTTTGATCATTTATACTGCTGTACCATTGTGCTTGTATTTGCTAAAGGTGGTGGAAGTTACTGTACAGTAGGACATCAATTAAAAGTTGCTATCCTGATCAATTCCTACTGTAACATTTGTTTTGGTGGACATTGTTTAATGGCTGTTTCTTTTTTCCCTTTTCTGTTAGTGGGAAGTTTTGAGGGAATTTTTTCTGTTGAATTCTAATTTATTGCATACAATTTTTTATCAATCAGTTTGTGGAGGGTAAGGATCCTGAGCTGCAAGCTTCTCGACAAGCTGGTCTGCTTGATTTCATTGCTGCTGCTCTGCCTGCCTCTCATACATCAAATCCTGAAACTTGCCAGGTCACCATACACCTCCTGAAACTTTTGAGGGTGGTACTCTCAGCGCCTGCAAACAGGAGTTACTTTCTGTCACAGAATCTCTTACCCCCAATCATCCCCATGCTGTCTGCAGCCCTTGAGAATTATATAAAGATTGCTGCATCTTTAAATGTCCCTGGGAGCACCAACTTGCAATCAAGCAAAACATCAGTTGAAAATTTTGAATCAATCTCTGAAGTTCTCGATAACTTCTTGTGGACTGTTGGGACAGTTATTGGTCATGCAAGTTCCGATGAACAACAAGTCCAAATGCAAGATGGCTTGCTAGAGCTATTGATTGCATACCAAGTTATTCATCGACTGCGGGATCTTTTTGCACTTTATGACAGGCCACAGGTGGAAGGATCACCATTTCCTTCTTCTATTCTCTTGAGTATACATCTATTGGTGGCTCTAACATACAGACCTGGAACCAATAGTTCCATTAATTGGGAATCTTCTCCAGTCAAGACAGTGCTGAGATTTGAAAATCAAGAGGCCAAGCCCGTAGAAAATGCTGATTTTCAGTATTCCTCAGCAGTTGTGACTTCTGAAGATTATAGACCTACACTATTTGTACTAAATTGTAGCACAGTTGTATCACCTCCAAATGTGTCAGATGATATACACATAGATGAGTCCTGTAATATAAATGAAATTAAGGAGTCAGTATCCCTTAGCAAAGATGGTGAACAGAAGCCACATAGTTCTGTTGAGTTGAATATCGCCAACACAAACACAAGAGATGGTCAAGATGAAGCTCAGAAAAATCTGATTGAGGAGAAGGATGAGAAACAGTTTGTCAGTGATTGTGCAGAGCACAAGAATAATGTCATGTTGAACATGAAGGAACCGGTAGCTTTTCTCCTTTCTGCCATATCTGAAACTGGACTAGTCAGTCTTCCTTCTCTGTTGACAGCTGTGCTTCTTCAGGCAAACAACAGATTAACCTCGGAACAGGTAACTTGCTGTCAGCTACAAAAATATTTTTATGGCATATCCCCTCAGTTTTGCAGCGATCAATTGACTGCTCTGAGAATGTTAGTGTTTCTGCTCTTACGTTCATGTTTGTGACCAGAGCATTTTATATGTTATATCCCCTCAGTTTTCTGTTGTCTAAAATGCCCTCTAAGCTTTGGCCGGATGCATTCTAGCCATGTGTCATGGAGTTGATTGTTCATACCTTAGCATCAATATAGATATTTACCTCTTATCTTTATGATTTGTTATTGATGAACCCTGAGCATATTTCCAGAAGAGTTCCATCATTTGTTTGTGGATTAGTAAGAAACTCTAAGAAAAAACAATATGAGAACGCTTTTGGAATCAAGAGGCTTTAAGTTTAGAATCTGATCACAATGGAATGAGACTTTCCTTGTAAAATCAGATTTGAGAAGTGATTTTTAAGTATTTCCCTTCAGGCCTTGAGCCTTCAAAAAGAAGGGCTGTATATGACCAGAACTAGTTCTGTTTTGGAACTTGTTTATTGACTGGAACTTATGCATGTCAAGTTTCTTACACTAGATCATTGCTATGGTTCTACTAAAGAGAGATCCTGTGCACCAGGGAATTTGGAGTCAATTCTATCCTTCAGCATTTTTCATGAAGTATTTGCTCTCAAGATTCCAACCTCCACCTTCATACTTGCAACTTGGCAATGGCCCCTGCATCTGGTGGTTTATACTACCAGAATTCTTTTTTCTAATTAGTGTTCTGTTAAGGCTGATCTTGTAATAACGCTCACTGATTAAGCATTGTACAAATTACATATGTTCCATCGAACAAAAGTTTTGATATTCTTCTTTCTGTTTCAGGGCTCATATATCCTTCCATCTAATTTTGAAGAGGTGGCAACTGGGGTGCTGAAGGTTTTGAATAATTTGGCCCTTTTAGATATTGTATTCATGCAGAGAATGCTGGTAAGTTAGTTTCATTTTTCAACTGACAGATTAGATAGATGAATGGTGACTTCTCAAAGAAGCATTGATTCTTTAAATATCTAGACCAATTTGCAATGTGCATCTTTTTTGTTTTCTTTTTCATGGGATTGGAGGAAAATTGCTCGTGCCTATGGGTGTCATGGAATTATGTTTCCATGAATCGCAGCTTTAACTGTGTTTTAATGAATTTCATGTCTTGCCAGTTTTTCCTTCATAAATCCTTTTTGTTTTCCCCTTCTTTATTACTTTCCTTTTGATCTACATGTTTTTTTTTTCACACATGGCATCTTAATTACTTGACACTATGGGCAGGAGGTAGTTTGTCCCTTTTTTCCCACTAATCTAAAGCAGCACTATTTTCCGTTAATTCTTCACAGGCTAGGCCAGACCTGAAAATGGAATTTTTTCATTTGATGAGTTTTCTTCTTTCTCATTGCACCAGCAAATGGAAAGTAGCTAATGACCAGGTAATTTTATGCATGTCATTGTTTTTAATTCAGGAACATATACAGAAGATCTCCATGTTAGCTCGCAGCAATTTAAAATACAAGAGGGATGCAAAACCTGCTTAGTTTATAAACAAGAATCTGTCTGGAAAGCATGATGGTATCTGTATGAGCGACCAGCTTGGATATAAATATGAATCAGTGGTCGAGTGAAAGAATCCGAGAACATAAAAAATGGAATGTGTATTGTAGAATGAGAAGTGATCAATAATTGGTCTTTAAACAACATATTCTGAAGCAAATATTGTGAGATGAGCTGGGAGGGTGGATGTGTTGGGATAAAAAAGCATCAATCTCTAAATTTTTTCTGATTATTGTATGAATGTAGATGAAAATAATCAGTATTTGGGGACATTTTACAGTAAGCTAAATGCTTCTCTGCATTTTGTGCAATTTGTCTTAGGTTGGGTTTCTTCTGCTTGAATGCCTTTCGCTTCTTGGTTATTTTGCCTTGTTCCACTCTGAGAATCAAGCTGTTCTTCGATGGGGAAAAAGTCCCACCATACTTCACAAGGTCAGTGAAACTAATGAATATCTTGTTTTCTGTCAAGTTATTTGTGGATAAAATCTAATTGGCTAGCTGGAAGAAGACAGATATGCGATCTGCCATTTGTGTTCTTCAGTGACACCGAGCTGATACCAGTTTTGGCCGGCGCACTAGTTGCTGCCTGCTATGGGTGTGAACAGAACAAATGTGTGGTTCAGCAAGAATTGAGCATGGATATGCTAGTTTCGTTGTTACAATCTTGTAGAAATGTTTCGCCAGCAATGCGATCCAATCCAATTGTAGAAAATCTGCCAACAGAAGATGCAAATGAAAGTAATCAGCAGATTTCTGAACTTAAAAAATCATCTCAAGGGGACATTCTTCAAAGATCCAACCGGTACAATTCTAGAAGCATGCGGGTCTCGACGGGGAAAGCTGGTACTTTTGGAAACAGCATCAGAGGTGGCAAGATGAGAAGCCAGAGAGATGGCAAAACAACAAAAACTAGTGAAGAAATGGCTTTGAAACACAATCCAGTAGCTCCTCAAACTTCCATGATGCTGCATTGTAGATTCCCTAGCAGCTTCATGGACAGGGCAGAGCAATTTTTTACAGCAGGGATGACCAACGTGGCAGATGAAGTTTGATGAAACTATGGGAGCACTCTTGGTACTGGCATTTGTCATTGTCTTTGAAGCACCCGGTGATAAGTTATGAAGCGAAAACATACTTTTGTATCAGAAAATGTGGCTGGCAGAGCGGTCAGAAACCATAAAAAAAAAAAAAAAAAAAAAAACACACGATCAGCTGACCTGTGTCTTCTAGGGCATGAGTTGTTATCAGAGTATCCATCTGTTTCTAACAGAAGGCCGAGGCATGACAAAAAGCCAGATATATTTATTAATGTAAAATCACACTTTCATATATATAGTAGTTTCATCATAGAAGCTCCATGCCAAGTTTCGTGAGATGTATGAATCATAATAATTGATCTGCAATATCACTGGCTCACGGAACGTGTTGTTGTATCATTACATAGTTGAACTTCACGTGTTTTTGGCAAGGTTTTCCTTTCTGC
>Ga0307507_10009512_pt1 | contig 12904 bp, 14 predicted proteins | sample 7_EM_MG_FD_207223 | JGI IMG/M metagenome (GOLD analysis project Ga0307507, IMG submission 207223) | Populus trichocarpa ectomycorrhiza microbial communities from riparian zone in the Pacific Northwest, United States - 7_EM | ecosystem: Host-associated > Plants > Roots > Unclassified | place... | reverse complement strand
GGGGCAAGAAAGAATCGCTTAACGCTATTAGCACTTACACTACTTGCTACTACCATTAAAACTGCATAGGCTATGCGAAAGGACTTTATAGTATTAATGCTTAGCCTAGATATCAGCGGCGCCTATAATAATATACCCTATAAGCGTCTCCTATATATCCTTAGGGCAAAGGGCTTCCCAAAATGGATCATTTAATTTATTTAAGGATTTATAGGCCAGAAAGAAATATTACTAGTCTTTAGCGGATACCAGAGCCCCCCTATTATAGTTATAATAGGAATACTATAAGGATTACCTCTATCGCCTATACTCTTCCTCTTCTTTATAAGCAACCTGCTTAACACCTTTAAGGAAGGGGCGACCTAGGGGATAGGCTTTATTAATAATATAAACCTAATTATATATAGGCTAACAGCCGTAGAGAACTGTAGGACACTAGAGAAAGCCTATAATACCTATATAGAATGGGTAAGATAATATAGAGTCCAATTCTCACTAAAGAAATACCAGCTAATCTATTTTATAAAAAAACGTAACTAATCTGTAGATCTTTAGTATATAATCCATATCTAAGTGTCGGTAACACCTAAGTGTACTTGATTGGCCTATTAACTGATGGATTTGTTCTTGTCTAATAGGTGTAGAAAGCAGAGGATCATAAGGATCGCGGTGCCTAAGTAGGGGGCTGATGAGTCATCATAAGGATGACTAATCAGAGACACGAACAACGACACATAACCACGTAACTTCTGTCCATATATTCCGACACTAAGGCTTTAGGGGTTAACCGGTTTAAGGCCTAAGGGTATTGGGAGTATGGGTAGACAGTAAGCTCTAGTGGAGCACATATACGGCGTAAGCGGCCTATAAGGGCCAAGTATAGTATATCGCCATATCTAGGATTGTTAATTCTATATAGGGTCCATGCTTCCAGAGGTTATGCCTACTATATATAGCAGTTGTCCAGCTAACCATAATATATAGATCTAGCATTTGGGCTACTAGAGAAACTAAAAAAGGCCCCCTTAAATCACTCCTTAAACCACTCTAAAAGGTCCAAATAGCCTGCCTTAGGAGTATAACAGGCGGGTATAAGCGAACGGCTACAGCACTGCTTAAGAAGGAAGCCAATATTCCCCCCCTATAACTATATATTAAAGCCGATGCAATATAAAGGGTGTAAAAGGAATGTAACTCTAATATTATAAAGTATATTAAGACACGCCTAAATAAACTATAGAGGGACCCTAGGGTGCCCTATAGGAGAAGGAACCAATAACCCTAAAGTAGGGAAGATATATTAGGAAAACAGGTAGAGAAAGTAGAAGAAGAATGGTGCGGCGCTAGGGCCTAGGCCTATATAGAGAAGAAAGGAAGACGCATAAAAGGCTAGTAAAGATAATAGTAAGGGAGAGAAAGGAGCCAAAGTAGAGTATAAAAGAGTACTGGAAAACTATCTACCGTAATATAATACTGGTTGGACCAACGCTGGAGAGACAAATAGGAGTTAAAAGTATAGAGGTAGACTTAGGTAAGGGGAACCCAAGCTATAGCATAAGTAACGCTATAGGAGGTAAATACCTAAGGGCTCCAAAAGGGCCTAATAAAGGCGGAAAATATAATAGCAACACTCTTAAGGACAGGAATAATAGGACTAAAAGATTGGCTTTACTGGGTGGGTATCCTAGTAGGTAGCCTAAGGTATGAATATAGCTGGCTAAGACAGATACTAAAACATGTAATACTGTTATGCCCCTTACGCACTGGCCAAGAAGCAATGCTCTTAGCAGCTGGCACAGAAAACTATAATACACTACTCTTAATATAAAAAGGCCTTAAGGCGGCTACCCAGTGGCTTATTAGCTAAAATATACTAGACCAGTTCCGGGTTGCAAAGGAAATAGTAATAAAAGGTAAAGGGGCGAGTAATAGGCGCCCTCTAATAACTCTACAGGAGTAGAGTATAGTGTGTAATACTAGCGCGTCCGTAAGTTTATTATGGCAGTAGTGGTTCCCAAGGAGGTTAAAAAGTAAGGTAGTAGAGCACCACTAGTGACTCATAGGTGACTCGCAAGCGAGCCCTAAAAGGCGGGGAGATGGATCACGGGGTTTTCTTAAATAGAGTTTTCTCCCCATATATATATAAGGAGTAGTCCGCGTGGGCCCAACAGGGATCCGAATTGGATGTTAAGCAATAAATAATAATAAAAGGCTACCTATTTACCTTATTTAGAGGACTAATTAACTAGCAATTAACTAAGTAAAAATTAGTAATGAAATTAAGCATAGAGGTAGAGCTCCTAGCTCTATTGTATGCAGCTACTAAGTTAATTTAGTAGCAGCGATTCTTTAAAGAAGTTGGATTTAATACTAAGGAAAAGCAAGTAATCTACTGCAATAATATATAGACAATTTAACTTCTTACCAAAAGCAACGCTAAGCTTAATACTAAGCTTTAACACGTTAATATATATTACTACTAGCTTCGCCAGGAAGTTTATAAAGGAAGGATTAATATTAAATAGGTCCCTACTGCGGATATAATAGCAGATAGCTTAATAAAGGCTCTGCCTCGTCAAAAGCATAAGATGTTTATTTAATAATTAAACCTTATAAACATTAAGGATCTAATTTAATTTAATTTAGATAATATTTGGGTAAGGTAACTCTATAGGGGATTTCTTAAACTTAACACTAAATTAATATTATGACTTTTTATAGTAGCCAAGAAGGCTCTGTGCAGCTAGGGGGGTATATTAAACTGGATTGGATTTCCTTACCACCATCTTGATACTGGCTTTAAGTCTAGAACCCTATATCTTAATACCCCGCTCCTTACCTCGTATATCTCCTTATATGTCTTATTGTATGTCTTATTGAGTATCTAAATACCTGTTTTTATTACTAAATGATGACGTAGTTGTTATTCTATTTGCAACCTATTTGTCACCTATCTGGTGTATATATAGAGGCTCTAGAGCCCTCTTTAATAGACAGAGTTCTCATACCTAATTGCCCGGTCGACACAATCTCTCTACAGACGTCCTTTACAGTGTCTTTCAAACATCTCAGGTATATGCCCGGAAGTTTGATTTGGGATTTGTTGATCGAAAATACTAGGTTAGGAACTCGGGTGTCTATTTATCTGTGAAGAAAAAGAGACTGGATATACATGAAGTAGGTGGCAAAAGGCTGGTGACGACGATTCGTAATTGCCACTCGGTTGACAGGATTCTCACTTCGAAGTTCCATATTTCTAAGCAGCGCAAGTTGTCGGAGCTGCTGATTTCTTCGTGACCCGTTCATATTGTTGAAGGAACACATCAGTAACCCTATATTTCGGAACTTGAGCGTTTGTCGGAAGCTTAAATGGCCAAGGCGCCGTCGAAAGAGCTAAGCCACCACAAACCTAAGGCTAGCCAGCCCACCGGTCAAAAGCAATAAACATCTCAGCAGTGTTTCATTTGCTTGTTGCCCGACACAAGCCGCTCGAGCCTTTGCCTTTGGGCGACTATTACTTAGTGGTAAAATTCTGTAGGCATCCTGTTAATAGTTCTTAGACTCGCAATGCTAACAGTCATAGCAACCAAAAAGGCAGAGGAACACGAACTGCCTTGCGCAACCAAGCTATACCACTGTTTTCTTCAAAGAAGTTTTGGGTTAGTTGATGATACGAGGCCTACAATAAAGGAGCGATGAAGTTTTATTGTCGATAATTATGGTCCTGGTCTGGTTGAGCGGAGGAATATTTTTGGGGGTCCTGCCGGAGAGTGGCGATATTCTGGTTTTATACCAATATCCTGGTTTCACGGTATTTTAATTGAAAGGAGGCATTAGTCAATAGATAAAATATGCAGTTATTGGAGAAGGCAATATGCTCGACCTGTTTCGCACACTCCCGCCTATTCTGCTATATCATACACGAAGAGACTTGATATATCCTTATGGTACGGTTGTGGCACAGGCTAATGTTCTATTCAGCTCCGACTTGGTTAAAAGTTCAGTCATCGAGATATCTCTGATTACTTGTTTGTATGACTCTTGGTATTCTCGATGCTTCTCTGAATGACAAGCGAGAATTATGAGTTTTTTCTGCCAGTGCGAGGTAGATTTTTGTCTAGTTATGTATCGGCTAGATTCGAGCGGGAAGATTCCGATATGCATTGTTTCAATTTGGCAACGTTTCGTATAATATCCCCGCGGAGGAAGGTGGCGTAGTGTTGCTATAATGATTTGTAATATAGCCCATATGCAGGAACGGTAAGGAATGCTGCAGCGAACGCTGACTGGACCGCCATTTTGCAAACTCTCAAGGCTGTCGCATGCACCTATAAGATATCTCTATGACGTGGTGGAGAAGCTATTGGCGTGCTAGGGCTGCCCCTGTCGGTATGAGATATTGGGAAGTTAGTTGCATGAAGATAAAAAGGATTAGGTAAGTCATTGAGCTGATTCCTAGGTGCGAATGCCCGAGTACTCGTGCTTCGCTTTGCGTCTAGACATTTCAGGCAGCCGTTGTAGGATGGATTCTAACCCTCGAGGGTGCAGATATATTCTGCAATATGATTAGAAATGTATCTTTCTTGAAGAGTTAAAAGAGGTGTGTGTGTGATGGAATCAAAAGTGGAAATCCGCTATTTTCTTACATCTGCCTCAGCTGGACCAGTTCGTTCTCGAGGCATTACTGAGCCTTTAAAGTCGTATTCGGTACTCGAAACGCGTCACAAGCCTGTATATATATGTAATTGAATCTATAAGACTGAAATGCACGATGAATTGCGAATGTAATAAAGGTTGAAACGGCGGGCCGAAATTTGCATGCACGCTGGTTCTTTACAGAACAATGGAATCATAGTTGATGATTGAACGTACCAAAGAGGCTCTGATTTGAAGAATATGGCGCTATAATAATCTTCAGCGAGTGCATCATGATGAAAATGTATCGGGCGTCGAGGCTGTGACACTCGGGTCGAGTTTGTTTTGGAATCAACCCTGTCCCCGCCAACACCCAAAACGACACCCCACCTGAACCTTTTTACCTGCCCATAGCCCTGTTTAACCGTCGCCCTCTGCGGACCGGCTGTTCGCGCTCTCTCTGAACTTCTCGAAGGTAAAAGCTTTTGGCCACTCACCTCTGTAGGCAACAGGAGGCCGATCAACGAAAGCTTGGACCCATCGTGGCTCAGCAGTAGCCCTTGGTCGTCACGCGAATACCCACGGTTACCTACAGACTATTTATTTGATACCGCTTTTCACAAACAGACCGACCCTGCTGACGCAAGTCACACTGTTGCTACAAACGACCATCTACCCTTCTCCCTTCTGCTTGGTACAACCAGCAAAGCTAAGGGCCAACAGACTTGCGGCGCAAGCCAGGCGCGGCATTCTCAACGACATTCGTCCCCCCGGAAGGCCGCCGCTATTGTCGTCAAAGGATCTGCCGAGCGGAGTTTTCGCCGAATAGCTCCTAGCTAGCTATAATCATGAACAAAGACGAAGTCGTTAGCAATGTCCACCGCAAGATCGACCGGGAAAAGGCGCTTATCAATGCCGCAAATGCTATGCGCCAGTCAACCAATAACCCGGCCGTTCTTTCGCGACTAGATGCCCAAATCCGAGATGGACGAAGAAACATAGAATACTTTGAGGGGACGTTGCGAGAGCTGGAGATGCGGAGGGATATGGAGAGTATGAATATTCATGGTGGTGGGGGGCCTGGGCCTGGATCTGCTGGGCAAGGACTTCCTGGATCTTCCCAAAGCCAGCCAAGAAATCCTTTGACCCCTCCACCTAAAGATGGCTGGAATGGATACATGGGTGATAGTGGTGGTTACGGTGATTCTAGCCAGGGTGGATATAGCCAGATCAGTGGAGGACACGGCCTGATGCCACCAAGGGCTCCTTATGCCGCACCCGGGCCCAACACAGGACAACCAAAACGACCGAATTATAGTAGACTTGGTGAGTCTTCCTTTTTTGAAGGCTATGGGACATTGAGCTAATGGTTCTCTCCTAGATTTGATTAAATATGATACCCCGCATCTCGGTCCTCGGATTCAGCTCATGTTATCACAACTTGAATTTAAGCTTAGTGTAGAGAAGCAGTACAAAGACGGTATTGAGAAGATGGTCCGGTTGTATCAGCTTGAAGGAGACAGAAAGAGCAAGGCGGACGCCGAAGCTCGCCGGATTGAGAGCAACCAGAAGATACAGCTCTTGAAGCAAGCTCTAAAGCGGTACGAAGATCTTCACGTTGATATAGAAGTTGGTGGAGATGGTGGAGATGGTAAGATCCCTGCTCCTCTGATTATGCCTTAAAGATATGCTTATACACCCATTCACAGATGACAGTCTTAACATGCCAAGCCAACGGAAACCGCTCACGGGTCACTTATCTCTGCGTATTCATGCTGTCGCGGACGTAGATCACGCTGCAACAGGCCGATTTAGTAGAGGTCCTGAGACTTTTGTAATCATGAAAGTTGAAGATAACTTCAAGGGTCGAACAAAAGCAACAAGGACTGATAAATGGACTGATGAGTTACATGAGTTCGACATAGATAAGGCCAACGAAATTGAGCTCACAGTATATGACAAAACTGGCGACCACCCGCTACCCATTGGCATGCTCTGGGTTCGAATCTCGGATATTGCAGAAGAGATGCGCCGTAAGAGGATAGAGACTGAACTTCAAAACTCAGGCTGGGTTTCCGCCGACAAAATGGGTGATGGAGGTCAACCTCGGCCTGATTTACAATTTAGTCCTCCCCCAGGGCAGAACTTCCAGCCGAGTGGCGGCGCTGCTGGTGGTCCTGGAGGAATGGGACCGGAAGGCCCGAATTCTAGGCCAGTGCCTCAGACCGGACCAATCTATATCGACGCATGGTTTTCTCTGGAGCCTGTTGGAAGGATTCAGTTAACGATGAGTTTCGGTAAGGAATGGTTTGCTCATGTAGTCTTCTTTACTAACACTTTCTAGTCAAACAAAGCAAAGACCGACGACCCTTCGACGTCGGTTTGAACCGGAAAGGTGCCATTCGACAGAGGAGAGAGGAAGTTCACGAACAGTATGGGCATAAGTTTGTCCAGCAGCAATTCTATAACATCATGCGGTGTGCTCTGTGCGGAGATTTCCTGAAGTACGCGGCTGGAATGCAGTGCTCTGACTGCAAGTACACGTGCCATAAAAAGTGCTATGGCAAAGTGGTCACCAAGTGCATCACACAATCTAACGCCGAAACCGATCCGGATGAGGCGAAACTTAACCACCGGATTCCTCATCGCTTTGAAAACTTCTCAAACATGGGTGCCAATTGGTGTTGTCATTGCGGTTATATGCTTCCTCTTGGAAGAAAGCAGTCTAAAAAATGCAATGGTCAGTCTTTATATTCAGATTTAGAGGATTTCTGCTAATTATTTCCCAGAATGCGGTCTCACTTGTCACGCACAATGTGTTCACTTCGTACCGGACTTTTGCGGCATGTCTATGGAAGTTGCTAACCAAATTCTCTACGAGATCCGGAATACTAAAAAACGACAGACCTCATCAATTTCATCTATGAGTTCACGAACTTTGAGGCCTAATACTGGTAGACCAACACCTCCACCTTCTCAACCTTCGTACCCACTGCCACCAGGTCAGGAGCAGGCTGGACAGCCAGATCAGCGATATTCCTATGGGAAAGACCAGCAATATCAGCCGCCACCCAGGACCCAATCATACCCAACACCATCAGCCACGTCTGTCGATGCGGCTCGGGCATCATTTTCTACCACAAGCTCTAGTCCAACCCCAACATCCCCAACGCAGCAAAGACCACCATCTGCACGTACTCAATCATCTTCTCAAGCACCACAGGTAGCAAACATAGCGGCAACTGCAGCAATGACTGGTAAAACCGCAAGTCCTGGGCCCTACCAGAGGTCTTCGTCTGATTATCCCCCTCCGACCACGCGAACATCTATTGGCTATCCCCCTCCTGGGGGCCTCGCAGCAGAACAGCGCATTCCCCAACAGCAGCAACAATTACCGCCGCAACCCGAATATAATCCCCAGAACTATGCAAATATACCAGGTTACGGTTCGCTATATCAACAACCTGCTCCTGTAATTCAGCAGCCGAAACAGTCATATGCCATACCTCAGCCTCCACCGATGCAACAACAATCACCGCCTCCGCAGCCAGAAATGCAGCAGGCGGCTCAACTACCGCCTCAGCAGCAACAGCAGCAGCAGCAACAGCCACAACCTGCTTCGGCTCTGACTAAGGCACCTGAGCACAAGCCCACTCCACCTGCTCACACCCAGGGTACTGGAAGGAGGATAGGCCTGGACCACTTTAACTTCCTTGCCGTCTTGGGTAAAGGAAATTTTGGTAAAGTCATGTTGGCAGAAACTAAGAGCACGAAGCAACTGTATGCCATTAAAGTGCTGAAGAAGGAATTCATTATTGAAAATGATGAGGTCGAGAGCACGAGATCAGAGAAGCGGGTGTTCTTGATTGCTAATAAGGAGCGACATCCGTTCTTACTCAATCTGCACGCTTGTTTCCAGACCGAGACAAGAGTTTACTTCGTCATGGAGTATATTAGTGGAGGTGACTTGATGTTGCATATCCAGCGTGGTCAATTTGGAACGAAGCGAGCACAGTTAGTTATTTCCTCACTTGTGTCTGAGAATGTTGGACTAAATGCACTCTAGGTTTTACGCTGCGGAAGTTTGTCTCGCGCTCAAATACTTCCACGAGAACGGTGTCATCTACCGCGATCTGAAATTGGACAATATTCTGCTAACCCTGGATGGTCACATCAAAATCGCCGATTATGGTCTTTGCAAAGAAGAGATGTGGTATGGCTCGACCACTAGCACCTTCTGCGGTACTCCCGAATTCATGGCTCCCGAAGTAAGCAGCTCCGCTTATTCTCCTTCGCCTACTGTAAAATATGCAATTGAAACTAACAATCTTTTTAGATTCTACTTGATAAGAAATACGGCCGTGCTGTCGACTGGTGGGCTTTCGGCGTGCTAATCTACCAAATGCTGCTCCAACAATCTCCTTTCCGCGGTGAAGACGAAGATGAAATCTATGACGCCATCCTAGCAGATGAGCCGCTGTACCCGATCCACATGCCACGCGACTCCGTCTCAATCCTACAAAAGCTGCTGACAAGAGAACCCGAGCTCCGACTCGGCTCTGGCCCCACCGACGCCCAGGAGATCATGAGCCACGCCTTCTTCAGGAACATCAACTGGGACGACGTTTACCACAAGAGGATCCCAGCGCCCTTCTTGCCGCAAATCACCAGTGCGACGGATACGAGCAATTTCGATTCGGAGTTTACCAGCGTCACCCCGGTCTTGACTCCTGTGCAGTCTGGCATGTCTTCCCCCTTCTCCTTCTCCTTGCCCTTCCCCCACTTCTCATACAACCTGTCGCTAACATAATCCCAGTCCTCTCGCAAGCGATGCAAGAAGAATTCCGTGGCTTCTCCTACTCAGCCGACTTCGCATGATCGCGCTCTTCGATACCTCTTCACCCAGCTATACTTTTTATTTTTGGGACGCCTCTTTGGTGCGGCGGCGCTTGGCTGCGCTAGAGACTTTGTATCTCGCTTCTTCTTCTCCTTCCTCTTCTGTTTCTTCTCTTCTCTTTAATTGGCTTTTTCTTCTCCTCCTCATGCGGGCGCTCGGGGGCAGGCGTTGTCACCACTGTCGTTGAGGCCTGGTTTGTGTTTTTTTTTCTCTTCCTCTTCTTCTCGCGTAGTGATGCTAGTGGAAAAGGGATGGGTTTGATGGAGTGGGGCGAGAAGGAGGTTTAGGGAGTGGTTTGGGGCGATGCGGGGATTTAGGGTGTGTGAGCGCGGCGCGGTGGGGGTAGAGTCTGGGTTTGGTTGTTGTTGTTGTTGCTGCTGCTGCTGCTGCTGTTGTTTCGATTACGGAGGAAGTTAGGTTAGGGGGTTGGAAGGGAAATGGAAGCGAATAAGAATGGTGGGGAGGAAATGCGATGACAGGGTGGGGGTTGGCAATGTGCGATGGGAGGAAAACTGATATATCATAGACGAGACGACCCAAGTTTATTCTTATTTCACACGTGGATCCTGCGGCTACTTGGTTCAGGCATTGATGTTTCGCTTCGCCTTAGTTAATCTTTTAAGAAATAGCTTTGTTTGGCGGGTAAGTGGCCGAAGAGGGCCCAAGTTCAATATATCATCTATTTGGTTCTTCATAAAGAGGAAAATTCAGGTAATGGGATGGATAGATGGATGGTGGAAGCAGCCGCTACTGCTGCTGCTCCAGCCAGATTTCCGGGGTTTGGTAAAATAGCTTTCTGTTTTTCCTTTTCCTTAGACGCCGTACATGACTCTATTTTAGATACCAGTAGATCATCCCTCTATCTTTCTCCATCTCTATCATCTCCTCCTTGCCATCTGCTCGCGCCATCGCTATGCCATCCCCTTCTTCTCCGCCGCTGCTCGCTCCACCTCCACCTCCGCAACCACAATGCGCCTCACGCCCTCCCAGCCCTCTCCTTTCTTCGCAACCGTAACCCGCCTCGGCCTATCTTCCAGCCCGCGGAATTCCTCCGGCAAGACGGCGTCGAAGCTAAAGCCATGCGCACCCTGAAACGCCATCTCAACCGCCCTGCTGAACTTCGCTGGGTGCGCAGTCGCAAGCGACACGTGGTGCGTCCTAGGCAGCGGGTTGCAGGCAGCGGAGCGCAGGGCGGCGGTGATGCCGGCAGTGCTGTGCGGGTCGAGGATGTATCCCGCGCCGGTGGTGCCGGCGGCTGCAATCTGGGCCATCGCGGGGGACCGGGCATTGTAGACGGCGGAGATGGTAACGAGAATCTCTTCGTCGCTGACGCGCTCGCTCTCGAAGTCGGCGCGGGCGGCGGCCACGATGGCCTCGTCGACGGCGAAGCGGCCGTCGGTTTTGAGGGCGGAGAGCCAGTTGCGGACGTGGATGCCGGCGGTGGCGCGGCGCTCCGGGGTCGGGGTCGAGGGCGTGTTGTAGACACTGTAGGCGAATTACCAGAGGAGGCACTCGAAGTTGGAGGATACGATGATGTCCATGGCGGGGCCGAGCGTCTCTTTCACGCCGTCCTCGTGGGCCTGGGCACCGTCTTCCGGCAGCCCGCCTGCGGAATCCGCGCCGTGGACGTGCTTCTTCTCGTACTTCCTGCTCTGCCAGAAGCGGTGCAGGATGTCGTTTGCGTTGGTGGCGATGACGAGTTTGGCGGAGGGGAGCCATCCGCTTGGCGAAGTAGCCGGCGAGGATGTCCTAAATAGAAGCGTTAGTGATATATACCTATACCCTCTTGTAGGAGCTCGGATTTTAAAGGGGGGGTACTATTACGGGACTTACCCGGAAGTTGCCCGTGGGCACGACGTAGCGGATTGTGGCGCCGGAGACAAAGGAGGGTGAGCGGATGAGAGCAAAGTAAGAGGAGAAGTAGTAGGTTGTTTGGGCAAGGATGCGGCTAAAATTTATAGAGTTTATGGCGGCGAGGCGGTGGGTTTTGTTAATTTTAGGGTCGGCGAAGAGGGCTTTGACGAAGTCTTGAGAGGTAATTAGCGACTTAGAGTGATGAAAGTAGGGAAGGGAGTGGGAATACCTGGTAGTCATCGAACGTGCCGTCTACGGCGAGATTGTGCACATTCGCGTCCATGACCGTAGTCATCTGCGCCTCTTGTACAGGGCTAACTTTGCCCTGGGGGTGCATGATAAATACTGATACATCCTTCTTCCCTCTTAGACCGTATATAGCTGCTGAGCCAGTATCACCACTTGTAGCTCCAATGACGGTCAAATGCTCCGTCTCTGCCAGTCTTTCCCTAATTCCTTCTGACAAGGAAGTATTCGAAAAGATTTCCCAAGAATTGCAGAGCAACATCCTTGAATGCGAATGTGGGGCCATGGAAGAGTTCCAATAAATGTATGTTTTTTTCTTTGTCCAGAGTCACAATGAGTGCAACTCCCAGGTCACAGAATGTTGAGTAGCTTCGTTTGATGAGGTCTTTTAGGTCTGCGGAAGGTATTTCGGAGGGTGAGATGTAGAGGGAGAAGACCTCAAAGGCGAGTTCTTCGAAGGAGAAGTCTTTCCACTTGGAAGCCCAATCCTCTGGCAGGGGGGGTATCTCTTCTGGAATGAAAAGACCGCCATTAGAAGCGAGTCCTTTGAGAACAACTTCTTCGAAGGAGAGCTACTCTCGTTTCAGCCTTGGCCCAATTGGAGAGATATTGTTTTTCTAAGACAGATTACAATGCCACTAATATCGTAAGAGCCTCCTCGGGTGTTGGGCTAGCGTTGCGAAGCGGTATGTGAAGCCATTGTCGGTAAATGGTTCATCCGCGGGTTCTAGAGCAATGAAATGTCTAGAGTGTAAGATAGCACAATAGTTTTATGCAGGTCGGTCAAAGCTGTAGTTAGTGCCCCACGATGGAGCCTTAGAGGGGACCGTGGGGAGTTGTTGATGCTCGGCCCTTTACCTCAGCAAGCTCAGACGTGATTCTGTTGGTGCGGATTTTCAATCGGTCCGCAAGCTGACTAACTACATTTATGCGAAACCACCAGAATCACGTCTAAGCCACATTTCCAAAGTTTCTTAGATTTCCGACGAAATCCACGTTACAGAGATTGCGGATATTAAAATAACTTAACACTAGGACTTTATATTATTCCCTAAAGTTAATTAATTATATAATAGAATATAGGCTTTTAGAATATATCATTTTTATTACTTAGGTATTTTCAGGTCTTGTAATCATTTTCATTAAAAAAAAAAAACGCGTTATTAGCAATTCTGTGACTATATATAACTTTATTAAACGCTAGCTAATATATATAAAACCTATATAGATCTATAATAGCCACCCTAAAGAACCCATTATAGCCTGGCGGAC
>Ga0307507_10009511_pt1 | contig 12905 bp, 16 predicted proteins | sample 7_EM_MG_FD_207223 | JGI IMG/M metagenome (GOLD analysis project Ga0307507, IMG submission 207223) | Populus trichocarpa ectomycorrhiza microbial communities from riparian zone in the Pacific Northwest, United States - 7_EM | ecosystem: Host-associated > Plants > Roots > Unclassified | place... | reverse complement strand
TATAACTTCTTACACAAAAGTCCAATGCAATCATGGTTGGACAATCTAGAAAGAACACGTTTTGAACTTGAAATCCACCTAGATTAGTCTTGTTTTCACATGCAATTGATGACTTTAAATTCGGGTTTAAATTTATTTGCTATTCTGACCATAAACAGCATCAATTCCTTCACTTATTTGCATATCAATCCAAATTCAAGTAGCCCAACATCAAAAGAACCATTAAGGGCTTTTCCCATCTCCAAGTTCCAATTGTAGGCAAATAAACATCCTTGAACCAATTTCAAACTGATTGCTAATTTTTAACTCCGACGTAGCTTCAATCATTCCAATTTGACTCGTCAAGGCCTTTTGTAGTTGTTTCGTTCTCGCTCTTATCATTGGACCATCTGAATCCTCTTGCATATTAGATTTAGCTTTACAAGATGGATTATAATTCCCATGATGCACATCAACGATCCTTTGCCCATCATTTGTAGATGGAGGTTGGATCGTCTGGTGGACCCGATAAAAATCGGGTTTACAGGCTCTCCAACACTACGGCCGAGAACTTGCGGGTGGCCCATAGTGTTTCAACCGTTGGGAGCTCCCTATCAATATCGAGCACCCAATCTAAGGAGTTCATGGCCTTGCAACAACACACGACTCAACTCACCGAAAAATACGACCACCTATCAGCGGCGTATGCACAACTCAAAGCGGAGAATGCACAACAAAAAGCGAAGGATGCACAACGATATGCACAACTCAAAGCGGAGCATGACCAGCTTCGCGAATTTGTCATGAACATGGCATCACAGAGTGGTGATACATGTGCGCCTCCTGCTTTTTGGCCGTATAACAACCAGCCTCCTTCTCCTCCTCCAGCTCCACCATTATGTTAATTTGTAATGAATATTATTTAACTTTAATAGTTAATTTAATATTTTTTTTAAACACATTCAGTTTGTAATGAATATTATTTAACTTTATTTCTTTTGTTTTTTATGTTTAATAAAAATTTTATTTGCATAATTGGTTTTTATTACCATTAATTTATATAATTTTATATTATGTATTCTAAATAATTTTTTAAAAATATATTTAAAAATAATCACAGAGGGTTTTACCGACGGAATATATCCGTCGGCATTTGACAGCAGCTGCCACAGTCACCGATGAATTTACAGACGGATATATTCGGTCGGTATTATACACTCACCGACAACTTTACCGACAGACGTAATCTGTCGGTCTTTTACAGTGCCTGCCACAATGACCGATGAATGTACAGACGGATATCTTCGGTCGGTATTCCAAACATTCATCGACAATTTTACCGACGATTTGAATTTGTCGGTACGTCACACTATCACCGACAGGCTGAATCCATCGGTATATTTCAAGCGGGAAACTTTTTTTTGGCGCGCAATTTCCGTTTGTAAAATCATCAGCAAATGTTTTTTTTATTTTTCCGACAGATATAGCAACGGACTCTGGGATTACCGACGAAATGAAAGCCGACGGACGTATTCCGTCGGTAAGGACGTCAGTAAATAAATTACCGATGAAATCTTAATTACATACCGACGGAATATTTTCGTCGATAAAACTGTGAAATCTTATAGTGTGTATTCTTTAATTTTTTTTCCTTTCAGGTTTTTTTCCTCCCTTCTGCTAGAGTGGATCGTCCCTATTTATAAGGGATGAGGGAGGTGTGTTGGCTCCCATTTAGAGCCAAATCTCGACCATTGAGTCCTCTCGGATTAATCCCAACCATTGATGCCAAGCCAAAGCAAACCAGTACTCTTCAACCAGGTTGTCAAAGGCTAGACGAGTCAGTGGTTTTGGATCGGTGTTATAGTGGCTACAAGGGGAACCACTCTGTAGGAATCATGCTGGGAGGTAGTACAACGTCAGGTCTACTAGAGGGGCATCTCCTTTTGTCTTGAATAAGGTGTGACAGAGCATTAAATGCTCCACAAGAAAGGATCCCTAGCCAGCTCCCCACAGGAGAAATGAAGAAGAAAATAAATAGTAGTACCAAACCAACATCGTTTTGTTCATTTTACAAAGAGGTATTTGATCTTCTAATTGCGTCGAATTTGGCCAATTTGGGCTGATTTCTCAAAGTTTCTTTCAATTAAGTCCCTGGTCATGTCAATTTGGACCCTCAAATTTTGACGCCTTTTTTAACATGGCCCCTAGTCTTGTGTGTCATCAATTTCATCCTCAATTAATTTTCAAACTTTTAATTTCTTCAAGTTTACCCCTGATTTTAATCAATTTCGGTCCCTGAATATGCGCGCCTCTTCTACCTTGATCCTTGGTTTTTAAACTTCTTTGATTTGGCTCTTAATTGACCCCAAAACTTTTTTTTTTTTTTTTTGCAATTTTATCCCTGTTTTCAAACAATTAACTTTGTAGAAATTAAATTTGGCCATCTAAAATTTTAATCTTCTCAATTAAGCTTCCAAACTTAATTTTTCACCAATCAAGTTCCTAATAAAATTACTTTGACCCATTAAAAGTCTAATTAAGTCATTGCACTTAATTAATTTTTTTAATTTGATCAAAATTAATTTTTAAACTTAATTAATTCTTTAATTAGACCTATAATTAAATCAAATTAACTGATTAAAAATCTAATTAAATTTTTATACATAAATTCATTTAATATTTTAAATATTTTTAATATAAAAAATATTTTAAAAAATAACATAATACAAATGCTAGATGATAAATTGAGTTGATGCAGGCTAGCAAAACCTGAATACTATACTCGGGTAAGATACGATAAGAGCGCGTGAGGTTTCAGACACTCACTCCTGTTTAGACGCCTCAAGGCCAAAACAAAAGAAAAAGAAAATTCTAGAAGTCTTCTCTTATCATATCTCATAATAAAACCCACTCTCTCTACATCCACACTATACTAGGGTTTTTATCTTGCTCTACTCTTTCCTGCGTATTTTTCTCAAACTCAAACGAGGTGCTGATGATGTTCTCTCTCATGCCCTGTTTTAGATTTAATTAACTGCAATGATAATTGTTATTGATTATCATCTTGTTATTGTGCTTGTTACTTTATCTGATTTGTTTTTGTTTTGTTGAGATTACTATCAGGGACTAAAGAAATAATGGCAACAGCACAGTTGACAGCATTCTCAATTTCGGTTTCAGCAAGGAACTTGTCTTCCTTTGAAGGATTAAGAGCTTCAAATGTCAAGTTTGCTTCTTTTAAACCACTTGTTGGTGTTGGTCTTCCTCTCTCTCGACGCTCTTTTCAGGGCTTGGTCGTTAAAGCTGCCACTGTTGTCGCTCCCAAGGTTTATAATAATTTATTTATTTGAAGTAGTGTATGTATGCTTAGCCTGCTTTCGTGTTTCCTGTTTTTGGTTACTAGTAACTGTAGAAACTTTGTTTGTTTCATTTCTTGAGTTTTGAAATTAAAATGTTTTTTTTTTATTATTGGATTCGCTGAGAATTGGATTTGTTTTGGTGTTTTCTCATACCTGTATTGGGTTTTTGCTATACATTTTTCATTAATGCTTTGGTGAGTTTTTCGTCCTCTCTCAAAATACTCTTTATTTTTATTTATTTTTTCAATTTTATCCACAGTTTTTCTGATTTCATTTTGTTTAATTTGCTTCTTTTGGGTTTGAATGCTTTTAATAGCTTGTCTGATTTACTGGTACTTCATTTCTGTAGTACACTTCCATTACGCCTTTGGGTGACAGGGTGCTGGTGAAGATCAAGACTGTTGAGGAGAAGACTGAGAGTGGTATCTTACTTCCATCTTCTGCTCAAAGCAAGCCTCAAGGTGGTGAGGTGGTTGCTGTTGGAGAAGGGAAGACTATTGGAAAGGCAAAGCTGGACATTTCTGTCAAGGTTATTTTTGTAGATTAGATGCTTTCCAATTCTCCTGTATGCATACTGTCTTCCTGAATTACTCACTCGGTGTTTTTCTTTTATAGACTGGCACCCAGGTTGTGTATTCCAAGTATGCTGGGACTGAGGTGGAGTTTGATGGTTCAAGTCACCTTATACTGAAGGAGGATGATATTGTTGGCATCCTTGAGACAGATGATATCAAGGATCTTAAGCCTCTGAATGATAGAGTATTCATAAAGGTACATTACCCTCCACTGTCCATTGGTTTGGTGCCATATGGATTAGCAGTGTTCTTGTGATGCTGTTTGTCTTTGGAGGCTGGTTGATGTTTAGATCTTTAGTTATGAAAAAAAAGTAACTGCTCTTGGCTGTTTGGAGTGTGGTGGCATGGATATGCATCGTGTTCATGCCTTCATGTTTGTATGAGAACTTGCAGGTTCACAATAATTTGTTATTTTGGATTTGATTGTAGGTTGCTGAGGCAGAGGAGAAAACTGCTGGAGGCTTGTTGCTAACAGAGGCCACTAAAGAGAAACCTTCTATTGGCACGGTGAGATCGAGTGTTTCTTACATTTGTCACATGCATCACTGGAAATGTTCCTTCTGTTTGAGATGAATATACTGCTTCTTTATGAACAGGTGATAGCAATTGGACCTGGACCACTTGATGAGGAAGGTAACAGGAAGGCACTATCCGTGTCCCCAGGAAACACAGTTTTGTACTCCAAGTATGCAGGGAATGACTTCAAAGGGAGTGATGGTGCCATCTACATCGCGTTGAGAGCTTCTGATGTAATGGCTATACTCTCGTAGTTGTCCATTGGAATATGCTTCGCTACCTGGAATTTTGTAGTTGAGTTGCCTAAAGGCTTATGGATTGTGATTATAGTCTTTGAATCTAATTTGAATTGCTGCATTGTTTGAGTCCAATTGTGGCGAATTATTGCTAAGATTTCTGGCTGACACCCTCAGCGTAGGTGGGGTGGGTGGGGTTCTTCCGAGAGGGTTATGGATGGTAATATTAAATTAAACGCGCTTGTCGAAGGAATTTCAATCCATTCTATGTTAGTGCATTAGCAGGAATGCCTTCATCTTGTATGAGTTTACGATCCCCCCCTTGTCTTGTTCCTTCAATATGAAGTTAATTCAGGCACAATAGAACTGGCAACTTTTCGAGGTAGTGGCTGCAGGTTCAATTCACAATGCTTATATGCGTAAAAACACACTCGGCTATGTTTTGAGTGGTAAATTCTACAGCGTATCAAAGTTCACCACTAGGTCGCTGAAAGACCAGCTGCACGTGAATTTCACCTATGAGAGACCATTAGTTATTAGATGGTAGAAACACTGCTCCATGAAAAAAAAAACAAAAATTGTCCAAGTGTTGATAATTAGAGATTGTTAATCGTGATAGCATTTACAAGAATGTTAAATCTGCAGTCGATAGGCAAAACGCTTTATGGATCCTTCACCTTCTGGCACCCCCCAGCAGTAATCCAAGGTTCTATTTGTGATAAGTTGAATACTACCAGAGGTGCCAGTAGTTGAGGAATTGTTGTTAGCACCATATCTATGGCAAGAGCTCGACTGCAGGCAGCAAGATAATGAAATTAGTGTCACATCAACCATTGTGATTATACGTTTCCCTTTGACAGGAACGCCTAGGATAGCTGCCAGCGGCTAAAAAAGGTTAACCACTAGCTCAAATACCCCACCTGAACCATTTATCTGTTAAACGAGGCGGCTGAATTATCATCTTACTGCCCCCTCCAGACATTCCCACTGTCAGTGCCACTACAAGCTTGATTGGGAGCTGGCACATTACCAAGATCTCCATCCAAGCTCATCTGTTGCACTTCAGCAGATGACAGTATTTTTATGCTCTGAACACAGCTCATGAACTCCCTGAAAGCAATTTCAAAACGCATATTTGAGAATTAAGCAGGTCATAGAGGACAAACAGAAGTAACTTAAAGTACTGAGGTTCATGACTTACTCCCAAGGATCGTCACCAACAAGTAATATGTCATTTTCACGATCAACATATACCAGTTTCCAATCCGAACTTTGTGGATCTTCAAGTTGCCCTTCAATGCCAAACATTCGGGCCAGATCATGTCTAAGCTCGTCATAACCTTTATAACAGGTGATGTCAATAGATCTTCCAACTGAGCCACGCTTTTGGACCTTCACGAATTTGAACCAGTGTTGGCATATTTACTCAAGAGCAAACTTATCTACAGTGGATAATATTTGTTGAAGAAGATTTTGCTAGTTTACTAGTCATATACTGTCACTTAAAGTCTAGATAACTTAGTCACGAACCTCAGTATATTAATTCTTTTCCAGGTAAAACATTTTCTGTCTGTTAAGCTAAGAACTTCTCAGAGAGATTGAATGAGAGAGAAAGGGAAAAGGCAGGATGACAAACCTTTGTATATGTACGCATTCGTTGATTCTGGTTGGTCCAGGCTCCATTGTTCAAAATCCCAGTATCATTGATGGCAATGTCGTTTGAACCATCAGGCTTGAAAGGTATGTTTGATACACCAAATGACTGAGCGCTAATTGCAGCAGTGGACAACTCCATGTTGATATCTTGTGCGGTACCACCATAATTAACAAGCAAGTTCTGAAGATCCTTTTGAGAGTCATATTCCCTTGATAATAGAGTATCAGGTGCCAATGCATCGATATTAGATGCAGGATGTGATTGGACATCGCCATCCAAGCCAAAGGTTGGGACTGAGAAATTCTGCTGGATGGTACCAGCATCTAGGCAATACGATGTTCCAGAAGACGAAGCTTCCAATTGATCAGTCACAGTACCTTTATATTTTAGTTGGTCTAGACCTTTCAAGCTGGGAAACTCGTTCTTGATGTGAATTTCAGACTTGCTTTGGAGTTCTTGAACAAGATTACTTGCAGGCTCAATAGCTGAATCACCCATCAACATGGCTGGAGCTTGTTGGTTTCTGTTCAGGAAATTTAGTGGAGAAATCTGCCAATTATTAGTGGAAGGTGAGGTTGAACAAGATGGCGCTTCTCCATCTGTAATACTTGAATGGTATCTAACTGCCATGGTTGCGTTCTGCATGCCTTGGAGCTGGTTCATAGGAAAAGATTGTGTTCGCATGAGTGCTGCTGCTGTTGGGAAGCTGTTGCTGCCAAGTGGCTGCTGATTCTGTGTCAGAGGTGACTGATGAAGTTGCTGGTTTTGCTGATGGGTCTGCTGCTGCTGCTGTAGCTTCTGAGACTGCAGAAGTAAGCTTTCAGGGGAGAGCAGCTGCTGCTGCTGCTGCTGCTGCTGCTGTAAGTTCTGTAGCAACTGTAAATGAAGCTGTTGCTCAGAGTTGTCAGGCTGTGATAGTTGCTGTATTTGTTGATGTGGCTGTGGCTGCACCCTCTGTGATGGGTTTTGTTGTAACAACAGGAGTGGGGACTGTTGCAACTGTGTCTGTTGTCTGTGAGAGAAGTTAGATTGCTGCTCCATTTGTTGATGAAACTGCGAGTCTTGTGGTAAAGAGGTCAGCTGATATGAACTTCTATTAGGAGAAGGGATGCTTTGGGATTGGATATTGCTTGCCAGTAACTGCTGTTGTTGCTGCTGCTGCTGCTGGGAGTATACAAATGGTTTCTGAAAATTCTGATTTGGAATCTGATTAGGGGAAACCACACTGTCATTTAAGGCAGGTGGTTGGAAAATCTGCTGCTGAAGCTGTTGAAGCTGTTGCCATTGTGGTGGCAGTTGTTGTATTTGTTGTGGCTGCAGCTGTGGCTGCGGCTGTTGCTGTGGTTGTGGTTGTGGTTGTGGTCGATGCTGATGCTCATGATGTTGCTCTTGAGAAATAGACTGCTGCAGCTGTGGCTGCGGCTGTTGGGGATAAGGTGGCTGCTGTTGGTTAATGGAAGTCTGCAATAATTGCTGCAGCTGCTGTTGTTGAGTCCATGCCATTGGTGGCCGACGTAACTGACCGACTTGGTTTTCTGAATTTGTTTTGTTAAATTGTATGCTTGGAGCAGATAGGCCAGGAGCTTGAAAATTCAATAACTTTGATGGATCATCAGTGCTAAGGTTTTTCTGCAGGTCATTGGAAGGAACCATTGGTGGGAAGAATCCTGATTGAGCAGCTTGAAACTGATTATTTTGCTGCATGCTCATCCATTGAACTAAGCTCAAACCAGGAAAGATTGAGCTTGCGGCATCCTTCTTGCCAAATTCATCTCCAAGCCAAGGCACGGCTCTTTTAAAAGCATTCTCTGTATCAGACTCGTCATCTGCAAAAGAACTACAAAAGATTATTCATGCAGCAATCTCTAGTGGAAACAGATGTTAACTATCAAGGATAGTAATAGGGTAAGTGGACAAATATTGGTCTATTTAACATTCAGCTTCATAGGATATATTGATTTTTTTGGATATACTGGACCTAAAATATTGAATCCCTTTATAGATTTTAAATTCCAGATAGGAAAACTAGTTGAATACCAAGCAATATAGTATTTCACCCCTTAACATCCAATCATCATAAGAGAATCAACATGAGTTCAGCACTATTTCTGAACACAACTAAGACATCACTAGTTATAATACAGTGACAGGAAAAACATGGAAGAAAATATAACTGAAGCTTCTAGCCATTTGAAACCTCCTAGATTAATTGTAAAATGCAATAAGAGAAATTTGCAGCAGGTGAAAATATTATGTTGTACAATATAAAAGGGGGTAGTTGATGACTTTACTTGGCATCCCTGGCTGCTTAGGGAACTTTGGTCTGAAAAATGGAGGTGGACATATGTAGAAAGGAGTTACAACAGGCTCAATCTCCCAAATCGAAACTCTGTTTGGCCGTTCACTGGCAGTTGATTCATCCCACCCAACCTATCACAATTGAGAATTGGTTGGGTTAACTAAATAATTAGACATTTGATTTATACATGTGAGAAATATCACCATAAAAAAAGTTAGGTATGCACTTAGATGAGTCTAGGAAAATAATCTAACGAGTAAAACAAAAATCAATAGCAACAAAGTATTATCCAGAGATTTAAAATCAAGGTCTGGCAGAGAAGGATCATGTTTTCATGCCCATATTCTAGGAAAAACTACAATCAATACACTCTAGAAGGTCACTAGAGTGATAGATCAACCAAGACACTAAGTTCTATAAACAAAGCTCAAGCACATCATGCCTCTAAAAAATAGTTCTTTAGACTTTCTGTTAAAACTTGGCCAATTGTTACACAAGAACGCACAATACAACTGGGCCAATTGTTACACAAGAACGCACAATAAAACTAAGTTTACATAACCACCATATCATATGAAATGTACAAGCAGCTAATGATACCTGAAGATTGCGCCACTGTGAATTTTTCCAGCGCACTGGATCCAAATCACTGATACCAGTGATTGTACCCATGTATCTACGCACTCCTGACTCTTCAGTCGTAAACATCATTCTAAATCTCATGCCAAGTGACCCTTGCGTATACATAGCTTTATTATACTTGGAGAAGGGGATCACAAACTCAGAAGGGCTTGCACTATTTAAATCAATTATATTTGTTAGGCCTTTGGCTTCATGAATTACCATTTTCTATTGACCAGATAAATTGTGAATTTGTGATAACAGCATAAACAAGTTCGAGCAGTACCTTGGGTTGTAAAATATAGTAAATGGGCTGTTGTTTGCAGCAGCATGAGCTGCAGCAGCAAGAATTCCAATATGCATACTATCACTGGATATAAGTGACGAAGAGAGAGCTGGTTGTTGTCTATTAGCATGCCTTATACCCAAGAGAAGCTGTGATTTTTCATCTCTACATCAAACCATAGTATCTCATCTTAAGAGGATGATAATCCGGCATAAAATCTTTCTTGTCAAACAGTCAATCTCATACCTTATGAATAGAACGGAATCACCTGTGAAAATTCTTTTTGTGCTGACAAAGACACTCCAACCTGTAGTGAGCAGGTGCCTTTTGGGTTGCCCTATGATCAAGGAACTTACAGTTTAATGCCCTTTCTGCTGGTTTCCGAATTAAAAGAAATCAAATATGTAAAAAGCTCCTCAAAATATTTAATCAAAGCCATAAAAAGATTTCAACAATTCTTCATATGGCATCAGTTATACTAAAGCAGATTGAATTTTCATTTTCTATTTGTGAACAAATATAGACATTAATGTTAACATTGGAACTCCAATTTTACAAATTTCACTGGTTCAGAACCACTTCATAAGGATCCAGGAAAGGCACATGTATATATCCACGGATGAATTTAGAAGAAACACCTTTTCACTTCCGTTTGGCGACCTTACTCAAATATTTGACAATGATGGAGGATAAAGTAGTCTATGTATCAAAAAAGAGGCCATACCTCGATAAATATGCCTAAATGTCCATGTATTATCATGTAAGTCTCTGGCTACCAGCTCTTGAGCAGGTGGTTGCATTGAAAAGTCCTATTCAATATAATCAATGGTGAGCATTTGGAAGGCAGATGCAGACACATGATCCATAAATATTAAATTTAGTAAAATTTGAAAAGATTGTACACACTAGAGGAGGGAAAATCTTCTCGGCTGCTCGACGAGGTACAAAAAATCCACCGTGAGTACTTGTGTCACTAGCTGTAAGAGTTTTGCAGAAGAACTCTGTAGGTTGCCTGCTCTGCTTTTGCCCCAGGTCAGATGCCAGTAATGCTTCCTTGTCATACTGTAGAGCAGATATTTTAATCAATCTTCCACATGAGTACACTCATTTATGTGCTGGAATATAACAAGCAAAAATTAAATAGCTGACCTACTTTGCTTACTGGTTGAAGGGTCATTTGTGCATAGACCTCATCAGTTTCCACATCAGCCTGAGTGAACATATACAATAATCATCAAATATGCAACTTTGGATTATCAAAATTATGTTCCAGACCAGCAACCAGATTTCATATACTGATTCTTCTCAAGCAAGACAATCCAAGGCATGCAAGAACACCAGCTCTTCACAATATGCACCCCAGCTTCAAGCAAATCATTTTTTTTAAGATATTTAATTATTTTAAACATCTGTGCAGAACAATGGAGGCTTCCGTACATGCAATGTGACATTATGAAGCATGCAAATCAACTTGGAAGTAAGGTTGGGGTAACTTGGTACGAAATCAGTCTCCTTTTGCATTGAAGCTGCAACCTGAAAGTTTTAGTGTCAAAGAAACTTTCATTAAAAACGACAATCAGATTAGCTGTTCCGTTAGATTTAGTGAAGGCAACATACCTGCTCACTGTGACCTTGAGGGAAGTAAACTACAAGGCTTCCAACTGGAGGCAAGGAAACCAGTGGCCCAGCACAAGCATGCCACAACTCTGAATTGATACTCTTTCTTTCTCCTGTTCTCAATACCAATATCAAACAAATCTAAAATTGATTGAGCTATAAGAATATAAAATATATTTCTTATAACCAATTCAGTCTTTCTGAAAATGCAAATTAAATATAATTACCCACAAGCCAGTTTTTTTTTTCTCTGTCTCTGAAGATTACATGTTTGATCATGATCATGCATTATATCAACCACACAGAATTTATCTCCAGTTGCATTGAAAGCAACTTTTTGAGTATGTCTTCCTAGTATATTTTCAGCTCCATTGCTTGCTTATTCTAGTCATTAAGATTTTATGAATGTAAAAGACCTCGTGGGAGTTTTCTTGTCAGACTGATGCTGTCATTAGATTCAGCAGTGAAAATAGAGAAATTCAAGAACTTGAAATGGAAGGAAATTTCAAGATTCAGAAAATCTGAAATTCGGTTGAATAATATAGAATAGACTGCATAAAAACGCAGATACAGATTAAAATGGAATCCTTGAGGTGTTGATCTTAACAACAAACTTGTAGACGGTACGTATCTCCTTGCATAACTTCTAGTGCTGTACGAAAATTCTAAATCTTCCAAACGAAAAAACCATACGAGATGCCAAAAAAGTGAGATACAAGAAAATGATCTACCAACTAAAAATCCCAATACTAATGTGCATGCCATATAGCATCAGAAATCTTTGATGTTCACCAAGTGTAAGAGATAAGAAAAATAGTAGTTTTCACATAAAGGAAAAAAAAAAAGGAGGGGGGGGGAATAAAAATATCATCACTGTGAATAAAATCTCAACCTTCAATCAACTATACATGCTAAGAAAAAATTAAAAAAAAATAGTAAAAAAAATCACCAGATTTACCCTCTCTAATCTTCACCAGGAAAAACGAAACATAAGCTTAGGTATAAAGAAGTAGCCATGAAAATCAAACCAACAAACAATAAAACAGCAATAACACCAACATGTATCAAGGAAATGGATTTTGGATAAAGATACCTACCTTCTGCAGAATTTGGCAAGAACCCATTTGAAGGAACCTTCATTCTTGCAGATAAGAATAATCTTTTTCCAATCAACTGTTCTCTTCCACACTGGTTATAACCGTCCAACTCAAACCCAACTCCTGTTTGTTAAGTTTTAAGTTCTAACTACATAGCCATTGCAACTATTTGAAGCATCACTTATCTTCAAATGCTCAAAAAGACAGAAAAATCACCTCTAAACAAAGAAATCCAACCCCAACAAAGTCACTCACCTAACAAACAAAACCAAACTAAAAAGGGAAACAAACTTTGTTTGCTCAGCTAGCAAAACGAGGAATCCCATTTTCAGTTGATTTAAGTTTGCAGGGATCGAAGATAGATGAAAGCTGAATTGTCGCTGAGAAATCAGAGGTAGCAGAAGTAAAAGGCTAACGCGTTTCATGGAAAGTTATTTTTTTTCTACTCGAAAAGTAGATCAACAAAAAAATATTTTTAAAATAAAATTTATATTGGTTTTTTTAAAATATTTATTTTTATTTTAGATAAAAAAAAAATTTTAAAAAAATAAATTTTTTTTAGAAATTTCATATTATTTATTAATTATATTAAATTTAGTTCTTAAATTTTAATTGTTATATATGTTCTTTTGAATTTTTTTTAATTTCATCACTTAAATTTTC
>Ga0307507_10009510_pt1 | contig 12905 bp, 5 predicted proteins | sample 7_EM_MG_FD_207223 | JGI IMG/M metagenome (GOLD analysis project Ga0307507, IMG submission 207223) | Populus trichocarpa ectomycorrhiza microbial communities from riparian zone in the Pacific Northwest, United States - 7_EM | ecosystem: Host-associated > Plants > Roots > Unclassified | place... | reverse complement strand
GTCTGGTTCTACGGTCGTCTGGTTCTAGCGACGGTCGTCCGGTTCTACGACGGTCGTCCGGTTCTGGCGACGGTCGTCTGGTTCTGGTAACGGTCGTCTGGTTCTGGCGACGGTCGTCTGGTTCTGGTCACAGTCCTCTGCTGGCTACCGTTCTGGTGCCTCCCTAAGTAGGGAGGGTGTAAGGAAGGAAGGGAAAGTGGCATTTAGGTGTACAAGGGGTATGCAAAGGCACGTGTAGAGGCTGTCGGGAATATAGCGGGGACCCGACGGTACTTAGGATGATTTAGATAATTAGGAAAATCAAAGTCCTACCAGGAGTCTACTCAGAGCCTGCTTAGAGCCTGCTTAGAGCCTACTTAGAGCCTGCTAGGAGGCCTTTAGGATTTTAATACCCTAATAGCAATAAATGCAATAATAGTGACAATATTTATTTTATAGCCATAAGCTAGCGTATAGCTCTAGGGGGTCAGCTAATATGGCGGAAAGCTGGCCCCGGGCCCTAGGGGGTCGGCTAATATGGCGAAAAGCTAGCCCCGGGCCCCAAAAATACATTTAGCGAAACCAAATTTCCTGCGCCACTTCCCGTTTTCCTGACGTAAAAAGGCCCTAGCACTAAAGAAGCACACTGACCCTGCTATAAAGGTACCAGTATACCACTACAAGCACCTAGAGGTATTCTTATAAAAGGAAGCTAATAAGTTAGTAGAATACCGACCATACAACCACAAGATTATACTTAAAGAAGGAAAACAGCCAGGATTTGGACCACTATATAGAATGTCCCAAAACAAACTCTAAGTGCTACGGAAGTACTTGGATAAATACCTAAGTAAAGGATTTATCAGAGCAAGCTCTTCGCCTATAGCTGTACCTATAATCTTTATTAAGAAACCTGGTAGCAGTCTATGCTTCTATATAGACTACTAAGCTCTTAATACTATTACTATTAAGAACCGGTACCCGCTCCCATTAATTTAAGAGACACTGAACCAATTAAGTAAGGCTCGCTACTATATAAAACTTGACCTTATCCACGTATTTAACCGCCTCTATATTATAAAAGGAGATAAATGGCTTACCGCATTCCGTACTAGATATGGACTATTTAAATACTTAGTAACGCCATTCGGCCTTATAAATACGCTAAGTTCATTCTAATACTTTATAAATAATACCCTATAACCTTACCTAGACGTTTTCTGTACTGCTTATATTAACGACATCCTAGTATACAGCAATAACCTAGCTAAATATAAGAAATACGTTAACCTTGTCTTAGAAGCCCTACGTGGAGCTAGCCTATAATTAGATATAGATAAATGCGAGTTCCATAAAACGGAAGTTCTATACCTTAGACTTATCATTTCTATAGACGGTATATAAATGGACCTAAAGAAGATTAAAGTAATTATAAACTAGCAAGAACCTAAGAATATTAAGGACGTAAGAGCCTTTATAGGATTTGCTAATTTCTATTAATAGTTTATTAATAACTTCTCCGCCCTAGTTTTACCCCTTATAGCTCTAACCTAAAAGGATAAAGCCTTTATCTTTAATAAGGAATGTAAGAAGGCCTTTACCTATCTAAAAGTTATATTCACTACCGCACCTATACTCTAACACTTTAACCCGAACCGAAAGAGTGTTATAGAAGCTAACTTATCTAACTACGTTACTGGAGACATCCTGTCTTAGTATAACAAGGAAGGAGTACTACACCCTATAATATACTTCTTAAAACGACTAAGTCTAGCCGAATGTAACTACAAGATCTATAATAAGGAATTATTGGCTATTATTAGATATTTCAAACAATGGCGACCCAAACTAGAAGGCTCTAGATTTCCAATTAAGGTCCTTAGCGACCATAAAAATCTACAGTACTTTACGACTATGAAACAGCTAAGTTATTATTAAGCCCGCTGGTTAAAATATCTGTCTTGTTTCTAATTCTCAATCACGTACTATCTAGGCGTTTAAGGTTAAAAACCTAATACCCTAACCTGACGTTTATAAGATATACCAGTATAGGAAGAAGCGCGTGCCTACCGCAATTAAACCCTACTTCGCCCCAAACTATTTAATCTCCCAGCTAAAGACCTTATGGTACATATCCTTAAAATAACTAATTAATTAATTGAGCAGATTATAATTAATAAATACCTAAACAACGAGTTTATCCAAGAGACACTTAAGTTAATTTAAGATGGTATTAGACGCTCTAAAAAGATCTCTCTAAGTAAATATAAAGCTCGCGAAAACCGCTTATACTACTAGAACCGCCTAGTTATACCTAACCATAGCAAACTTAAACTCAAGCTCCTTAAACATATACATAATCTACCAGTAGCCAGCCACCTAGGCTAAGGAAAAACCCTAGAGCTATTCTAATAGGAGTACTACTAGCCAAACATGTATAATATGGTATAAAGGTACTATAAGGGGAACTTATAGACAGGGGGCTATAAGGACACAATTGTGGAACAAGATAGATTGGTAAGAGAGACAAATCCTTAAGGAGGTAAGGCCTTGAGGATCGTGGAGACTATATACTACAGGCACGTGCCTCTGGCACATAACCAACGGCCATCTAAGGGGTGTCCGGGGGTTGTCCTAAGGGCAACCTGAGGTGACCTGCAATAATATCCCTTACATTGCCCCCCCCTTTCTTACGGTCGGCCCCCGATCGCCATTACCTTGCAGTAAAGGGAGATTATAAGGGCTTATCCCAGAAGGGGTTTAGAGAGATGTTAGCATGCCACTGTATATTATCTATCTTATCTAACCCCTGCTTTAAACTCCTGAAAACCTCAATAAGGAAAAACATAACTGGAGAAAAGACATAAGGATTACTAGGAGACCCATTAGAAGCCTACCAGAAGCATGCTGGTGACTACCTAAGCTAACCCAAGGATTTTCATGCAACTCTACTTCCAAGCCTTTATACCGGTCTGTAATTAATTGTAAGTATTATAGGCAATTTGGTGTTCCTAATATAGTTCCATAAAACCTTTTGGTATAGGATTTAACGTATAGGGCCTTAGCTCACCGTCGTCTTTAACTGTTAAGATATAATCTGTGATCTTTTCTCTTAATCCCCTACATCACTAACACATTGCTCCCGCATTTGCCCTTAGGCTGCTATATACAGTTGGGTAATCAATTAGTTAATTAAAAAGACTTGTCTCTTAAGATTTAGTGCATATGGTTTCAAATCTGGTGGTCCTATACTATATAATTGGCATAGCTTTACTGCCTAGCAAACAGGAGACACTTCGCAATAGCGCCTATAGCTATTATATAACTATTAAAAACGTTTGTAACGTTATTCTTTTGATATTATAGTATCGTTTAGGTATAATTTAACCTGTATACATCTTTAATTAATGTCTTAATTGCCTTCCCCAGCCGCGTGATCAGTTTTTATAAGGAAGTAATAGTCAAATAACTTATACGCGTGTTTCCTTCCTTCTAAATAACGCTATTGTAACGGAGTTATATCAGCAAGGTTACGGCTATTCACTAGAAGGGTATTAGACGGTAAAGTATAAGGACACCTTGCTTATTAAGCTGTTCCTTTTCCTTAACACCTCACTTCCCATCATCAACCTTCGTCCAATTTTGGACGTATCTTTAATATATCATCAAGATTTTCTTCTTTTCTATTATTATTTTAGTATGCCTCTTCGTTCTCCTGCTAACTGCTCTTCTAAGCTAATTCCTTAGCATATTCTGGCCCTGCTGCTGCATATAGAACCTTAACCTCCGCTAACCCGTAACTGGTGCTAGTCCTGCCTAAATAATTTTGCCTACACGTCCTTAAAAGACTAGAAGTCTAATAAGAGGATTCTAGAGGCTTATAATAAGACGCACTGCGTTAGATCTAATACCTTTAGTCCTTATAATTAATACATGCGTACCAAGAGCGGCAGTTGCGTTAAGGTAAGTTTTTCTATTCTTAATAGATTTCCATTGCTAACTTTAAGCTTCAATAGCCTGGGCCTAAGTGGCGACGTTCCTTCAATGTCCTTAACTACTATATTGCCTAGGCTCTCTCTCATTCTAGCGTAAACGCTAAATGACTTAGTTGAATTTAAGACTATGCCATAGCCATCTACACTGCCTATAATTCCTAGCAAGCCAGCTAGCAACGCCTTATATAAGAGCAAGGTTGGTACACTAAGAATAGGGTAAGAGATAGGGGTGATAAAAAGAAGGTTACCATCTACTATAAGAAGGAGTTCGCGCATACACATTAAGTTTTAAAAGAGCATAATATAATGTGGTATTAGGTAGGTTACCCTTTAGGTACCTAACAGATAGGTAACTAACAGTTGCTATAGCAAGGTCTCGGTAGTTCTGGACTATACCAGCCAGCCAACGTCTCTGTTTATTCTAGGCTTAAGCGTGTCTTTATTAACTATAAGCTGACGCCGTAAGAGCTTTATTGGTATTAGTTTAGACCTAATATTAGTGTTAAGCGTTTAAGAATCTCTACCCTAGCTACACCTTATTATCCTGCCCCTATTTTTATGCCTACTTATACCCCTACCAAGGGGTCTGGATCCCATTCTTATTAGCCATCACTTAGTGGCCCAATAGATACTAATCCTGCTCCTAAGGATAAGGCATAGTGGCTTTTTAGATTAGGCATTTAGGATTTATTCTTATACATAGTAGCAATTAAGAACCTTAATTAGGTACTTAAGAAGGCCTTAAAGGGCTTTTAGAAAGGGCTTAGGAGCCCTAGGAACAATATTCCTAATATAGATTAATAAATAGGAATGCAATTCTAGCAAAATACCCTATCAACTCTATGCTATATACGTGAAAAGGCTAAGGACCTATCCTGCCTTAGGCCGTAGCCCTAATCCTTATGGTTTCTGGAGCCTATCTATTCTATATCCAATTTGACCTATTTACTCTTTAGGGCCTTTTGCGGTCTACCACGAGCTTTCTTCATAGGTTGTGATGACACCGTAGTATTAGAGCGCTTTCTATAATTTGTAGATTATAGACCTTGGTCCTAATATTCTTTTAAAATATCTTCGCAATATTTAAGGTAATCCTCTGGTTCCCATATAGAGTCCTTAGCAGGCCAGCCTAGCCATTTAACTTTATATTAAAGCTTATTCTTAACAGACTTATAGCGTAGTATAGCTTTAACCTTATACCGCTCGCCTATTACCTTAGGGTGTTCAATTGGGCCTAGACGGAAGTTCTTTTCCAGTAATAGTCTATGCCATGGCTCTAGTAGGTTTACGTAAAATACTAGATGCACATAGGCCATAGATAGGGGTAGCTAGAGACAGTAGGCTAGCTTGCTAATTCATTCCTTAACTTAAAAGGGACCTAGGTATCTTATATCGAGCTTCTTTAATAGTTAATGGGTCTTAATATTTATTAAACATAATAGAACCTTATTACCTACTCCAAAATACTTATTCTAGTGTTTGCAGTTATACTAGAGTCTCTGCTGCTCTTAGGCATCTTATAGGCTCTGCTTTACATGCTTCCATTACTCCTCCCATTTCTGGAGGTATCCTTATACTCTTTAGTAGATGTCCTTTGACTTCCCAGTGGGATCCCATAATTGATTATACGGCCTTAGCCAGTGATTACTAGGTACACTATTAAACCCAGATAGTTAAACGCCATAGGCAATCTAGATTGGTGTATACTTATACAATGCATATTGCTTTAAATTATAAGCATACTCTATATACGGAAGTAGCTCGCACCAGTTATCTTGCTAGTAGTTTAAATATATTTATAGGTAAGACTCCAGTTCCTAGTTCTGACATTCTATTTGCCCGTCCGTTTATAGATGGAAAGCTGTACTATAACAATGGTCTATCTTTAAATGAAAGCATAGATCCGACCAGTACTGGCTTATAAAGACACTACCCCTATTAGTAATAATAGAGTGCGGCTAGTCTACTTTAAGAAAGCATTTCTCCTTAATTAGGCTGGCAAGCGCTTATGCGTTAATTATCTTATTAATAGAAAGGTATTAGACGTACTTTAAAAACCTATTAATAAGTATAAGGACCGAATTATATGTTCATCCTTAGCCATCTTTAGATAGTAGGAGATCCGTAATAAAGTCTATAGCATAATATCACTATAGCTTACTAGCGGGGGGAACTGATTTAAGTAGACCCTATAGCTTGTGCCTACAGATCTTATATACTTGACACTTCTTGTAATGGCTAATATACTCCTTTACTTCCTACTTAAGCTTTGGCCAATAGTATTTGCGCTAAAGTAATTCCACTGTCTTAGCTTAACCATAGTGGCCGCCTAGAGGATTGTTGTGATTCCTTATAAGGATCTTCTATTATAGATTTGCTTTATATGGCACCCAAATCTTACTATTTCTACGCAGTAGGCCCATTGGGTCCAGTTCCTAATTTTAGCGCCTTATAGCTTCCTTTCCGTTACGTTTCCGGTCTACTTCCGCATTGAAGATGGCATAGGAAGCGTCCCTCTATTATACCTTATAGATGAGATCCGTTAACCTTTTAAATAGTTCCTAGGTAAAAGCTGTTTTATCTTATACTGCTTTAAGTACAAGACTTAATAGTACTATAGATCTTACAACTCTTCGATACGCGTGCGTTAGGAAGGCCGCTATAAGATTAAAGTCCTTTAGTTATTATAGGGCTCTAAGTTCCAATTACTCTATAGCTTTACTTTTAGCTTAAGGGGATAGCTTAGCAATTAAAAGTAGCGTATTATTAGGTTCCAAAGTTATATTAGGGACGTCCTGTCTAGGTATATTTAGACCCTTATTGGCCATAAACCGGGTACCAGCCGGAACGTTAGTAGAAGCCAACAGGGTTTGCACTACCTAAGACTTAGTATATGGAGCTATAGGTACTTAAGCATCCCACACCTAGAGCTTATTCTGCAATATAGGGAGTAAGATATCTATTATCTATTTTCCTTCTCCCATTTTAAAGCCTTTAGCATAGTCTAGCCGTCGTAACAGTCTATTAGTAGGGTTATTCTCCCCTAGCTTATATTTAATCTTAAAATTAAATCGCGTAAGCTCCTCTACCCATCTAGCTTATTAAGGTATAAGCTCCTTTGTAGTTATAAAGTAGCGTAGATTATAATAATCTGAGAGTATATAAGTAATATAGCTTGTATGCTCAAGGTAATATCGCCACTATTTAAAGTAGTTAACTATAGCTAGCAGTTCCTTATTATGGGTATAATACCTAACTTTAGGCCCCTAGAATTTTCTGCTATAGAATGCTACTAGTCTTTAATAGAGCTAGGTAGTATCCAGATCCCTATTAGGTTGCAGTAGGATATTAGCAAGGGCGAAATTTAATACATTAGTAATCATCATTAATAGCTAATCTAGGTTAAAATGCCGCAGCAATAGAGCTTCTATAAACTTTACTTATAGTTCCCGGAAGGCATCCTAAACCTTTCCGGGCCATAACCATGGTTTATACCATTTAGTTAGTCCCTTCTTAGTTTTCTTTCTTCCTGCCTTTAAGCTTTTTGCTCCTTGGGCTGGGTCTTAAAAAGCTTTTATAATATAATTAGATAGGTGTCGGGCAACGTCTAAGTAGTTATAGATAAAGCGCCTATAAAAATTGGCAAAGCCTAGAAACACTTAAATATCCCAATAGCTCTCTAGCTCCGGCCACTCTTAGATTATTTATACCTATACTAGGTCCATAACTTCGCCTATAGGCGTTATAATATAACCTAGGAACTCAACCTACTTAGTATTAAAGGTACACTTTAACGCCTTAGCGTAGAGGCCCTAATTATCCAAACATTCCAGCACTTGGCGGACGTGTTACTTATACTAATCCTTATCTTCTAAGTAGATCAGGATATTATCTAAATAAATAATATATATACGGTCAACTAGTCCCCCTAAGGCTCTATAAATATACAATTAGAATATCGTAGGCGCATTAGCTAGCCCAAAAGGCATCACTATATACTTAAAGTGGCCGTATTGGGTCTTAAAAGCGGTCTTCCATTCATCCCCTTCTTTAATACGGAGCCTATAATAGGCGTCTCATAGATCCAGCTTTATAAAGATCTTCGCCCTAGATAGTTAATCCAGCATTTTACTAACCAGTGGTAGTAGGTAACGGTTCTTAATTATGACTTTATTAAGACTATAATAGTCTATATATAGCCTTATAGTTCTATCCGGTTTTAGGATAAAGAGGATTGGTGCGCCTACTAGTAACTTACTGGGCCGGATCCATCCCTTTTCCTATACACTATTAAGGTATTCCCGTAGGATCTTAAGCTCTTTGCGAGAGAGGTTGTAAATAGGAAGGTTTAGAGGTTGTTTACCCTCTTCCAGATTAATTACATAATCGTATTCTAAGTTCTGCGCTACAATTTTGGCTCGCCTACCCAAGAATACCCTTAGTAAGTCCCTTAGGCCTAATGGAATATTTAATAGATTGGGGTCGCGTTCGTCCTCCGCATCATTATTAGGTAGGTCCCGGAGCTCCCTTAGGACGCTTACGGGTAGCGTCGCGCGCTATAGTGGTTGTTTGTATATAGTTGCTACTATACATTAAACCGTTTCATGCAGTAGCCAGTGGAGGGTAGAGAACTCTTTAACGCAGCATTTAAGGTGCCATAGCATATTCTCTATATATTGCTTAAGCCAGAGTAACCCATAGCGGTGGAAGTATCTCATAAGATCTTCAAGATCGCCGCCTCCCTATAATATCTCCGCGACCTGTCTGGCAGCTCCCTGTAGGGTCTCCATTATAGAGGGGTTATTACCTATACTAGGCTCTATACCCATCTTGCTATAGAATAGGGGTTCGATCTAATACTCCTTTAGGTATAAAGCGTATACTGTTTCACCTAGAGCTATATCTTCTAGGATGTCTTTTAAGCTTGCCAGTAATATACGCCCTTTTAATTCTTTATTATTCCACCATTTAAAGGCTCCTGTCTTGAAGCGTATCTTAAAGTCTACTTCCGCAAGCCAAGGGTATCCAAGAATAAGGTTATAGCCTTTAAAGTCAGCCACCTAGAAGGGTTGCGGGCCAACCACCTTAATGCGGTTATACATGTTGGCCACTAACACTATAAGCTTATAGGCACTATATAGTTTGATCCAATGCTCATCCAGAAACCCTGTAATAGGTTTCCGCCACCTTAGTAACAGAATAAGCTTATGCTCTTTTACCAAATCATATTATATAAGATTAATTTCAGCGCCGCTATTATACAATACTTGGAACTAATATACCTCGCCTATAGGGAGTACTATTTCCAGCTTAATAGCAATATAGAGAGTCTCTTCTTCCGTATCTTGCCCTAGTTACAGCCAGGAGAGGTCCGCAACTAGGGCTTTTCTTTTTTTAGATTATTAGTGCGGTTGTTACCCTACTTGTTTTTCCAATTAGGTTTACCTCCAGAGAAGTTTTCTCTTAACCTTTTAGAGTGTTCCTATAAGGGTGCCGGATAGGTATTAGGTTAGCCCTAGGAGTCTTTCCCATTACTTAAGGTCCCTAACTTTAACCCTTCTAAATTTCTCTTTAAGAATGGCTTCTTTAAAGTTTAGGTCTGCCCTATATTGCTACTAGAGTGCCCACGCTTCTAGTAACCCCCCAGCTTCCTACTAGAAGAGGTCTGGTTCCTTACCACATCCTCAGCGTTTAGAACTGCTCGTTCGAAATCCGCATATACGGTAATCTACGGTAGGGCTCCTACGCGCTTTATTTTATCACGAATTGCTAGCTTAATTCTAGCCTAAATAAATCCAATCTTCTCCTTTTTATGGACGCTACTGTCCTCGTTTTTAAAGGGCTCTAAATCTATTAGTTAAGCACGAGTTTCCACAAAGTTCATAAACTGGCGGAAATTATGGCGGTTAAGCTGTGTCCCATTCCAGAATAGTTCTGCATAATCGTATTATACAACGTGCGGATCTTAAGTCCACTTCTTTAAGAAGGTTTACAGCTGCGGCTATAAGGTAATTTGCTCTTTATTAAGCTAATTAAGTGCAATCTAGTTTAGTAATCAGTCTTTAATCTTACTAATAATCCAGCGTGTACGCTCTTTAGTATTATCTTATATCATTAGCATCTTAAAGAAGTTATCTACCTCACAAACCCAATCGTCCAGCTGTTAGGCGTTGGGTCTATAACGGAGTTCTAGGCTATTAAAGGCCTTAGCCAATCAGTCCATATTCTTTTTCCGTTCGTGGCGTAGATAACTCTTCAAGTCTTCCATACTTCCTTAGGTAGATACTAGGTAGCCCCTAGAAAGCCCTTGGCCTTAACTAGGTTATAAAAGAGTTTATCTAGCCTAGATTAATTCCTACCAGATCTAGATTTGCCCTTAAAGGGTTCTAATATGTTTACTAGTAGCCTCCTCCTATATGGCTTCCGAGAGCCTTGCGACAGCTTCCCAATATCCATCTTAAAGGATATCAGTATGGGGCTCTTAACTTTCCGAACTCGGGCCTAGGGAAGCTCCAGCTACAGAAGTAGTATTAGCACTAGTAACTAGTGTAGGCTTCCTAACAAGGCTTGGGTTTTAAGTTAGTATTTAGGTTAAGTTACTAAAAGGGATAGGCCCGCTTGGCTTATAAGTAGTCTATGCGCCGCCACTATACCAATTGTGGGCCGATGGTCTTCCAGGAGGGTTCCAGTTAGATCCCTAATTGGATGTGTTAGTGTATTCCTCTGGCATTTCTAGCTTAGGGGAAGATCTTGGAGTTGCTTCTAGCACTTAATCTTCTAATTGGCCTAGGTAGGGCCGGAGGGGTTCTAGTTACTTTCCGGTAGCGTTATAACCATCATAGAGGGTGTCTGCGTTTTCCTCCGCGTTATTAGTAACTATAGGTAACCGTAAGTATACAAGAGTCTTCGAGCTCCTAGCGCATCTGGGTGTTGGGGCTCATTCAGCCGTCTTGCCTAAAGGTTTATATTGTCGCAATCTCTTGCTGTTAGAGGGACCTTCCTGCCTTAGCGCGACGGCTTTCCATAAGGTATTCGTGGAGTTTCTGTTTGGGTCGTCACAAGATTTTTAAAAGAGGATAGTAGGTATAAATAAAAATGTAAACAATCTAGTTCTTAAAGCCAGCTGTCCTTCCAAAAAGAGTAGAAAGGATTTGAATGTGAGGGGAACTTGTAGACAGGGGGCTATAAGGACACAATTATGGAACAAGATAGATTGGTGAGAGAGACAAATCCTTGAGGAGGTAAGGCCTTGAGGATCGTGGAGACTATATACTACGGGCACGTGCCTTTAGCACGTAACCGACAGCTATCTGAGGGGTGTCCGGGGGTTGTCCTAAGGGCAACCCAAGGTGACCTGCAATAATATCCCTTATAGGTACATCTCCAGCTGTTATACCTACCAATAAGCCAAAGCTTTATATAAGATATATAACGGCTTTCTAAAACCACTACCTATTCCAAACCAAAGATAGAAGGATATCTTAATTAACTTTATTGTTAATCTCCCCATAAGTAAAGGCTGTATAAATATTATAGTAGTTATAGACCAACTATCTAAGATAAGACACTTAATCGCTTGCCCTAATATGTTAACACCTACTATTGCCTAACTATTCCTGGATTATATATAGAAACTCCACAGACTTCCTAAAACGATTATCTTTAATAAAGGCCGCTAGTTTATCTTGGCGTTCTAAAAAGAACTAACTACCCAACTCCATATTAAAGCGCTGTTGTCTATGGTATATTACCTAGAAATGGATGGTTAAACAGAACATGCAAATGCTATAATAGAACAGTATATTCGGATATACACGTTGTATTTATAGGACGACTAGATAGACTGGCTTATATTTACCAAGTTTACTGTAAATAACTCCGTCTTAGAAACTATAAAGGTCTCCCCGTTCCTAGCTAATTACGGCTAGCACCCATGAATGGGTTTTAAACCCTTTAGTAATATTCCTCGCCTAGCTTATTAGGCCTTATAAGTTGCAGAAGTAAACAAATTCGTAAAGAAGATAGAAGAACTATAAGAGTTCCTTACTAACGAAATAATATAGGCCCAGTTTGTCTATAAAGCCGCAGCAAATAAGAACTGAACCCCAGTATTAGCTTACTAAATTAGTAACTTTATCTAGCTAGACATAAGAAATTTAAACACGAAACAACCTACTAAGAAACTTAACTGGAAGAACACCGGCCCTTATAAGGTTGAAAAAGTTGTCTCTCCTTATACCTACCAACTAAAGCTCCCTAATACGGTTAAAATCCACCCTGTATTCTATACGTCAGTCCTCCGCCCTACCGCCCCTATATTAAACGCCTTACCTAGATAGATCTAAGACCCTCCCCCACTAGTTAAAGTGGATGGTAAGGATGAGTACCTTATTAAAAGAGTTAATAATATTAAGTACAATAAACGGAAACGCAAATATATATACCTTATAAAATGGAGAGGCTTTATTAAGCCCTTATAGGAACCCGTTAACTCTATAGGACTTACACAAGCCATAGAAGACTTTTACAAACTCTACCCAGAATTACCTTAGCCCCATCTCGCAGAAGCTCGAGTTTAAAGGGGGGGTACTGTTATGGGATACCTCCGTAACACCTTACACACGTCTACCTATTTCCACCTACGTAGCAAGAAGAGACCGACTATGAGATAGCAGTTTAATGGCAATCTATGGCAATCTAATAGCAATCTGCCGCATTCTGCTATATTCTGCCAAGTCCACCAAATCCTACCAAGTTCTGCTAGGACCGCTACTCAAATCCTATTCTGCTCCATATATATATCGACCAAGCAACCAAACTAGCAATATATACCCTTTCTTCCCATTTCCTTACCTTCTCTCCTTACGCAACGTCTTAACTTTATTACACAGTTTATATACATAGCTTAATAATATCTACTTCGCTATATAT
>Ga0307507_10009509_pt1 | contig 12910 bp, 19 predicted proteins | sample 7_EM_MG_FD_207223 | JGI IMG/M metagenome (GOLD analysis project Ga0307507, IMG submission 207223) | Populus trichocarpa ectomycorrhiza microbial communities from riparian zone in the Pacific Northwest, United States - 7_EM | ecosystem: Host-associated > Plants > Roots > Unclassified | place... | reverse complement strand
AAGAATTTGTCAGCCTTAGTCATTGATTAGTCAGCTGAGTCAGCCTTAGTCAGCCATCAAAACCTTTGTGCCATTATAGAAACCTTAGTCAGCCATCAAAAACATTGTGCCCTTCTATATAGATACACTCTATCTCCCTACGATGCCCACAGTCTCAAAATGCAAGCGGCTGCTGCTGGATCTTGATGATCACATCCAGCATGTGCAATGCTCTCGCCTTGAGAAACAACTTCAGGATGATATCTCAAGTGGTTCTGAGGATCTTTCAGATATGGATCCCCTTCATGGCGATGATCTTGATACATTCAATATTGATCTTTTGGTAAAGAACTTACAGGATGAGCTTAATGATGAGCTAGAGCTTCTCAAATTGGAGCTCAAAGCAGAGCTTATGGATCTTGGAGATACCCTGGATGTTGATGTATGAGAGGTGGAGTCAATGTGTCGAAGAGCTTGCCCATCACATCCAGACTACCTGCATTCTGGACCCAGAACCTCCCAACCCAAAAAGCTCCCAGATGCACCTTCTTGACCACTGGCACAATCACAACATGTGGAGCTTTCATATGAAACTGTGTGTTCACCCAACAACCTTTGACCATCTTCTTGAACTCATCAAGGACAATCATATCTTTCAGAATAATTCCTATATGCCACAGTATCCTGTATCTATTCAGTTCACTATATTTCTTGTATGAGCAGGGCATTACGGAAACACAAGTTCTGTTGCAGAAGTTGCTCTTTGGGCAGGAGTTTCAGTTGGACTTGTGTGCAAGGCAACACTGAGGGTTATGATTGCTCCTTTCTCTTCATGACAAGGCTATTCATCTTCCCACCAAGGAGGAAAAGGAATTATCAAAGAACTGGGCAGAAGTCTCTGTTTTCCCTGAGTGGCAGGGAGGTTATTTGATGCCTGCACCTTGAGATCCTGACTGGGCTCTGAGCTCACAGTCAAGGGGTTGTAGTTTGGAAGGGTCCTCCAGTAGCCATAAAGATGTTCCCAGTATGGAAATTCCAGCTTCAGCTTATCTAGGAAGCTATCAGAACACAATCAAGACACACCCATATGAGCATACCAATAAGGTTGTGGAGGTTGCTGCCTGGCATAATGTCAGAGTAATCCAAGCCAGCACCGGTCCTTCCAAGCTCTATGTTGAAGTCGTGATAGCCCATTTGAAGCCTAATCTGAATGAGGAGGTAAGTAGTGGAACCTCATTTACAAGCAAACACTTACTGAGGTAATTGACTATGCTTTGCACAAACTTGTCAGATTGCCCCTGATACCATGCATGCAAGTCAGATGTCTCCTTGGGAATGTTGAAGACCACCTCAGCTATCTTCTTGTGGAATACCGCTTTGTCGCCCTTCACTTTCACTTTCTTCTGACCTTCTGCCTTTGCATGAGCAATCAAGTCTGAAAATAAACAATGGTGGTCAACAGGGTTTTGATCTAACCAATCCAGCAAGCAGTTTGTTCTTTCTTTGTTCCAGTTGACAACAAGGCATGACTGGGCGGGGATAGATGCTGCACCATCCTCACCGATGTTGGACACTCTGGCCTTGGACCTCCTCTTTGCTGTCAGTCCTGGATGAGACTTTCCTTTCAAGTTACTCCCATGTGCCATGGTGCAGATGACAAGGTGAAAGAGGGGAGGTTGTAGTGTGACTTACATGCACAAACCTGTGCACTGGAAATGCCCATCAGAGCTTGAAAGAGAACAAGATCAAAAATGGATGGAAAATGGAAAATTCATCAAAATGGACATGACATCCATTTTTGAAAAATGTGTTTTTCAGATCATTTTTGACATCATTTCTCTGCCCATTTTTGATTCCATTTTTCAGAGAAATGAAATGAAAAATGAGATCAAAAATGAATGAAAATGGTAACCATGAATGACACTAATATTGCACAGAATGAACCTGACTGCCAACTGACTATTTTACTGATTTTTAGTCAGGTAAAAGTTGGAAAAATGACACCTGCTTCATGTGACTGTAGAACTGACAGTGCTGTGACCACTGCCAGACATTTACCTGGGTTTCTTTTTTACTGAGCATCCCAATTAACCTCATCTCATTTTTCAGATGGGCTGTCAACTTATCAGGGCCTTCCTGGGTCCTTGATTCTTCCTATAGGCTATCAGCAATTTGGTTCTCATGTTTTTGTCAACAACTTCTCTTGGCAACATTCAAAATTTACACAGGAGATCAAGAAGTTTGGTTGAACAGGCAAACTTGAGGCAAACTCAAAGTAATTTGGGTTATAAAGTATGGCTTCATCTTGAAATAAGTAGATGTGAAAGGCTAAGTTTATAATAGCAATGCACTTGTCAAACTGCTAGGTATAATAACATGGCCCCCTGGTGTTATTCAACAATGCTCCAAATGATGCACAACCCTTGTCACTTGCTGGCTTCCAGAAAATTCTGCAGTTAGGATCACAAGAGAACCAGCAAGTTGAAAAGGTGCCTGCCTGGTGCATGGCAAAAACCACCCCAGCTGCCCCATTAAAAAAGAAAGAAAGAGGGGGAAAGAAATTGTCCCAAAGGTGTGTGGCTGTCCAGCCTCCTCACAGCAACATGGATGCCAACACTCAACAGTTTCCCAACTTGAGTGTGACTTCCAGCCTCCTCATGGTGACAGGAATGCCAACACCCCTAGCTTCTGCCCTGGTGCACGGCCAAAACCACCCCAGCTCCCCCTCCAAAGGCATGTGACTGTCCAGCCTCCTCACAGTGACATGGATGCCAATGCTCAACAGCTCCTGCACTGGTTCACAGCATTGGTGGAACAGGGTATGGAGCACCAGGTCTGAGGAGGCACGTGATCTAGAGATTAGTCATAGAGTAGAGTAGCAGAGGGGATGGACACAAGCAATCGAGACCACTTCACCACGTCTTCACATCGTTCGAGGCAAGTCTGCCCGTTCCACCTGGTGATGAGAGTGTGATCCGCACTTTAACATGCTCCATCAAAACATCCTCATATCACTGTCCTAAGCCTGCCGTCTCATGTCCTACATCACACTGTCCTACGTATCTCCGTCCAACGTCCAAATGGCCTATCATCTCCGAATCACCTCGTGCTTCAAACATGTTATAAACATTTCCTTCAGGCCACACACCCCACAAGCAATCTGGCATGGAATAATTCCTGGAAAGGCCAGCCCCAAGAAAAGGGCAGGTTTGTCGCTCAAGACCAAGCAGCAACAGTTACCCCAGCATCTACTGCGCAGTTGTCAGGTGCATCTACACCATCAACTGAAAGTTCTATCACCTTATCAATACCCAGTACCAGTTCCCCCTTCAAGGATCTATTTGGATCACCATTCACATCTCAGCAAGCTTCACCACGCCTATCCCCTCTTTCATCTACTACTGCACTACCAAATCTTCCCATCATGTCAGCGCCCATTGCTGTCCCCGACTTCAGTGGTGAACCAGGCGATGTCATACAGTCTGCAGAGTTCCTGAAGAAATTCCGCACTCTGATGAATATCAGAAATATCATGGAAAACCCACATATGATCTCATCATTCAAAAACTACCTCAAGTACAATTCACCAGCAGATGAATGGTTCAGGGAGCTAAATACAGAAGGAATGACCTGGAAAACCTTGGAGAAGGGCTTCCTGGAATGTTTTCCGCCCATCCAGAAGGCAAAAAAGTCAGAGTCGGAACTAGAGAGGGAGCTTTGCGAGCTCAGGCTCAAGGTTGATGAGTTAGGGAAAAAGGAGAAGTATGCAGGGGAGGAAGTATGGTTGCATGTCGCATTTGCTGAGAAGGCTTTGAGCCTTGCAAGGCAGGCGAAGATTGATAAGGGCTCGAATTCGATCTGGAAGGTGTGTGATGAGTTGCTGGAGATCATACACCAGAAGGTAAAGGAAACCTACACAATGTGGAATGAGTTTTGCACTGCAATCAAGGAAGTGGATACGAGCCACATTCGCAATGGAATGAAGAAACACCAGAAGGAGAAGGAGGAGAAAGAGAGGGTTGAATCGATGATAGCGAGTTTATGCCAAACTCAACAGCAGCAACAATGCTGCCAGCAGTCGCCTACAGTTCCCCTATTGCCAATGTCCAATGCGAGCAATGCAATGCAGTCAATGACCATCAGGAACACACGACCTGCTCCAGCTACTACCACCAACGCCACCCCACAGACAGCTATGGCTAATACCAACCCCTTCGCAACCTCGGGTGGAGGTCAAGGCAACCTCTTCTGCCAACCGCTGCCACCTGTCACCAACATGGACCGTGATGCACTCTGGCAGAGCCTCACATACTATCCCTTGCAACCCAATACACCAGACGGCAATATGGCATGGATGGCCCAACTCCGTGACTGGAGGGAGAAGAACAGGGACAGCTTCATTACAGAAACCACTGGATTTCCACTACATCCAGGGGGAGCACCCCCAGGCTCGGGGGAATGCTATGGCTGTGGCCATGTAGGCCACCATCAGGACAGTGGTCTGTGTACCACAGAGACACTCAACCCCCACGAACACACTTTCCAGACCATTTGCAGGTGCATCCTTCATGCTGCACCTGCAGCTCAAGTCAACCTCATTGAAGACACAGGAGATGAATTCAGCTGGCTCAGCGAACGTACACTAATGCACATGGTGGATCAGGGAAATGGGGAAGGGTCATCTGCATAACTGGCAAGCAGGCGGCCCAGATTTCAGTAGAGCCTACCGAAATAGACCACCCCAACAGTTCAGAGAGTCTCAATGATGTACATACACGTGCAAATTCATCAGTCATTGATCTTTATGCTGTTGGGGGGGAGGATAATGCATGGGTGTCACTTAAAAAGAAGGAAGTACCATTCATGCATTGGTTGTGGTTACACGGTCCACAAGGTGAGGTGGTTAGAGTCAATGCCCTATTCGATGGAGGGGCAATGGTCGGGGCCATGTGCTTGTCGATATTCGAAAAAGTCAAACATTGCTTTCACAGTCAAGCCAAACCCTCAAGCCAGCTTCTGCGAATGGCGAACGGAATAATCATTCAGTTGCAAGCTGTTTGGAAGGGCATGTTAGAGTTGAAAGGAATACACATAGAAGGAGAATTCGAGGTTTTTGACAGTGGTGGGGGCTGGAAGTTCTTGTTTGGGAAACCACTGTTGAGGTGCTTCCAGGCAGTCCACGACTTCAACACTGACATGGTCTCCATTCAATCTGAAGGCTGCACAGCAATCCTCCACAGCAATAATGTGCAAATGGCATTGATGGCACCAACAGGCAGTAGCCTCACATCTAATGTGGAACAACGAGGAAACTCAGTAGGGGGCTCTTTGAGCACGAATCCCCCTTCGAGGCAAGTCTTATATATGAGTGTTACAGATTCATTGGTTCAGAATGATGAGTCCATTTTTGCACCAGATATCATAGATATACCAACAGAGGAGACAGAGGAAGGTGTTGCAGCGATAGCTGAGGATGTTTTGCAGGAGGAAGAATGTTGTGTGCAGGTGACGGTGATGCAAGACGAGGAGGAGCAAGGAGAAAAGCAGGGTACAGACCAGGGGGGAGGTAATACACCCCCCTCAAGGGAAGTACTGAATCATAATGTGGTTTCAAGAGAAGCAAAGGAGTCTGACAATCCCCACAGAGCAGTCCTGGAATATGTAATCGATATCCAGGGCAATGTCCAGTTGACAGAGAATGCTTGTGCATGCCAAATCGATGTACCAAGGGTGGAGCAGGAAGATCTTAGTGGGGGGAGTGACAAACCCCCCTTGAGGGGAGTACCAACCCGCAATAACAATCATGAGGAGACCACCCCAGCTAACACACCATGTCTTGTTCTACCAGTAGCCAATGCTGTTGAAATGTCGCCGCTGGAGGAAGCAATCTTTACACGCCAAATGGAGCCCTTTCTGCCAGCATGTGTCACAAAAATCCTGGAATTGGTCCAAATAGGTGAGGACATCTCTGAGAGCCAATGCGACGAAATCAAGCAGCTCATCTCGGAATTTGCGGATTGTTTTGCATTATCTCTCAGTGAAGTCAATCTCATTCCCAGTGCCATTCATAAGCTCAATATACCCGATGATATGGCCTTTCACACAAAGATACCTCAGTGTTCATTCAATCCAGACCAGCAAGCCTTTATGGCAGGGAAAATACAAGAAATGCTGAAAGGGGGTATCATATGCCCTATGCACCCAGGGGAGGTTCATTGTGTCGCACCATCGGTACTAGCCCAGAAAGCACATGAAAATACAGGCCTCTTGTTGGATGAGCTAAAACATAAGGTCAACGACGAATGTGTAAAGTACGGCCTACCTGCAGCTTTTGACCTTCCTCCACACCCACCATCTTCAGAGGATGCATCCACAATGCTACCACCCATGAAATGGTGTCTATGCCAGGATTTCAGAGAGATAAACAAAGTCATGACCATCACCCCCATACCCCAGGGCGACATTTGTGCCAAGCAGCTCCGTTTATCAGGCCACAGATATGTCCATGTCTTTGACTTCGCAGTGGGTTTCTACGGAATTGCAGTCCACCTGGATTCACAGCCATACATCACATTTTACATTGAAGGGCTTGGGTACTTTGCCTATGAACGAATGCCATTTGGTATCACTGGAGGTCCTTCAGAATTCGGACACATGGTAGCTCAACGAATGCATGATGTCATTACTGATGGGACATGCGAGAACTTCGTCGATGATGGAGGATCAGCAGCAGACTCCTTTGAGGAAGGCATGGTGAAGTTGTGGCAAATACTGGAGTGTGTTCGTAGGGAGAAATTATCTCTCTCTCCCAGCAAGTTGCAAGTCTTCATGACTGAGGCAGTTTTTGCAGGAGCACGTGTTGGACCTGGAGGTGTCAGCCCCAACTCTAGCAAGCTCATGGCAGTTGTGAACTGGAAGATACCTGAGGATGCATCACACTTGAAAGGCTTCCTCAGCCTCACAGCGTACTTCAGGGACTTGGTGAAAGGCTACATGGCCCTCGAGAAACCCCTTCATGATCTCTTACGCACGGTGGACATCCCAAGTGGTACCAAGAAAGCTGCATACCAACGTCTTATGAAGGCCCACAAACTCCAGCCACACTGGAAGGAGGAACACATGGCAACCTTCATAAACCTCAAAGCATGACTAGTCTCTGAACCTGTGCTTACAGTGCCCCGCTTTGATGGCACTCACTTTATCCTTACAACAGACACATGCAAGGACACTTTTGCAGGAGTTCTTTCACAGAAGATTGCAACAACATTACCAGGAGGGAAAGCAGTGACTCGGCTGCATCCCATCGGCTTTGCATCAAAATGGACGTCATCAGAAGAAGAAAAATACAAGCCCTTCCTACTTGAATTCACTGCTTTAAAATATTCGTTTGACAAGTTCTCCAATATCGTGTATGGATACCCCATGGAGGTGGAAACAGACTGTCAGGCGCTATGTGATATTTTGCTCAGTGACAAGTTGAGTGCGATGCACGCCTGGTGGAGAGATGGTGTATTGGCTCACAACATCATCAATGTCCATCATATTCCTGGAAAGATTAACATAGCGGACAGTGTCAGCAGACAGTGTCAGCAGACAGTATGAAGGCACTGACAAAACCCCAGGTGATGGTAGTGAATGGATGGTTACACTGGACTGGGAAGAGGTAACGGGATTGGTACATGACCTCTATCTGGTGGCAGACTCACCTGACTTGACAGTTTTAAGGGAGAGGTTCAAGGATGAACCTTTGTTCCTGGACATTGTTGATGCCATTATCGGCCTGTCTTCTGGGGATGCAACTGTATGGGAGAAGAAGCAGGCCCAGCACAGAAAAACCCAATACATGATTGACAAGGGGAAGCTCTGGTTTGTAGGAGGAGGCAACAGTACACGAGCAAGGGCAAAGCATGAATGCGTGTCAAGAGCAGAAGTGGTTGAGCTGGTGTGGCTTGAGCATGAGCAAGGAGGCCATTGGCATCGCAACACGATAAAACTTGCACTTGCAGATTGATACCACAGCCCAAAGCTGGACGAATCGATCGTCCGAGCTATTATGGACTGCGCCAAATGCAAGAATTTTGGAGGTATGCACCTGCACTCACTCTTACAGCTGATAGTTAGGCGTCACCCATTCGAGTTGCTGGTGGGTGACTATCTCTCCTTGCCAGTTGGAAAAGGTGGATATCATATGGCTGGAATCTACCTGGACACCTGCTCGCAACACGTGTGGGGGTATAAATTCAAAACTCACGGAAGTGCAACAACAACCAACAAGTCCCTTAACAACATATTCCACAACTTCACACCCCCAGACACTTTCATGGTGGATGGAGGTAAGCATTTCAAGAACTGAGAGGTTGAGGAGAATTGTGAGCGCTGGGGAACCAAGCTGCACATGGTCGTGGCGTATTCACCATGGGTCAACAGGCTTGTTGAAGGCACTAATAGGCTTCTCCTATACGTCCTCACAAGGTTAAGTGCTCCTGAAGTCGGTGAAGATGGTTGGCAGGCCACCACATGGGATAAGCTACCAGCAACTTGGCCCAACCACTTCGACAAGGCTATTCATATTCTTAATTGGCGAATCTTGCCGGCCGTCAAATTTTGTCCAAAAGAGATTTTGTTGGGACTGGTGGTCAACACGTCGAAAACACCTATGGAGGTTAGCAGCTCCTTCTTACCCCCATCCGACATCGACACACATATGACTTACACCGCACAACAACAGCTTGATGGATATGCAGAAGCAGTTCACCACACAGTACAGCGGAAGGTGGCATTCGATCACAGGGTCATGAAATCAAAGGCAGGAATTGTCGAATTCAAAAAGGGGCAACTAGTACAGGTATACAGGAATAAGTTGGCACTAACCCTAAGCACGGAGCGCAAGCTAGTGCCTATGTGGTCGCCCCCACACCACATCACTGAGCACCTCTTGAATTCGTACAAGCTGGAGACATTACAAGGCACCTCCGAGGTTTCATGCCAAGGGAAGGAACAGAGTTGGCCACGCAGCAGAAAAATTTTGAGGAAGAACTTGCTTCACGAGAATCAGAAGTGGTGAAGCAGGATAAGACTGAGGACTGAGGTTGTGGAGCCGGGTGAGAGGGAGAAGGAAGGAACTGGTGATGAAGGTTTAGGAGATTTGGAATTGGGGGTGGAGAGCTCAGAGTGGGAAATCCAAGATGAAAGTGGCAGCAATGAGGCAGGGTTTTTCTATGAGGAGGAAGAGGAGCAAGAGGATGAAACCATCGGAATTGGTGCTAGAGTGGCAGTGAGGACACGAGGACGCCTCCATAATGGAAGGGGACAGATGGAACAGGGTATGGAGCACCAGGTCTGAGGAGGCATGTGATCTAGAGATTAGTCATAGAGTAGAGTAGCAGAGGGGACAGACACAAGCAATCGAGACCACTTCACCATGTCTTCACGTTGTTCAAGGCAAGTCTGCCCATTCCATCGGTACCATTCCAGCTCCATCAGGAAAATGTTTTTTTTGCTGTAATTTGGTTGTATTTATGTAGTCTCTGTGGGTTGTATAGGTTCATATAGGTACACGCAAACCTCTGTAGGCTATGATAGGTAGTAAATCCTACTGTATATTGTAAGTACCTCTACTTTGCCTCCACTGAAACTCTTCAAATGATAACATCATATTCATGGAGCATTTATGGCATGTAGCTGGCTCACATCACCTGAAGTTTGGAAAGCCTAGTATATTCACAATACTACAAACTACTTGAGGCTCTGGTATTCATAGAAAGTACCTAAGTGAATATACTTGTTCAAGGTGAAGGATTTCCAGTTATTGAGTATTTCAACATTGGTCCAAGGAGCAGGGTGGAAATTGGTTCCAAATTTAGGAGTCAGATGACAGGTGGAGACAATGTCAGTGAGCTGGACAATTTCAGTAAGGGGGTGCCCATGCTGGTAGGAGTTGGTGACAGAGTGAAGGAGGGAATTGGGGTCAGGTGCATGGAGTGGATTGAACAATTCAATGTCAGCATGATACTTGGGAAGTTCATTCCCCTGAAGGTGGTCAGGCATTCTGAAGATCATGTGTACCTGGGCCACTTGAAGTCCTGAAAGATAATATTGCATCAGTGAATATGAGCAGGGAGCTGGTGTGATGCACCTTTGAGACATGTACCCCTTGTAACCTGCTCAAGCTTCAATCAAGAGCCATTGGGATGCTCAAGCCTCAAACACACAGTAGAAATTATTATCAAGTCCATTGGAAGTCCAATGAGAAGACCAGTGCATGCAGAAAGGGGGAAGTGTGCGACGTGTGAACTGAACAGGTGTGTGAACCACACCTAAACAACACACACACACACACTTTAAAACCTTAACACACTTTCACCCACTATATGTGCATGGTGCTTCGAGTTCGGGGTTCTCAAGGTATTAGAAAATATCCAAATGTTTTATTTCGTAGAATTAACTTTATTGACTTGTTTACGAATTTTTGTGTATAAAATCCCAAGTGGTAGCCCTAAGGCTTGGGTTTGGGTTTGTTAAATCGGGTGTGATTTATAGATTTTTACTAGCCATGCTAGAACGAATTTATGGCTTCGTTTACCTTGTCAGCTAACTTTCTGGCCTCTATGGCAAGTTTCCTTAATTTGCACAAAACAAACAGACTTTTAGACTTCTGACTCTGTATAGCCCCCTTGAGCATTTACAAATATCAATACAATCCAACACTGTCCTTACAAGTTCACTGCCTTGTCAAGAATTCCTATCCTTTTAAAACCTTAAGCTTACTAAAACAAAGTATGTTGACCCGTAAGCATGCTGCCTTCATTCACACAGTACTTTATCTTAAATCACGAAGAAAACTCCTTAAATTTGATTACAACTGTCCACCTCCTGAGTCTCTACTCAGAGTGCAACTAGCTGGGTCAATGTGGGACAATTTCTTGCATTTTGACCTAGTTGTGCACTCCTTAAATACCTAAAATCCTTATCTATGCATTTTACATGTGTTAATCTATGGCAAACGTTCAATAGCCAAATGTCCAAAGTATTTTACTAGGGTATTGTATGTATTTTATAGTCTTTCTCGAAGAACACTACAAATTTTGTAGTGTTTGTATGAATGCATCAGTATTGATGTGTACGTGGTGATAGCCAGTATAGCTATTTTTATCTTTCCTTGATCTCTCGTGTTTTTCTTCTGAATGGCGTCGGTTACTATTTTGATACATGACATCATAGTAATGATAGGCTTGCTGATGCGATGATCTGTGTTGCCATCAATCCTTTGGCCTATGGAGAAAACTTCTTATCTTATGGCTTGGAGCATGAGAATGCTCTTCAACTATTTTATCATATGAATTTTGTATGGAACAAAGACATTCCATTGCATGAGATGCAACTGGAATGGTATTCTTTCTAAATTTATGTTCCACGCGGTTGTGGCTGACCACGCATCACTTTTGATGTGCATGCAGGAATTTCTGTACATGGCTTACATGCTCATAAACTATGCACTTTTTATATTTCTCATTTATAGCACATTGTCTTTATTTTCTTTAGGTAAGAAAGCTAAAGTGATTTCCTAAGGCTTAGCTTCTCATGGTAATACAATATCAGAGGTGTCTTTCCTGTGTGACAAGTCATGAGTGTGACAAACTCAACTGGTTGAGCTCATGATCATTTTCCCACACATGACTATCTGACTTCTTGTGTCTGGCTTGTGTTGGGTGTATATGCCTATGTGTCTTAGCTCGAATTAAATCATTTTAATCCTTGTAAAATATATGCCCATGTTTAATGTGTAGTCCAACACCCTGTTCTGAGGTGTTTCTACTTTAGAACACCTTTTCAGTGTACTATTTCGTGGTGGTGTTGTCTTTTACAGGTCTTTGAGCATATTGAAGTGGCACGGTCTGCAAACCAACCACAATTTCTACCACCTTAGACTGCACATTGCTTGGCTGATACTTTAATCAACTGGACAGGGCTTGTCCATTGATCCTTATGATCATGTAATTTGTATTAAGTGCTATTACAGGGATTTATTGGTAAAAATGCTAAAATTCGCATTTTTAGGAGTGTATGGTTACACTCTGTATCATCTCCCCCTCACTATAATACTGACCATCCTTGGTCATCACAAGATCCCTGTTTGAGGATGATTCTCCTTTATACTTTGGATTTTTATTGATATGTCTTTGAAAGGTTGCTGTCTGTCGAGTGTGTCTTTTTGATTTGGCAAATCAATTACTAGTTATAGTAATTGTGCCTATATTTAGAACACATGACATCATCATTTCCATGATTTCTAGGTACATTCTCACTATGTTAAAGCTAAATGTCCAATAAGCTTTTCTGTGCCATAAGGATTCCCAGTGATCCTTTACTTGAATTTTCTTCAGAAAGTACCAGGGCATTCCATGTATTCAGTTGAATAGCAACATCAAAGTGACCACTTTTATGTTCTGTTGCTCAACTTTCTTTCTTAATATATTTTTAAGTCTTTTATTGACTTTTTTCTTTGCACTTAGATGCCACTTGTACAGTAGCAGAACTAAAAATTTTGTCTTTTCATATGAACACTCAATCATAAGTGTCCAAGAATAAAAACCACCAATTCTTGGCTCAATGCCTTCTATATAGCATGTTAGAGCACATTAGAGCACATTTCGAGCACCCTTAAAGTGCCCTCAAAGCACTCATAAATGCCTTATCTCTTCATTATTCGTAAAGCACAAGGTTGTGGGACACCCTGGTACTAATTATCTTGGTAACTTATCAAGTCTCTCAATTTTCTAAATGTCTCTAGGCTTTTTAGAAATTCACCACTTCAGTCACCCATATGTAACAGACTATTAGTCATGTAAACTCCAGGTATATTACATGACTAAAAGTTGCAGTGTATATTTATATTTTATATATATTTGTCCTATAAATCTACACTTTTACA
>Ga0307507_10009508_pt1 | contig 12911 bp, 7 predicted proteins | sample 7_EM_MG_FD_207223 | JGI IMG/M metagenome (GOLD analysis project Ga0307507, IMG submission 207223) | Populus trichocarpa ectomycorrhiza microbial communities from riparian zone in the Pacific Northwest, United States - 7_EM | ecosystem: Host-associated > Plants > Roots > Unclassified | place... | reverse complement strand
AAAAATATTAATCTAAATTATCATAATTTGTAGAGTCATTTCTTTGCCAAGTGTGAATGGGGCTGCTAAAAAGCGAATATATCCATGTTTTTATTACACCAAATGGGACCTTAATTTTGCTTTAATTGCAGGGGGTCAATCAAAAGGGTATAGAAAAAGAGATAAGAATTTAATTTTACCTTAATATAATGTCGGGCAAGTTGCTTCTTGTTTTTTTTTTTTCCTCTCTCAACACAGACGGTAGTGGTGCTAGAATTAAAACTAAATAAAATAAAATTATCTAAAATAAAACCAAGCCTGTGTACTGTGCAGGTTGTGTCAGATGAAGCAAGAGCAATGTTCAATGGAGGGGTGGCCGGGCTCACATATTGGAGCCCAAACGTGAACATATTCAGGGACCCAAGGTGGGGTCGTGGACAGGAGACTCCCGGTGAGGACCCAGTAGTAGCTGGTAAATATGCTGCAAGTTATGTTAGAGGTTTACAGGGGAATGACGGTGACCGGCTGAAGGTGGCTGCTTGTTGCAAGCACTTCACGGCCTATGACCTCGATAACTGGAATGGGGTTGATCGGTTCCACTTCAACGCCCAGGTACATTTTAATTTAACAAATGTTTAACGTATATACGTCGGGGTAATTGTTTTCGGTTCGATTCGATTTTTACTTATAAAAACAATTAAACTGAAATTTTGTAAAATATAAAAAATAAAACCGAACTGAAACCGGTTCTAACCGACCGGTTTTGGTTCGGTTATTTTATATAAAAAACCAAAACTCAACCGATCGGTTTCGATTTGGTTTTGGTTTGGTTTTGGTTCGGTTTGGTTTAGTTCAGTTTGATTTCGGTTCGGTTCAATTAATTTATATTAAAAACTAAAAACTTTATTTTTTTATAGCTTTTTTTGAATTTTTTGATGAATTTTAGTTTCGGTTTGGTTCGGTTTTTCATGGGAGCTATACGATTGATAGTCCATTTTGTTGACTTTAGGTATTGGGTTTTTGTTAACTGTAGCAATAACATAGAGGTGAGGCTCCGCCTTGTGTGGTGGTCTCCTTTTGGACATTATGGAATATGAGGATGGTCTATATAATTTATTGTATGAGATTATATATTAAGCTCTCAATATGTACCTTGACGCTTAATATATAACATGATGTAGATAATATAATCTCGAGGTTGAATAATATATACCTTGAAGAACGGAAAATGGAGTTTAACTTTTTTATTTTTATTTTATACAAAAGAATAATTAAATATTAGAATATTTTTGAACCAAAGTGGCCAGCATGCACGAGCTGCAAGGCTGCAAATCCAGACCTTATACTAATTGCCGATCCCAACATGAAGTATTTGTGCTTTTTCCCTAAAGTTATTCGCTTCGCTTATGACAAAATCTAAGAAGTCGATCAAGGCAGCAGCAAGAGAAGTTAATCCCACTTTTCAGTCTGTCTTTGGTTATGCCCATACGTATCATTATTGTGTCATCCTGATCATTGCTTTGGTTTGTGCACAACTTTCTCCTACCTAAGCCAGACATAACATGGATGAAAAATCCACCAAATTACTAGCAATCCTCACGGCTGCTCAAGTGCTATGTGCTGCCTTTCTTTCTTTCTTCCTTCCTTTTACTTTGAATATTCGAACCAGCATACACGCGCCTCTACTAATTTCCCGAGACTTTAAAGTTAAATATGCTGCCTTTCTTCCTCTCACGTGTGGGGGTTCATTAACAGGTAAGCAAGCAGGACATGGAAGATACATTTGATGTACCATTCAGGATGTGTGTGAAAGAAGGCAAGGTGGCAAGTGTTATGTGCTCTTACAATCAAGTGAATGGGATCCCCACTTGCGCTGACCCAAAGCTGCTAAAGAAAACTGTACGTGGTCAGTGGAAACTTGATGGGTATGATCAAATCCAAACGGCATCCTGGTTTTATATATATGTTGATGATTATATATAACATGATCATGTAATATATAACTAACCCTTTCGATGCTGTTTGCGATTATCACCACAGGTACATTGTTTCAGACTGCGACTCAGTTGGGGTTTATTATAGTCAGCAACACTATACTACAACCCCAGAAGAAGCAGCTGCTGATGCTATTAAAGCAGGCCAGTAGCCTTTATTCTACTGCTTAAGTCCAATATGAACACGCGCGCGCGCATATATATATATATATAGAGAGAGAGAGAGAGAAAGAGAGAGAGAGAGAGAGACTACATTACCTTTTGTCGAAGAAAATATATATATGTTGGTAACAAATTAATTTTAATATGTTGCAGGTTTAGATTTGGACTGCGGACCATTCCTAGGTCAACACACCGAGGATGCAGTGAGAAAGGGCTTGCTAACTGAGGCAGAAATAAATAATGCATTACTTAACACACTGACAGTCCAGATGAGGCTAGGGATGTTTGATGGTGAGCCATCATCAAAGCCATATGGGAACCTAGGCCCAACAGATGTGTGCACGCCAGCTCACCAAGAGCTTGCCCTTGAAGCGGCAAGACAAGGCATTGTGCTTCTCAAGAATCATGGTCCTCCATTGCCTTTATCTACCCGCCATCATCAATCCGTTGCCATCATTGGGCCTAATTCGAATGTCACTGTTACGATGATCGGCAATTATGCCGGTGAGTGCTATAGAGCCTGGCGACTTGAACTATCTACATATATTGATCATTAACAATTTTACTCATGGTCGATTACTAGGTGTGGCCTGTGGATACACAACACCCCTACAAGGGATAGGGAGATACGCCAAGACAATATACCAGCAAGGTTGTGCAGATGTTGCTTGTGTTAGTGACCAGCAATTTGTCGCAGCAATGGACGCAGCACGTCAAGCGGATGCAACGGTTCTAGTAATGGGGCTTGACCAGTCTATTGAGGCAGAATCCAGAGATAGGACTGAGCTTCTTCTACCTGGACGCCAACAAGAGCTTATATCCAAGGTTGCCGCAGCATCGAAGGGCCCAACCATATTGGTCTTGATGTCTGGGGGGCCTATTGATGTGTCTTTCGCTGAGAATGATCCAAAAATTGGAGGCATCGTATGGGCTGGTTATCCTGGCCAGGCTGGAGGAGCAGCCATTTCTGATGTCTTGTTTGGAACTACTAACCCAGGTTTGGTTTTAGTAGTGCTTGTTCGAGTGTCTTATTAGGCTCACTTCATCAGGAATGTAACAGAGAATAACGACTTGTTTTTTTGTCTTGCAGGAGGCAAGCTACCTATGACATGGTACCCACAAGATTATGTCACAAATTTGCCTATGACAAACATGGCCATGCGACCAAGCAAATCAAATGGCTATCCTGGAAGAACCTATAGATTCTATAAAGGTAAAGTGGTGTACCCATTTGGTCACGGAATAAGCTACACAAATTTTGTTCATACCATTGCAAGTGCACCAACAATGGTTTCTGTACCCCTTGTTGGACACCGCCAGGCCTCCAGAAATGCAACCATTTCAGGAAAGGCAATCAGAGTTACACATGCTAGATGTAATAGGCTGTCGTTTGGAGTGCAAGTAGACGTGAAAAACACTGGCTCCATGGATGGAACTCACACATTGCTCGTCTACTCTAAACCACCAGCAGGGCATTGGGCTCCTCTCAAACAATTAGTGGCCTTCGAAAAAGTGCATGTTGCAGCAGGGACTCAGCAAAGAGTGGGAATTAACGTTCATGTTTGCAAATTCTTGAGTGTTGTGGACAGATCTGGAATTCGAAGAATTCCAATGGGAGCACATAGTCTTCATATTGGTGACGTGAAGCACTCGGTGTCACTTCAAGCCTCAATTCTAGGTGTGATCAAGTCTTAAAATCTCTCGTGGCATGACGGACGGCTATTGAAATGTCCCGTTTCCAGTAATCAAGCAGTAGTAGCATAATCTTCTCCACCAAAATCATCTCATTGACATACAGTCACGGAGTCGGGATAAAAAGAACTCGTCACTCAGAGTATAAATTAAATTTTTGATAAATTCTTGTTATTCGTTGATGATAGTCCATATTAAAGGACGATTATAGTGGGGTTTTCAGAACGAAATGAAGAATTTAAGTTGTGAAACATAACATCTCTTTCTTTTCCTTTATTTTCTGCCTCTTTATTATTGAAAATAGTAAAAGAGATGATAATCTTTTTTTCTTCTACTTCTTACGGCACTCTAAATGCTATCATTTCTCTAATTACCTCTAATTCAGATGTCGAAACTTATTTAAAACTCCATATTCACAATTATGCGAATTTTTATTCTTGATTTGAGTTCGTGAGCATAGATTTGAAACCTAACTCAATATTAAAATTTATTTTATGATCTGGATTGCGAGTAAACTAAGATAACTTAGACTAACCTGAATTTTTATTTTCAAAAACCTAAAATGAGGTTGTCCAAACCAAGTTAACTAGGTTTACCATAGTAAATTTGCTATCTAGTTATGCTTTAATTGATCAGTTTAGTTTTGCTTTCATTAAAATTTAACCTGGAAAATCAAACCATGTAGTGTTGATGTACAAATAATGTGATGTTCTTATGAGACAATCAAAGTTCACCTTTTTTTTCAAGGATTATAACCCCATTGTCTCATAAAGAATATCTAGCAAAAAAAAACAAAAAAAAAACTCAAAGAAAAACATGTCTATGCCTGGTTTGTTGTTCTTATTTTTCTTTATAAGCTTGTTGTGGATTTTTGTTGACAAGGTTGTTTGTTGTTAAATCAAGCAAATTAAGAATACAAATAATTATAGAAAAAATTAAAAGAGGTAGCGGTTTCTCTATGCAAAAATCATTGTGCACATGTTAACAAATCATTGTGGATTTCTTTAATATTTTTTTTACTTTAATTATCAAACTTTCTTTCTTTCCTATTTTAGCCTTTAGTTTCCAAATTGATGGGCAATTAGGTCTAATTTATTAAGGATATGCAATATTGAAAGAAGGAGGATCAAAGTGAGAAAAGCGGAGAAACTAAGTGGCACTTTCAAATTTGATGCGAAAAGTAAACTTTTGTCCTTATACATTCCAATTAATACATTTACAGCCCCTATGGTTTTTGAAAATTTACTTTTGATCCAAAACTTTATTTTCTTTATATTTTGTTTTTTTATTTAAGAGAGAAAAGAGAGGGTTGTCAGATTCCAGTTGAAAAAAAAAGGTTGTTATTGGTGCCAATTCCAACAATGAAAATGGTCAATCTTAGCATGAACAAGTTTCATTCAATCAAAGAAGTTCTCCGTAAGTGTTTTTTGGGCTTAACCTTACTTGAGAGAGTAGATTTGTTTGGGAAGTTTTTGAAATTCAAGTTGGAATTGGGTTTTTTTGACCAATTTGGGGTTGTTAAAGGCTATTGGTGAGTTTATTAGGATATCTACTATGCTTTTAGGTGTTTTTTGAGCAAAACAAGTTAAAAATTAATTTTTTAGATAAAAAAAATCCTTACCGTGATTTTTCAACAACTATTTGGTCGTTGAAATCTAGAATAATAAATAGTGTGTCATCCATGTTTTTTTAAAAATAAAAAATAACCCAACCTCTTATATATATATATATATATATATATAAGGTCTCCTGTGGGTTAGGCTTCCTTCTAACGAGTCAGGGGCACAAGCCCACATGTCTAGCATGTTTTTTCCTTGCATTTTAATCTTGGGTTCATTAAATAAATAAAAATATATATTAGGTACCATTGAATTTTTAATTTTATTTGATGAGATCATAGCCTTTTTTATTACATTAATAAATGCTTTGTTGTACAACTCTTCATGATTTTCTTAAAAAAAACTTTATTGAATTGCTAAAAAAACTGTATTTCTCTTCTTATCTAGATTTTCGCTCCAGACTCTTAAAATTTCTAAAATAACCTTTAATTTTTTTGTTCTTCAGATTTGGTCCATTTTTATAATTTATAAAATTGGTATGTTTTTTTAAATTTCATCAACTTTCATTTTTTTCATCTTTCAAATCTGGTCCTTATTTTTTTTATTACTATTTGTTTTGTTTCAAATCATTTTTTAAATATATTTTGCTGTACAAACCCTTCTTCGAATATTTTTTTCCTATCACATGTAATTTTCATTCATTTGATTGTTAATTTTTTTTGCCTTGTCAAATTTTTTAAATTGATATTTTAAAGTGATTCGTAAAAAACTTCTAGATTGGACCAAGATAAAGTGTTACAAAGGTTGAAAGTTTTAAAGATTTGACCAGGGTTAGGATGCTTGCTTGGTTTTTTTTTTCTTTATCTAAAGTAGTTTTGTTTTTCCCGTTTCATCCTTCAATATTTATTCAATTGGAGACTATGTTCCATTTCTTTTTATCTTGTTTTTTGTGGAATTTCTTATTGGTCCTGAAAAAAACCTGGTTTCCCATGTCTTTTTTTATCATTCTTTATTGGGTTTTTTTGCTATTTCTTTAAATTAATATTTGATGAGATAATAGCCTTTTTTATTACATTAATAAACACTTTTTTTGTACAACCCTTCATGATTTTTTTTAAAAACAATTTTATTGGATTGCTGAAAAAACTTTATTTCTCTTCTCATCTAGATTTTTGCTTCAGGCCCTTAAAATTTCTAAAATAACCTTTAATTTTTTGGTTCTTCATATTTAGCTTATTTTTATAATTTTTATAATTTTTTTATTTTGAATAATTTATAAAATTGGTATTTTTTTATTAATTTCATCAACCTTTATTTTTTTCATCTTTCAAATCTGGTCCTCATTTTTTATTAGTATTTGTTTTGTTTCAAATCATTTTTTAAATATTTTTTGTTGTATAAACTCACATTTGAATTTTTTTTCCTATCAAATTTAATCTTTTTTTTTATTGTTAATGTTTTTGCTTTGTCAAGTTTTTTAAATAGATATTTTTAAAGTGATTCATAAAAAACTTTTGGATTGAACCAGGATTTAGGGTTTCACAGTTGAGAGTTTTAAAGATTTGACCAAAGTTAAGATGTTTGCTCGGGTTTGCTTGAATTTTTTCTTCATCAAAGGTAGTTTTTTTCTTGTTTTATCTTTCAATATTTATTTAATTGGAGACTATGTTCCATTTCTTTTTAGCTTGCTTTCTGTGGAATTTCTTATTGGTCTTGAAAATGACCTGCTTTTCCTAGGAATTTCTTGTTTGTTTTTTTATTTAATTTTTTTTTCTTGATTCCATCCTTCAAAATTCAAAATAAGTTTTTAAAACAATTTATAAGATTAGAATTATATTTCTTTCTCTAGGATTTCTCAATGATTTTGAAAATGCTTCAGGTTTTCTCAAGTCTTTTTAATTAGTGTTTTTTATTAGATTTGCTTTGGCTAATCAATATTAAATTGGTTGAGAATTGAGCTTCTTGATTTAATCCGAGTCTAGGATTTTATCGGTTGTAAGTTTAAGACCTTTGCCCGATTTTAGATGGTTTGTCTGAGTTATCTTGTTTTTTTATAAATAAAAAAAGCTTATGTTTTTTCAGTTGCATCATTTAGCATTTATATCATTAGTGATTAGGTTTTATTCTTTTCTTTTTTTGCCTTTTATTTGGGTTTTTTAACCGTTATTTTCTGGTGGTTTCTCTTTTTTTCTTCTAGTTTGTTCATGTATTAGCCATTTTTTCTCGGTTGGGTCTATAACCTGAGTAACATTTAAAAAAAAAATCTAAAACACGCTTGCGTCATAAAATTACGATTGTTTTTTAATTTCACCCCTTACAACTTTTAATCTTTCAAATCTAGTCTCCATTCTTTTTATTGCTATTTGTTTTATTTGGAGTCATTTTTTTAGAGTGTTTTTTTTTTCAATTTCATCCTCCTTGTGTGTTTTTCTACGAAATTTAGTCCCTATTCTTTTTATTAGTATCTTTTTTTTTTTTTTGCTTTTGCAAGTTTTTAAAATTGATATTTTTTCATAATTTTATCTTTCAAAATTAAATTGGTTGGAAATTAAGTTTCTTAATTAAATTCGGGTCCAAGATTTCATGGGTTAAGAGTTTCATAGATTAAACCAAGTTTAGAAAGTTTGCTCGAGTTTTTTTCGCTTTTTTTAGATTATGTTTTTTTTTTTTTTTGTATTTCTCACCTCTTTTTTTAGAGTTTTGCTTAATTATCTTTTATAATTTGTCTTTTATGAGGTTAGTCTTGAGTTTATAACCAAAGTTACTGTTTCAAATGTTAACGTGAGTTGATTTTTTTTGTCATTTTTTAAGTTTATTTATTTTAATTTTATTATTCAACATTTAATATATTAAAAATTGGTTTTTGTGCTTCTTTTCCCTTTCCTTGCAAGTGGTCTTTTTATGAGGTTATATAAATCTTATTTCTATAGTCATGGAGCTTGTGAATTAACTCAGTTTAACTATGATTTTTTTGTTGTTTTTTTTTCTTGTAGTTTCGTTATTCAACATTAAATTTTTTTTACTCTGAATAGGCTTAAGTCAAGTTTTTTTACATTTTTTGTTATTATTTTTTTCATTTTATTTATTATTATTATATTTTTTTTATAACTCGAGTCTCAAATTTTTTTAAAAAAATATTTTTTCTCGTAGAAAAACAACCGCCGCGGCCCACAAGTATAGTTTATTCTAATCCTAAATTTTAGGTAAAAAAGAATCGTTCTTTTCAACTCATTTATAAACCTTCCGGGGGCAAGAAGCAGCTAGGATTTGATTCGATTTTATAGCTCTTCGAAGCCCTTCTTTTGATCTTGCGAGCCCATGGCGTCTTATAACTGAAAACTTATACCTATGGATCGGGTGGCTCCTTGGGCCTCACAGTCATTTCTTCAATATAGTCTGGTGAATGACATTTTTTTCTTCCCGGCAACATGATGGAGTAATTTCTTTGATTTTCTCCTTTCCCCTTCGCAAAAGACCAGCAACCAGTTAGTGTTTTATGATCCTTTTGGAATAGGCAAGCTACTTTTGACCTGACACGCACAGGACTATCTGTGGCAAGAGCTAGTCCATAGGGAGGACCTGGAAAACGTTCGAGCCAGGGGACAGACCATTTTCATATGACCATAGGCTACAGCTAATATAGTTAGATATATGTGTTAGTGTTAGGAAGAGCCACACGATTTCATTTTTGTAAAGCCCCATTCTAGTCAATAACTGTTGAGCTGCTTTGGCTGTCATGGTCACCAGAAAATCACCATTCCGTGCCTGGCAATTAAGAATCTTGCAGGTTCTTGGACCCAGTTATCAGTCGCTAATTCAAGGTAGACTGGACCGACTGGTAGGGGTAAATCACTTGCCAGCATCACATGCTGTTTCTGTAACTAGAATTACAATTGAGAAGACATTGCTCATGTATAAAAAACAAATTAATCACGCGTAAAAACTGTACTGAAAAGCAATCTACGACAATAATTTCTGCTTGTTGAAGAACATGAGCTGTGCATTTAGTCTCATCTCACATGAGCTGTACATCAATACCATGTTTTGATTTTGGGTGCACGCGGGAAAATTTCAGCATTTGCAATTATTAATTAACATTTCCAAAATGGGTAACAGTGACCGAACATGAGTTAGACAGAGCTGGTGAGTAGTAGTGTTTATTTTTTGAAGTTATATTTACTCGGAAATATATGAAAATAATATTATTTTTTTAAAATTATTTTTAATATTAATACATCAAATCATTCAAAAAAAAATAAAATCTCTTTTAACACCGTTTAATACGCAATTTCAAACTATACCTCAAGCTGATATATCCTAGCAATGCTCTTACTTTGGCATTACATTCATGTCCCATGTGCATTGTTTGGCCTCTGTCTTGTTCACACAATGACCCAGCTCCCACAATCTAATGAGTGAGCCTAGCATGTGCAAAAACCAGGAAGGAAAAAAAAAATCATGAAGCAGTATGGCACTGACTTTGACATGTATATACGGGACGAAATCTGATGATTGCTGGCCTTTCTGCAAGAAACCGTTTGTTTTTGTGGTATTATTATCTTCTTGAGAAAATTAATTTTTTTTTTGTTTTAAAATTTTTTTAAATCGTTTTAATATGTTATGTTAAAAATAAATTTTAAAAAATAAAAAAATATATTATTTTAATATTAAATAAAAAACACTTTAAACATAAATAAAGACTTTTTAAGAACTCAACGAGAGGTGAGGAAGAGGATACAATTTCTAAAGCCTAGTATCATCCTCAGTGACCATACCCTAGTACAGTACCCTTTGCAAGTACTATATATCCACATGTTCGTTTTGACTCATCTCCCACCCGTGGCGCGAAGCATTCTGGCGTATCATGATATCATCTCTTGTAATTGTATGGGGGGGGAATGATTAGGCTTTGATATTCCATATATAGAAAGAAAAAATGCCTAGCATTATCTGCAAATAGAGAACCGTGAAGCATAGAATATATCAATCTGCATGTGATCTCTTGCTTTCATTGGAAGTTTGCTCTAAGTTTCTCCATTTCAAGTCAAGTGCTAGGCCGCTGATAGGCCTAGGTAGAGGTTTTTATGCCAAGTAAAGAGAATGAACAGGGTGGAGTGAACTATCTGGAAAGAATTTTCTTTTCCTTTAATTTGTTTTTTCACTTTAATCTGAATACAATTGTGCAAGGAGAAAGCTTTAACAAAGGCTGCCTAGGTGGGGATGGCTCGAAAAGATTCTTAAAACTCGTAGAGCGCCCAGGGAGCTAGCCCCTGAGTTGCCGAAGCTCCATGGACACCTTTCCAGATTCTTCCAAGTTTCTATAATTGCAAGAGCCTGTTCTTCCTTTTCTTCTGTTTCACTTTATTAGTGAGCACTGGTATTAATTGCATTTGATGAAATGGTGTAATGGGTTTTTTTTTCTTTCCTTTTTCGAGCAAAGGTCAACTCTAAGCAAATGTAACAAGTAATTTCATCTTAAATTTTCCTGCGCCAGAAAAAAAAAAAGAAGCTGGCATGCCAAACGACAACAATTAAGTTGACATTTTATGATCCTGGCATCAATATTGACCAAAGACGTTGAATAATGCTACCATCGATTTCCCATGCCGCCCCGGCGCAGAAGTTTCGACAACAGCTCAGATTTCAGAGTTGGCTCCGGACAAAACCAAGGAGGCTTGACTTTGCGCGTCGCGAGCAGGCTGGTGAAAGCTCTTTAACTTCGTTGAAGTTTTCAACTCCTGTAGGGTGATTATTTGATGATATGCTTTCAACTCCTTTTAAATTGATTTAAAAAAATAAAAATTTATTTCCACTTCAAATTTTTATCACTTTCTTTTTTTATTCACAAGGGGTGTCCGGACCAGCTTATATGCACCTCGACTAATTCTCACGAGTCCTCAATTTAACGACCAGATAAGCCTCTAGTGGCCATCAATATTAGCAACCACAGGGCTAAATATAAGATTATAGAAGAATCAAATTCTTTTATTCCAACCTTTTATAATTGGAGCACCTGGTTGATGGTTTGAATTTCTATCACTTGGTAGTAAATATATCAGATATGATGGAAGGTGATGATTTTTTTTTGGTAGAACCAAGGGTATCCTGAGCGCTGACCCAGACTAATCCTTTTGCGCACCGGGTGGCAAGTGTTCCCCAAAGGACCGGCTGTAGACGAAGAGAGGGGTCGAACCCCAGACCTCGTAAGCAACGAGAGCGCGCCTAACCACTCCGCCAGACCCCATGAGTGATGGAAGGTGACGATTTGTGACCATTGAAGAGGTATTGTTCCCTGGAATTATATAATGGGTTTTGATCTTTTAAATGATTAAGATTCTTGTTTTCTAGCTGGTGGCATTATCCAAAAGTGAATTTGAAAGTAAAAAAGAGCATCAATTCTCTAAAATGGTACTTAGATTATTACTAATAGATACATATAAGTAAGTTGAGTACTATTATTATTATTACTTGAGGAGATTTAATTTATAATATTTAATATAAGTAGGCGCACATATTCTTCCACGGTATAACCTGTCCTGATTTTGCGAAGGGTAGGAAGAGGGAACAATATTTGAATATATAAAAGGGGCCGGGTGATTCATTGTAGATGCCTTTTCTTAGTAAATGAGTAAATTTAGCCCAGACCAGAGCCGTCTGGAGAGACAGACAGTTCAACACTTAGATGCATGCATCATCAATATGTATATTTAATGTTTTACATTGTTTTTAAAAGTGATTTCGCATGTTTTTTTAATGATTTTAATATGCTGATATTAAAAATTAAAAAAATTAAAAAATATATTTTATATATTTTAAAATAAAAATTATTTTTAAAAAGCAAACTGGCAAAAGAATATTGAATCTCAAGGTGATTTCACCACTTTTATTCTTTCTAATAGATATTTTATTAATACACTTTAACTTGTGATTCTTCAAACTAAGCATGCCGTTATGATAATTAAACTGTACCGTTCAGGAATTTTTTGGTTTCATAAAGGTTTCAGCATATGAAACCCGCAAATGCTAGAATATTATTCTAATAGATTCATGACAAAGAAATGAATGTTTTGTGATGTAAAATAGAGGTCCACTAAGCTATTTTGACCGTCATGGGCTGATTTTTTTCTTTCAATAAAAAAAAAATGCAAGTTTAAAAAACGTGTTATTTTATATAAAAAATATTAAATATAAAAGTTTATACATGTATTTAACTAAATAAATCAAAGATTATATGTGTCAATAAATAAATCATTAGTGATAACTAAAGACGTAATTGGAAAATCCAAGAGATTGAACACAACAAATATTAAATTTTAAAAAAAAAACAACTTTAAAAAAAACTTGAGTCAACTCATACTAATCAGTCAAACTCGTTGTCTAAGTGATGCGACCATCATAAACAAATAGAATGGAAATTGAAGAAAATCATGAAGCCCAATATCAAAAAACTTCAACCCTGAAGGATGGAAGTGAGAAAGAAAATTAATTCTCAATCAATATAATGTTGAAAGATAAAATCACAAAA
>Ga0307507_10009507_pt1 | contig 12912 bp, 7 predicted proteins | sample 7_EM_MG_FD_207223 | JGI IMG/M metagenome (GOLD analysis project Ga0307507, IMG submission 207223) | Populus trichocarpa ectomycorrhiza microbial communities from riparian zone in the Pacific Northwest, United States - 7_EM | ecosystem: Host-associated > Plants > Roots > Unclassified | place... | reverse complement strand
GCTTCTTTGATTTTTGAGTTTACCTTCCATATGGCTAGTCACATATTTTAAAAGTTATCATGAGTTGGTTTTGTTTTTTTTATAAAAATTAGTTTTTTTTCAATAATGTTTTTATTTTATCATTTAATAGAGTTTTATAGTTTTATTTAATTTGCTTCTGGTGATGGCTTTTATTATTTTTATAGGCATAGATCATTGTTTTGTTTGATTGAACAAAAAATATTATTATAAGAAATGAAGTACTAGATATAATTGTGTGTATGATCTTTGTTGCGGGCTCTAATATCTTAATTTCAATTATTTCTTGATCAAATATTTATTTATTTAATTAAATATTGAAAAAATTTTACATTAAAAAACACATTAAAAATAAATCTGAATATTCAATTTTTCTTAGTTGATTTTTTATATATATACTGTGACGAATCGCTAGTATATATGGTTTAACTGGAAACAAGAACAATACGATCGAGGACTTTTTGTCCAAGCAAAGCCTCCTTAAAAAACATAAGATATATAGACAGAATCGTATAAAAATCATTATATTTTGTCTGTCTGGATTGTTTTTTTTGCTGGTCTAGTGTATGACGACATGATGACAGTTTGATGATACTGACATCCATTTATCCTATTTTATTTCCACCGACGCAGAATGCCTTCCAGCTCGCGTTCTTTGCGTGGTCTTGGGTAAGTCTGATCGATGATCATCTGGGATAGATTGATGCTGTAATTTTTAAGAGTTTACATATTTAATGAAGCTCTCTCTCTCTGTCTTTCTCCGGCAGTATGAATTTGGTATAAAATCTTGTTTCCATGAGCACGTGGAGGACATAGTCATTAGAGTTTCAATGGGGTTAGTAATAGTTTCCTTAAACTAATTAATTAATGTTGCAAATATTTCAATTAGCAGAAGATAATGAATCACTTGTGAATCCGCAGGGTCCTCATAGAAATACTATGCAGCTATGTCACTCTCCCTCTCTACGCCCTTGTAACACAGGTACGTGATATGTGCTCTGTGCAGTGCTGGGAAGAAAATGTAAAAAAGCTAGAGCTCCAGTACTGATCGGCTTTTGATTTCATATGAACAGATGGGCTCGTCGATGAAACCAACCATATTCAATGAAAGAGTAGCAACAGCACTGCGGAATTGGCACCACACAGCTAAGAAGCAAATCAAGCGAAACAAGGGGTCTGTGAGCGTGACTCCTATGTCTAGCAGACCAACCACACCGTCTCGCCATACGTCTCCCATTCACCTCTTGCGCCACTATCGCGGTGAAATGGACAGTCTCCATACTTCTCCACGAAGATCCAACTTTGATGTTGAGCATTGGGAGACAGAGTCTCCCTCGCCCTCTCACCACCCCAATTACGCCGGCGAGGGATCATCGTCACACCGCCACCAGCAACAACTTGAATTAGCTTCAGTAGCTGGTTACGTAGTAGATGACAAGGATATTCATGACATGGAAACAGGTTTGAATCGCGATCAAGTGGCCGCAACAGAACTTCCACAACCACCTACAACCCACCACGAGATTGATATTGTGAAAAAGGAATTTTCATTTGATAGAAGAACAAGTAAATAGTTACTCGTTTGGGACATTTATATAGATGAAGAAGACAGTGCAAGCTGGAACATGCATGCTTTCATTTCATCGAGATTGGAAATGCGAGAGATGCATGCATGCACCCGTTGCTAATTATTTATTCCATTTAAGGCAGAAATGTGCGTGCAAGTATATACAACGATCCATCGAATTTCTTGTTATTTGTTGGATTTTTTACATTATGTAAATTGATGCACGACAGCCATTGATAAAAAAATAAAATAAAATTAGGATCTATTTATTTATTTTGGAATATTGATCGTTTTACATATTCATTCATGTTTTTTCTTTATCAAATTTCAAAAAATAATGAATTTGGTAGCTAATATATATATATATTCCAATAAATTTTAAATTTAAATACAAAATAACTTATCATTCAATAGTCAAGTAATTTTATTGGCAAAACAACACCTTATATTACTTTTTATAAGACAAAAGCTAGCCTTTTACTTTTAGTTTCCAAATAGATTTAGACCGACTAGAGGTATGATAATGGGGAAGAAAGGAATATGTTTGGAGATTTATCTCGGGATAAATCTAACATCATACCTATTTCTGAAGATCTACCTAGACAACTAGTTTTCTATATAGACAGTGTTAGTGAAGATAAATTTGCTGGGGGTCGTAGAGCCTTAGCATTTCAAGACAGACCACCACAATAGACACGATTATAGCATAAAGGTAGAAATCCTTGCATTCAATGGAGATCTAGACATATAAGAATTCTTTGATCGGATCGGATCACTGAATGTGATAGGGTTAATGAGTTTGCATGTTTTGTGAAAGAGAAGATGGTGAAACTGGTCGTGTATAATCTAAAGGGTGGAGCTTCTTCCTGATGGAAATGTCAGGATAGATATGTAGTTAAGAGATGACCTATTACGTCATGGATGCATATGAGGCAGTTGATGCATGAAAGGTTCATTTCTCCTGACTATGAGCAATATTTATTTCAACGATACCGAGATTGTTCATAAGGTAATAAATCTATCAATAAGTATACCGTTGATTTTCAAAGGCTGATCGAACATAACAAACTTAGGAGATGGAGAATCAGTCGGATACAAGGTTTTTGAGAGGGTTAAAGCCAACAATCCAAGATAAGATTGGAGTGCAGATGTTGTTCACACTCTCTGAGGCAAGTAATATGAAGTTGAAAGCTGAGATGCTAATGAAAGAAAGGGATGGTAGTAGTAACACATTTGATCATTCTAGTAAGACATGTATAAGGCATACAAATTTGATCCTACTAATAAAGAGAAGGCAACACATCCGTCAAAGCTAACTCTAGTAAGACAAGATGCTAATAAACCTGACAACACTTTAGAAAAGCAAGCTGAAATGAACAAACTAAATAACCTTCATGCCAAACCAATGGTAAGTGCTTTAAATATAGAGAGCCAAGACATTGTTCTAGTGATTGTAGGAGACAAAAATCTATTAATGTGATTGAAGGGTAATATGAGCTAGAACCCTCAAACGATAAGGGCAGTGTGAGTCAGATGGAGAAGATTTGTATAAGTATATATGATGATGATAAGAGTCAAACTTATGTGGTTAAAAAGATGCTGCTAACACTAAAGATTGCTAAATATTCACAGTGAAAGTTTTTTTGTACATAATATACCATAAATAAAGTCATGTTGGACTTAATTATTAATAGTATAATATTTGAAACTATTATTGTTAAATATACTGCTAATAAATTGAAACTTCCACTAGAACCTCATCCTAAACCTTACAAGATTGAGTGAATTAAGTCAGTTGAAGAGATAAACGTAACTCAATATTGTATAATACCTTTTTATTTTTTTATTTATTAAGTATAAGGATGAGATGTATTATGATATGATATATATGGATGCATGTAATTTGATATTCGATAGGCCTTGACAATATGATATGGATTCTATACTCCTCGGTAGAATTAATTTGTACAAGATTAGGAAGAATGATGTGAATTATAATACTCTTGTACTATTAAAGGGAGAACCTAACCCTAAAGCTTCTAAGGTAAAAAGAAAGATTTGTTTTACAGTAATCAATTCAACACTTGAGATGTAAGTTAATCTACAAGAAACTATACAGATTCATGCACTAATTATAAAGGCTTTAGTGGATGGATAAACAGAAGAGAAAAGAGTAGACATTCATGATGTAGTTAAAACTTTACTTGATGAGTTTGAAGAGATTCTACATGATAAATTACTAGATGGATTGCTACCAATGAGAGATATTTAACATCAAATTGATTTGGTGTCAGAAGGTAGCTTTCCAAACCTGCCACATTATCAAATGAGTCCTAAAGAGGATGAGATATTAAAAGAGAAGGTATAAGAGCTGTTGAGAAATGGATGAATTCAAGAGAGCCTCAATCCTTGTATAGTTTTAGTATGGTTGATCTTGAAAAATGATGGTACTTTGCATATATGTGTGGATAGGTTGCATCATTAATAAAATAACTATAGGATATGAGTTTTCAATATCTAAGCTAGATGACATGGGGCATAAATCTTTACAAAGTTTAATTTGAGGTGCGAATATTCTCAAATTAGAATTTGGTTAGGGGATGAATGATAAACAATTTTCAAGATAAATGTGTTGTACATGTGGCTGGTTATGCTTTTTAGGTTGTCTAATACTCTAAAAACTTTTATAAAGTGATAAATAAAGTTTTACATCTTTTCATAAATAAATTTGCAGTTGTCTATTTTGAAGATATTCTAATTTATAGTAGATCTGAAGTAGATTATATGAGGGGACTTAATTAGGATGCTTGAGGTATTGTTGGACAATAAAATATATGTGAACCTAGAAAAGTATAGCTTATTGACTATTAAACTAATGTTTTTTAGGCTTTATTGTTGATGATGAGAAGGTTTAGGCTATTAGAGATTGACCAACCTCTAAAATAGTTAGTGAGGTTCGTGGTTTTCATGGATTAGTTACTTTCTATCAGAGATTCATGTAAAATCTCGGCAATATTATTGCACCCATTATCGAATGCATGAAAAAAAGAAATTAGGGAGAATAGGCAGAAAAGAGCTTTGATTTGATAAAAAAAATAAAAATAATTAAGCAATGCTCCGGTTTTGGTAAATCTAAATTTTATCAAATTGTTTAAAGAGGAACATGATGCTTGTGGTATTAGGATTGGTGGTGCATTATCCTAAAAGAGAAGATCTGTGGCACTCTTTAGTGAGAAGTTGAGCGATACTAGGTTAAAGTGGTCCACATACGATAAAAAATTCTATATTGTTTTTCATACTCTTAAGAAGTGGGAGCATTACCTAATAAACAAGGACTTTATATTGTGTTTTGATCATAAGGCACTGGAATTCTTAAATAATAAGAGAAGAATCAATAATGATATGCATGCAAGGTAGGTCACTTACTTGTAACGATTATTTAAAATAGAGTTGTTGATGCTATAAGTAGGATAACAGCCTTGTTAGTTATTTTAAGAAGTGAGATTATTGTATTCAACTGTTTAAAAAAGTTATATGAACATGATGAGGATTTCGGTGAGTTGTGGACGAAGAGATATAATTTTAATATTCATATTCATAAGGGATTTTTAATGAAAGGCAATCAATTTTGCATTCTCAATCTTCATTGCATGAGAAAATTATTAAGTATTTATATGAAGAAGGCTTGGTTGACCACTTGGGATGGTAATTGATAGATTTTATAATTATTGTAGTTGACAGATTCTTAAATACTTTATTCCTTGTAAAACGATGAATAATGCACATGCAATTGTTTGGCTTTTCTTTTGAGAGGTGGTTTTGTTTATATAGGGTGATGAAGATCATCATTTCTGACTAGGATAATATGTTTCTCAGTCACTTTTAACATATATTATGAAAGGTGTATAATTTATCATTACAATTGATGAGAATCAATAAGTAACACCATAGAATCTACTACATGTACCGATGAAACCAATTATAAGAGTAAGAGCCAAGAGGATTAAATATGCACTCAATGGGTTGATTCAAGATATTTATGCCAAGTAAGCCTTGAGAATTCATTCTAAAGTGGCATAAGTATGAAATTGAGCTCAAATAAGCATTGTTATTAAACCCAGACCGGCCCGGCGGGTCGACCCGGGACTCGATCGACCTGGTGGTTGGACCGGTCTGGGTTTGTCAAAAGACCGGCTGGTGCAACGACCTGGTTGACCTGGCGGGTCGACCCATGACCCGAACGAAACCTGATGTTTTTTTTTTCAAATGTGATTTTTCTCCTATACCCTTTTTTTTCATATTTTTTTAGTTGGTTATTAACACTTTTTAAAGTTCACTATATAAATATTAGAAAAGTGTTTTATTTTTTCAATGTGGGATTTGAAACCCTTTAGTATATATACTCTATGTTTCCAAGAAAAAAATTATTTTTTCAATGTGGGATTTGAAACCCTTTCGTATATGTACTTTATGTTCACAAGAAAAAAATTATGTTTTTTCAATGTGGGATTTGAAACCCTTTAGTATATATACTCTATATTCTCAAGAAGAAAAATATTTTTTCAATATGGGATTTGAAGTCCTTTCGTATATATACTCTATGTTCACAAGAAAAAAGTTATGTTTTTTTAATATGGGATAAAAAACCTTTTGGTTTAAATACTTCAACTTAAAAGGATAACATAATATCTTTCCGATGTGAGATTTGAAGCCCTTTCGTATATATACTCTATGTTCACAAGAAAAAAATTATGTTTTTTCAATGTGACATTTGAAACCCATTAGTATATATACTCTATGTTCTCAAGAAAAAAAATTTATTTTTTGAAAGTGGGATTTGAAGCCATTTCATATATATACTCTATATTCACAAGAAAAAAATTATGTTTTTTTAACGTGGGATAAAAACTTTTTGGTTTAAATACTTCAACTTAAAATAATAACATAATATCTTTTCAATGTGGGATTTGAAGCCTTTTAGTATATATATTCTATGCTCACAAAAAAAAAATATGTTTTTTTAATGTGAGATTTGAAACCCATTAGTATATATACTTCCATGTTTCCAAGAAAAAGTTATTTTTTCAATGTGGGATTTGAATTCATTTCGTATATATATTCTATATTCACAAGAAAAAAGTTATGTTTTTTCAATGTGGGATAAAAAACTTTTTGGTTTAAATACTTCAACTTAAAAGGATAACATAATATCTTTTCAATGTGAAATTTGAAACCCTTTAGTATATATACTCTATATTCACAAGAAAAAAGTTATGCTTTTTCAATGTGAGATAAATTTTTTTTTAAAATATTATTTTAAATTTCATTATTTACAAGATATATAGCCTATATTCATATGAATTTTTTCTTAATTTTTTCATATGAAATATTAAAACTTTAAATATTTTTTTTAAAATTTTTCTAGGTTGACCCGAGTTGACCTATGAAACCCGGGACCCGGCCCCTTAGCCGGGTCAAACTCCGGGCCGGGTTTGATAACTATGGAAATAAGGGTTAAGCCTTGATAAACATGATCCAAGTAAGAGATGAGGTTGTTTAACATGTACTAGAGCTTGGCTATATAACTTTATGTTAATAGTCATCACTTTCAATTTACTTGTTAGATTAGGCTGAAATTTTGTTAAAAGATTTTAAAGCCTCTGTTTCGTATAGGACTGCAACTTTGTAGTGATCAAACATCGAAAAGCCTTCTAATAAGGTTCATAGGTTACCATACAAACTGAGCTTTATTTATTAAGAATTGTTTTTTTTTTTTTACTATTGGTTCTTCATTTAATTAAATAGGACTTATTATTTATATGACGTTTAACCCTTATAACTTTAATTGTTGATTCATTATAATCAACGGGTCAAGGGTTTTATTCAATAACTACGGTTCTTTGATTCAGGTAATCACTGGGCCATGTTCTTTTCAACTTGATTTTAGTTTTTTTGGGTTGTGTTCAATCTTGACAATGATTTATAGGGTTCTTACCCTCTCGGGTTTGCATAAATAATTTAATAGTTTGGCATTTCCATAAACATATAAGCAACAGACTCTTGAAAATCCAATATGGAGCATTTATGATGACAAACTAAAACATTGGGTTTGTGCCATTGTGCTAGCAGAATTTGCATACAACAATACTAAGCACAATGCCACAAATAAATCACCATTCAAGATTGTGTATTTGTAGTGTCCTAAGCAAATGCTGGATTTTATGCCAATTCAGAATGGTGATGGATTTAACGGGGCTGCAGAAAAGATGATTATACACAAGATGTGAGGTAGAAGTTGTTGAAGGCTAATGCCAAATACAAGGAGGTTGATGATAAACTCCTTTGTGCTAAAGTGTTTAAAGAAGGTAATGGTATTCCTACTGAAAGAGAGATTTACGGTGGGGTTGTATAGTAAGCTGCGATAGAAGAAATACAACCCTTACACCATCATAAATAATATTAATAACAATACTTATGTTATCAATCTATCAAATAATATAAATATTTTCAAAACTCTTAATGTTTTAGATATATTTTATTTTTATGATGACCAACCTTTATATCTAGAGCTTGAAGTTGACTCGAGGCTGAGTCTTTTGCAAGTAAAAAGGATTGAAGTGAGAACTTATTGCAAACAAGTTTATGAGCCAAATAGACAAAGCCAAGCTTGAAAAGAAGTTCATGAAGAAGCTGAGACACATCAAATATAAAACTTACAAAAACAACGATAAAATAAGATTTAATCTTTGGATTATTTTTAAATTTGATCAGATGATTTTACAGGCCGAGTTTTTTAGGAGATGCATTTTTTTGGTCATTTAACAGTTGGATCTCTTAGAATTAAGCCTACAAATTGTTTGTTTTTTTTTTTTTTAGTTTAATTATTTATTTTTTACTTAACTTAGATTTCTTGTTTATGTCCGTTTTTAAGCTCTAATTGAACAATTTTGGTGTGGTTTTAACATCAGATTATTATTTGGATTTTTTTTATATAAAATATAAGAAATTTTCTGTATTGTTTTACGAATAAAGTTTAGAACAACAACTTCAGAGTTTGTAAACTCTACTTTTTATTCTCATTATATACCGTGTCAGAAATAAAGAAATCAAACGAGCAATTTCTCTTATTATTTGTTTTTTTTTTATGTTGTAAGGGAACTTTTAATGGTCAAACAAAAAGTTTTTTTTTTTATGCCTTGAGATTTGAAAAGAAGAAGAAGAGAAAACAAGTGTCTTAATATTTAATTAATTATTAATAGATTGTTAATTATTTGTCTGTGAACAAATATGAATATTTGTTGAATTAAAAATTTATTATTAAAATCTTAATAATTTAATATAAAGCATAATAGTTTATAATTAGATTAGATAATCTACGGTTTAAAAAATTTAATTGTGTCTTAATATTTAATTGTCAGGGATGAAGACTTAACATTTTAATTAATTGATTTTTTTGGGTATTGATAGTTAAATTCAAATGTCAATACAATATTATATAGAGGTGATGCTTAAAAGTTTTGATAAAACCCTTAAATGCTTCATGTTTTATGATTGAAAATTAAGTTTATTGATTTTTTTTATTCTTTTATCTATGAAATTATTTTAATTTCATGATCTAAATTTCAGATTTGATAAGTTAACTTGGGTTGACTTGAATATTTTTTTTTTATTTTTTATTTTATTTTTCAACGTTGAATTAATTAAGAATTTGTCTTTATAGTTTATTTTGATTTATTTTTTATAGAGTTATCACGGTCTCGTGACCTGAATCGTAAATTTGATAAGTTAACCAAGTCCATACAATATATTATAGTCTTAATATTAGAAAAACAAATTATCCAATACATCATTGTATTAATATTTTTTAAAAATATCTTTCAACATGTATTATATTGAGTTTATAATTGAAAGTCTTTTTTTTAAATTAAAAAACATGTTACCATCACTTGCATAATTCGTCTTACATAAAAAAAAAATTATCCTACTCTCAACACTACGTGGGCAATGATTTAGTTTCATCCGTTGAACCTAAACAGATTTAATTGTAAATTAATTTAGTGTTTTGAGATAAAAATAAATAAAAATATATTTTATTAAAGGAATAAAAACTTAAAAATAAATCTATTTTAGAATAAAAAATAATCGTAATAACTATACACTAACTGAATTAGCCCCGTTTGTTTGTTGGAAAGTAGTTTTCTTTTGGAAAGTGAATTCCGGGAAAGTGAATTCCGGGAAAGTATTTTCCAATGTTTGGTAGTGTAATGGAAAATAAGTTGGAAAACACTTTCTAGTGTTTGGTTATGTCATGGAAAATGAGCTGGAAAATAACTTATTAATGTTTTATTTTTCTCAAGTTTATTAAAATAATAAGGAACAATCTTACAAATTAAAAAGTTGAATGAGAATGAAATTGAAAAAAAATATAATTTCATAAATTATCTCAAATAAAATAAATAATAATCAAAATAATAGAGATCAAATTTAAAAAATTAAAAAAAAATGAAAGATGAAGAAATTAAAATAATAATAATTAACATTTCATAAATTATTTCAAATAAAATAAGTAACAATCAAAAGAATGAGGACCAAATTTGATAGATAAAAAATTTCAATAAAAAAATGATAAGGAAAAAGCAAATAACAATTATAAAAATAAGGATCAAAGTTAATATAAAAATTAAATTTTAAGAGATGAAATTGAAAAATAAATATCCAAAACAAATTATATATAGCAATCAAAAGTTTGAGAATCAAATTTGATATAATCAGCAAATAATGACATTTCTAAATTTTTCACAATTTCCAGAAAGTGTTTTCCGTCCAAATTTTACAGGAAAACACTTTCCTGAAAATCAAGCCAAATTTTCCTTTGACTGGAAAGTGTTTTCCATTGACCAACTTTTCTAATGGCAAACAAACATAGAAAAGTTTGGAAAGTGATTTCCCGGAAACCACTTTCCGGAAAACAAACACAGCCAAAAGGGAAAATATTTTCCTGAAAACCAAACCAAATTTTTCTTTGATTCGAAAGTGTTTTTCGTTGACCGGAAAGTGTTTTCGTTGACTAAAAAGTATTTTTTGTTGATCAGAAAGTGTTTTCTGTTGACCAACTTTTTTAATGATAAATAAACACAAAAAAATCCAAAAATTACTTTTAAGTAAATAAACGTAGCATTAGTTTTGGTCATAAAAAATTAATTATTAAATACTCAAAAAGTTTTACGAAAGTCAACATCGAGAAAGTAATTATAACCGCGTGAGCATTCCTGATCCGCGCGTCCAGTCTAGATAACATCCATCCAAAAAAACCGCAGCTCTCTCCAAATCCCCTTCTCTTTCCATATATTCACACTCCTGCCACATTCGCCATTTTCAATTTTTATTCTCCCTTCTTCTGCAGTTATCCTCAACGATGGCGAGAGGTGCTTCTCAATCGCAAACCACCTCCTCTTCTTCCTCTTCCCGTGCTGGAGTTGCGGCTCCTCGCGGCTCCGCCGCCGCCGCTGCTGGGATGCGCCGCCGCCGCGTCTTATCCTCCGGATCCTCCTCCGGCGGTGGTAGCGGTAGCGGAATCGGAGCCCCTGGCGGCAACATGCTTCGATTCTACACCGATGATGCGCCGGGCTTGAAGATCTCGCCCACGATAGTCCTGGTGATAAGTCTCTGCTTCATTGGCTTTGTCACTGCTCTCCATGTCTTTGGCAAGCTTTATCGCAGCAAGGTTAGTCCCTGAGCGTACAACCCGAATAAAAAAAAAGGATCGCTTTCTATTTCGGATCTTTGACTCGGCAGTTGAATGCTTTGTTTCCTTTTTTTTTTTTTTTTGATATTTCTGTAAATATAATCATGGCAGGAAAAAAGGTTGCGGATAGTTTTGTTTCTTTTCCTTTGGATAGTATTGTTACTTTCAAAGTAACTTTTTTATTTTACTTTATGTATTTATTTATGGGTTTGATTTTTCTGATTAATTGTTTTTGGCAATTGATTTAATTTAACATGTTAGAGAGGTGACTGGCCAGCCAGCCAGCGAGCTAGAGTCAGTAATTCTTTTTTCTGGAATTTAAATCGAGGAACATCCTGGTTGCTGCAGACGAATTTGAATTTGAGAAATCAATAACTATATGTATATCTTAGAGTTGGAAAAAATAAAATTGTAGAAGATAAAATGCTGAGCTTGGAAAATCCAACAATAATTAGTGGTAGCTTCCTGCCAAGAGAATTGATGATATGATTTGAGGAGATCTCATTTATGATAATTGGAGAGGTCAGTAAATGCTGGCAGCTCTGTGTCTCACCCCTCCGGAGAAAATGGCAAGTTGCTAGCAACAAGCATTTCTTGCCTGAAACTGGCCGGATTCATCACCGCTTTCCCTCCTCGTTTCAACTTCTAAACAACTAATGATAACTCTGAACTCCGTAACTCCCCTTACCCCTCATCATCAACATGTACTGGTGTTGGTTCCCTAGTTAGGAGGAGCAGCAGCCCAGAGCTGGAATTAGAAATTTATGATGAATGTGGGGTGCCAAGTGGATAATGCATTGATTCTTTTACGGTGCAAAACATGTATCCAGGACGATCGTTTAATGGAGTCGAGGTTATTTTTGTGGTCAGCTGTCAATTTGCTCCTGTATTTTCATTTCAATAAATTTGCCTTTGTGTTGTCTCAATTTAGTTAGTTGAGGTCAATTACTGAAATTTATTAATATCAGGCGTTCCGGAAAAAGTAAAACAGAGCAAAAGAAAAAAATAAAGGCAGAATTATAAAAAAAAAATTATGCAAAGCTTACATTTTCATTATGTAAGGAGTATTATAAATACCATTTGAGTCATTGGCCCCACTTAAAAATATTTTATGGATCCATTACTAGAGCAGCTATATAGAGGCCAGCCCCGAAGAGCACAACGTTAACACGATGTTGCCAAGCAATAACTAGTGCACTAGAAGCATCCCTGGGAGCAACAGGATCAGGCTCTGCAAGAGGCCTTGCCGGTGCTGGAGCTGGAGGCGCCGGTGGGAAAAGATCTTTAGGAACTAGCACCTTGTCGACCTCATAAATAGCAACCTGCTTGTCTGTGTATATAGTGTTTGATATGCTTGTTTTCGTAAGCCCTGAACTTACTGTCACTGAGTTATCACTGGTGGTTATAGTAAGCGGGAACTTCCGGTCTGATCCTGCCAGGGTTTTTACAGGGTTACTTAGAGTCTGGAAATCGGAAATTGAAAGAAATCTCGGTAGTATGTGAAATTGCACAAACTCGAGTTTTTCTCTATCGTTTAGGGAGCCTACGGCCCCAGCAACTAGGCTTGAAAATGCGTTATCAT
>Ga0307507_10009505_pt1 | contig 12914 bp, 10 predicted proteins | sample 7_EM_MG_FD_207223 | JGI IMG/M metagenome (GOLD analysis project Ga0307507, IMG submission 207223) | Populus trichocarpa ectomycorrhiza microbial communities from riparian zone in the Pacific Northwest, United States - 7_EM | ecosystem: Host-associated > Plants > Roots > Unclassified | place... | reverse complement strand
GTTCTAGTCCAAATTACCCTGGGAATAAACGAGCAGCAGTGCGGTATGCCGACATTGCTTGATCACCCTCTTCTTGAGCAGCATAAGCATTCCCAAAGCCAATCCAAGCAGGTGCAAAGGTTCCCTCTAGACTTGTAGCCTTGCTGTAATGTAAAAAAAGAGATAAAGAAGAAAATCAAATTTGTTCCATAAGGCCAAAAGAAGCAAAATGGGTACATGGTTTACCGAGCTTCAGGCAACAGTTACCTGAAATAACGCCGTGATTGATCATACTTCTTGATACAGTAGTAGTAGCAGCCGACAGCAAACCATGAGAGAGCCCTAAATGACAAGAAGCCCTAATAAGTAGACATGATACATGATTACATAATATCTAATAGGCACTCCTTGTATTCATGCTTAAGCTGAAGTGAAGTCTATGAGAGAGAAACAATCTCCTTTTGTTTTCCTGTTCCTTTTCTCTTCAAAACTTCATAATTAGTAATTCAAAAGCACTTAAGAATGAAATACAGATAAGCATCCAGAAGATATCATTTCTCTACAATTTTGAGCAGGACATAACAAAACATCTAGAGAAATACAAAAGGAGGCCAATACCCAATTATCATCCAACAGAAGTGAGGAACAATAGGAGAATGCACTCACTATTAGACTGTCCTAATGGATGAGAAGCCCAATAACTACAATAGATGAATACTACTCCTTGCACGGTACTTTTTATTAGACTATGCAAGTAATCACTGGCAAATCATATGCATATCCCACATGTTACTTGTGAATGGTATTTCAGGTGTTGTGGACACATGGTTGCTAAGAGTTCTTACTTCCATCTCTTTAACTTCTTTATTTATGTTAGCTAGCTGAGCTGTTATTGGAACACCAAATCATTTGAGATAATAACCATGATCACATTCCATCATGATGACAAGCAAACCATCCTGTGCCTTTAACACATCTAGCAAGCAAAGAAAATAGAAGTAAAAAGGGAAAACAGAGAGCTCAATCAAAGCATAATCCTTCAAATTGAAAGGGAAATAAAGAAGTAGCTTCTGAGAGTAATCCTTCAACTCCAAAGAGCACAAGTCATCTGAGCATATTATAAAAGTAAAGGCAGAGAAATAAAACTCACTTTTGAGGATAATCCTTCACTAAGTTCGATGCCATAAGATAAAGTTCATTTGAATTTCCAAGCTCCATAGCAGCAGCTATGTGTACTAAGGTACATTTCAAATGAAAAGGGTCTTTCTCAAGCAGGCTGTGAAAGAGAAGATAAAGCTCAGATGACCTGATGCATCCAAGGTATGATCTTAGATGTATTCTGTTTGAAAAAAGTTAAAAACTCACTCTGAAGTTAGTTCAAAGCATTTCTGATATTCACCACACTGATTGAAGTACTCTGCTTTGCAGGTCAAAAGATCAGTATCATTTTTTAGTGTATGCTTGATAGATGGGCTAGAAGGATTGCTATTGCAGCTTTCTTTTTCAACTTCTCTGAATTTGGCTTCTACAACACTCTTTTTTTCATACTGAGACCAGGGGACTAAGGTTAGTTTCAAAGAAGCACAGAGACTAACTAAAGCAAATAGATTATCTGGAAATGGTTTGTTTGGATTCATATTGACTGGTATATTCTGAACTTGTGTGTGTTTACCTTTTTTATCAAGCATGAGTAGAATGAAGAGAGCCACCCATCTTCTGGACCGAATTGCAAGGAGGAAAGCAGCCTTGTTTCTGCAATTCAGTAGCAAATATACAGGGTTAATTTTAATTTCATTTGGTTAATGAAGCGAATGCTGGAATAGTACAGCATAGAGAATTCTCAACAATCAACACATTAGCAATAAATACTGAAAATCCGGTAACATTAATTCTCCACAGTTAAATGGCAATGTGCAGCTGAATGTATTTAACAAAAAGAGTTTTGGAGAGCCGTTACCTTCTTCACATGTGAGCATGTGATTTTCAATAAGGCATTCCAAAGCCTGGGGAACAATGAAGATACAACCATCATTCATACTTCCAATCCAAATCAGTAAAAATGATGTGCAAAACTAAAGGAAAACAAGAATATGTCCAAAAAACAAAGACTAAAAACTTCAGTTGAATCTATCAAGAAAAATCTTAGATCTTTATCAAGCTCTTAATATGGAAATTCACAGTTTTTCATAGAAAGCTATGTTAATGACCATTGCATGCACAATTACAATAAAGCAAAGAAACTCTATTATGCAACTTACAAACAGAAGGAAAAGGTAAAACAGCAGGGTACCTCATAGCATAAAGGATCGGCCTTGATAGCAGCCTTGTACCTTAAATCATCATAAATAAGCAAATCAATCATTATACAAAAAAAAAAAAAAAAGTGGCAAAAGAAACAGTAATCTATCTTGATAAAGAAGATCGCTGAGAAAAGCTAACCACTGTCGAGCCAGGGCACGATTTTCCAATGCTTCATAAGCCCTGCCTCTTAGAAAACATGTTGCTGCAGAAATCTGTCCCAAAACAGATAAAACAACATTTCGCCAAGCAGTATTTTTAGTGATAAGTTAAGAATATTTATCACAATCAACTGATAGAATGCACCCAAAAAAATAAATATTCACAATTTCACACAAAATTTTAAGAGACAAAGAACAAAACTTTAAATGTTAAAAAGAAAATCCAATCTTGCCAATTAAAAATAGCATAACTAACACAACCAAGCAAGAAAAAGAACAACTTCTCATTAAAAAAAAAAACTCACATTGATCTCGCGATCTTCACTATCCTTATCTAAGTACATAACGTTACAATCTTTAGTATCATATACATCTCCATGCTCATCAACCTTTGCATCACCGAGCATTAACAAACACTGGTCCCACTCTTTCAATTCCTCCTGACCACAATTTAAAAAAAAAAGTTAAGAAAAAAAAAACCTAAAGGTAATAAACCATCAAATTAAAAATAAAAAATCCAAAACCAAAGACTTACGAGGCATTTTGCGGCGAGGTAGCGGAAGCGGAGGTCGCGAAGGACTATTTTGGAGGCGTTGAGGAGGTGGTAGGCACGACGGTAGTGGCGGCCGAGGAAGAGAGCCTGGGCTTGCATGTAGATGTCGGCGGGGTCGTTGGTGAAAGCGGCGACTTTGTCGGCGAAGAAAATGGCGGAGGAGTACAAGTGCTTGCTCACGCAGTCGCGCACTACCCCTCGCAGCTTCTCTATTTGCTCTTCTCTCATTTTTTATTTTTGGAGAAAAAGGAAATGCAAGAGAGAGGTAGAAAGATTTTGGGGTAGAACTGAGAAAAAGAAATCAAGGGTTTTTGATTTGTGTTGTCTTAGTTTTGGAAAGAAAGAAAGAGCAAATGAGCGGGAGGTTTTCCCTTTGTTTTTGCTAATTATTGTTCTCGTATGTTCTTGTGGCTCGCTGTTCACACGAGAAACCATTCTTTTAGTTGCTTTCTCTCGATTACGCCGCGGACTCTAATTATTTTTCTTATAAAAAATGATGTTGAAATGTCATAAATAAATTTTTAAATAAAAAAATATTTATAATTTGAGTTATAAATTTTACCTATTATAACTAGATTATATATAAAAAAAAATTAGATAATGACAACAAATAGGTTAAATAAAAAAAAATCACGATAAGAAAAAACAATCAAAAAAAAAATTAGCTTAATTATTAGCCAATTAAATATGAAAGAACAAAATTGGATAAAAAAAAACAGAAAACCTAATCCGAGTTAGCATGACAAACTTATAACCCAAGTAACATGAATTGAGCCAATCTAAGTTAACTCACGGCTTAGGTCATAAGATCAGGATGGTCCAATAGAAAATAAAACCACAAGGCCTATTTAAAAAAAAAACAATGATGAAATCAAAAAAGAAAATATATGAAAAAAAATAATATCAACTCATGCTAGATTCTTAAACTCGTGATCTGGTTCATGAGATTATAAGCCCCCTATTTGGAAAAACCATAAAACTCAATTCTCAACCAATCAAATATCGAAGGATGAATTTGAAAAAAAAAAATCAATTGCACAAAAGGATCCAAAATCAAAATTAGAAATTAAAATAATGGGGATCAGAATTGAAATAAAAAATAAATTAGAGGATAGCTACAGAGTTTTGATTGAATGGTGAAATTAAAAATAAAAATCATTTAACAAATGACCAAAAAAGCAATCAAATAATGAGGACCAAACTATAAAAAATAACGTATAACAAATTGAGATTGAATGATGAAATTGAAAACAAATCAAGATTTTATAAAAGGATCAAGAACAAAAATTAAAAATTAAAAGAATAAAAACCAAAGTTGAAATATCAATAAAAAAAATCAATTACACAAAAGGATCCAAAACCAAAAATAGAAATTAAAATAATGAGGATCAAAATTGAAATAAAAAATAAATTAAAGGATAGCTACAGAGTTTTGATCGAATGGTGAAATTAAAAATAAAAATCATTTTAATAAAATGACCAAAAAAACAATCAAATAATGAGGACCAAACTATAAAAAATAACGTATAACAAATTGGGATTGAATGATGAAATTGAAAACAAATCAAGATTTTACAAAAGGATCAAGAACAAAAATTAAAAATCAAAAGATTAAAAATCAAAGTTAAAATATCAATAAATAAAAAAACAACTCTAAAATTTTAAATGGTCAACGTGAATTTCACGAGAATGAGAGAAAAAAGAAGGACAAAAGAAATAAAGGTCACCAACGATAAACCATCATGTTGTTGCTGCCGCAGGCCACTTCATGAAAAAGAAGACCTCGTGAAGATCCCTATGTTTCGATGGAGGGAGATTTTTGGTCGGCTCCCACACACGAGTTTAATTGGCGCCTCCCACACACGGACGCATTCGCGCTGCATGCATCAACCACCTTTTATTTTAAATAAGATTTTATGTTTATTAAAATATCAAACTATCCAGCTCAACTTGATAATAACAAAAAAAAAATCATATGAAAAAGTCCTTGGAATTAAGTTTTTAAAATATTATTATGAAGAATAAATTAGTCATTTTACTATGTTTAAAAAAAAAAATAGACAAAGAGGCCATTAGTTGCTAGTTTTTTTAATTCCAAGGATTTTTGCAATTCGGTCATTATAATTTATTTTATTTCAATTTCATTGTTTGAAGTATGTTTTCATGCATTTAAATATATTTTGGTCTATTTTCTCTCCCTTAACTCATATGTCTAACTCATATGTTTTTGAATGTTTTGGTGTTAAATTTACGATTAGTTTTATAAAATTGAGTTTTAGCTTCTTAAAAAACAAATTAAAAAATCAGGGGCCAAATTTGACACAAAAGAATAATCAAATGACTTCCATAAAAGGTGTCAAAGTTTCATTTGATCCCTTAAGTTTTGATTTTGTCATAGTTCATCCCTCTTATTATAGGTTATTGCATTTTAGTCCTAAACTTTTTTTTTTATCAAATTTAAGTTCTTGTAATGTGACCACCAATAACTTTTGATTTTGATGGATATGGACTTATCTTTAAGTGATGAATTAAATAGAGTTAGTTTTCACCTTCAATGATGTTAGGAAAAGTAGATCGAGCCTTAGAAAAAAAATTAAAATTTAATTTGATTTTGAGTTTTAGGCTAATTGAATTGTGTTTTGTTGTTGTAAATGGAGTTTCAAAGTTACATAGTTTTTTTATGTTTTGGGTGGAAAAAATGGTGAAATCTAGGTTCTTGAGATTCAAAGATTTGGATCCTGGTTTTTCAATCATGAAGACAGGTTCGATGATTGGAAATGTTTGCGAGTGGATGATACATTGTTTGCAATCTATAAAAAAAAAAAAATGGCTTGGCTCTAAAACTGAGATGCATATAGGCCTTCCTTTTAGTTTTAGAGGTACCTGGTCGTAATTTTCTTAGATCTCATTTATTTTTTTTTAATTTTTTTATCTTAAAAAAATACTATTTAGATAATTAATTATAATGATATTTAAAAAAATGTTTAATTATTCCATGATTTTTAACTAATATTTTAGATTTTTATTGTAATTCTTTATTATAATATTTACTTTTTTATGATTATATATGAAATTAATGTGCACAAGTTAAAAAATTGGCATAAATAATCAATGATAAAAGAATATATATTTTTATTATTTTTACTATTATCAATTTTTATATAATTTTCTTCCGTTAATTATTCTTTTACTTTCTTATATAGTCACATGAAAATAATTAAAATATTATATTTTCTTAATTTTTTGTTTTATAGTGACTTGACATGAGAAGGTTTTTTTTTTTTCAATAGTGTTTTTGATAAAAAAAAATGTTTTTCCAAAACTAAAAACAAAGTAATGAATAAAAAGAATGAAGTTTTGGCTAACGAAATGCATTTTGTTCTCATTTTATTTAAATCATTTGAGTTTTTACATATATTTATTTTAATTACTGTAAGGTTTGTTTTTCAAATAATCAAGCTATTAAAAAAAATCATTGTTCTAGCAAAATAATAAATAAAAAAAATAATTTTGACAAGAAAAAATACATTTTTTTCTCATAATTTAAATCATTAGAGTTTTTAGGAACAATTATTTTAACTATCATAAAAAAAAATGTTAAAGAATTTATTGATATCAAATTTTAAATAGATGAGTTATATTTGAATAATACATTTACAAGAACGAAATTCATATACAACTATAATTAGCATCCAAGATAAATAAAAGAAAGTGAATAAAATGAGAAGAAAAATCAAAGCAATATAATTGCACTTGGATCTATTATTTGCTTCTTACAACAAAGATCAACTTCATATTTTAATTTTTAATTTTTAATTTTTATTAACAATTCTTTTTAATGATTAAAAAACTTACTTTTACAAGAATTCAACTTTTTATTGTAATATTATCAATTAATTTATAAATATTTTTATATAAATATAATTTATAATTTTTTTTTAAATATTGCACATGAATACTCAATGAAAGTATTTTTTTTTACTTTAATTGTTAATATAATTTTCTTAAATTAATCATTGTTTATTTTTTATACTGCTATCATGACGTTTTTGTTTTTTTTTTTTTTATTGAAATTTACTTTCATGTGATGCTAGGTTTTATTTCAAAATCATTCTTCTAATAAAAAAAGACTTGTTTTTGCTAGAAAAAATTACAAGGAAGGAGGGTTTCGGCAAAATATATATATATATATATATATATATATTTTCTCCTTCAATAAATTAAATCATTTGAATTTTTATGAATATTTATTTTAATTATGTTATATTTAGAAAAAATAAAAAAGAAATACATTGATAAAAAGATGAAATTTTGACTAAATATTTTTTATTTTCTATAATTTAAATCATTGGAATTCTTAAAAATATTTATTCCATTAGATAATCAAATAAGGTTTTGAAAATCATTTAAAATCATCGGGCCAACACATGGCTGGTTCAAACAATATATATATATATATTTTTAACCATTTAGTAGGTAGTCAAATAATAAAAGCTTGGAGTTAAATGGTTTGTTTTTCTTGTTGTTTCAAGTTCGAACCCCGTGGTTGTTAATATGATGGCCACTAGAGGTTTACATGGTCGTTAACTTCATGGCTCATGGAATTAGTCGAGGTGCACGCAAACTAGTCTGGATACCTATGTTAATCAATATATATATATATATATATATATATATAGTAATTCCTTTTTGTTTGGTGGGACTTTTCCTCCTCTTTTTTTTTTTTTTTTTTTGAAAGTAAGTACTCCAAGTACATATCCATTCATTTTTAAGCTAGTTAATTGGTGTATTTATAAAATGAATTTTTTGAAATCTCTAAATACGTGGACTATGAAATATCAAGGTTAAGACAAAACTTTAGACAATAAAAAAATATAAGGAAATGGACTAACTTAATTAATTACTAGAAATTGCAGAACTTGGATGATCGACTATTAATTAATGGCGTCATATAATTTATTCTTGTGTCCCTCGTTCTGAATTAATGTATAAAACTATTTTTGAATGATAAAATAAATAGTTTAATTGAAAAGGAAATTGAAGTATATACTTTACTAGTTAACATTTTAAACCCCAAATAAAAAATAAAATTGTGGCAGTAGTAATTAAACGTCAAGTTTTGTTGATATGTTTATTTTCTCTTTTCTCAATGAAAAAGGTTTTAATTACCTGTCTCAACAATTGCCAAAGAGCCAAATAAGAAGTTATTCTTAGAAATTGCAAATGCCCCTTTGTTTAGGTACTAATTAGCATTTTGAATGTGATTATTATTTTTATTTTCTATTTAAGAACTTGTTTATTTTTGTGTTTTAAAAGTATTTTTGAAAAATATTAATTTTTTTTAATTTAAATTAATTTTTTTGTGTTTTTATATCGTTTTGATGTGTTGATTATTAAAAATAAATTTTTAAAAATAAAAAATATCACATCAATATATTTTCAAGTAAAAAATATTATGAAAAAGAACTACAATCACAATAATAAACGGTACCTAAATCACTCTGGTAACTAAGACCCCGTTTGTTTGCTTGAAAATAATTTTCTTTTGAAAAGTGGTTTTTTTGGAAAATAGATTCCTGAAAAGTGAATTATTTTCTGATGTTTGGTAGTATCATGAAAAATAAGTTGGAAAACAATTTCCAATGTCTGACCATGTCATGAAAAATGAGCTGAGAAATAACTTATTAATGTTTTTTTTCAAGTTTATTAAAATAATAAGAAACAAATCTTACAAATTAAAAAGTTGAATGAGAATGAAATTGAAAAACAAAATCTAATTTCATAAATTATCTTAAATAAAATAAATAATAATCAAAACAATGGAGATCAAATCTAACAGATAAAAAAAATTAAAAGATGATAAAATTAAAATAATAATAATTACACTTTTATAAATTATTTCAAATAAAATAAGTAACAATAAAAAGAATAAGAACTAAATTTGATAGATAAACAAATTCAATTAAAAAATGATAAGAGAAAAGCAAATAACAATAATAAAAATGAGGACCAAAGTTAATATAAAAATCAAATTAAATCAAATTCTAAGGGATAAAATTGAAAAATAAAGATTCAAAACAAAATATATAGCAATCAAAAGTTTGAGGACCAAATTTGATATAATCAGCAAATAATATAATATTTTTAATTTTTTTTACAACTTCTTGAAAGTGTTTTTCGCTAAAAAAAAATACTTTCTTGAAAAACAAACCAAATTTTTCTTTGACTAAAAAGTGTTTTTCATTGATCAATTTTATTTTTGTTAAATAAACATAGGAAAACTATTTCTACATTTACCAAAAGAAACAAAAAACTGTTTCATTAAAGGTATTTTATTTTTAAAAGAAATAATAAATAAATTTTCAAAATAAAAAATAAATTCAATTCTATTATTTGAATTTAAAGAAATATATGAATTAAAAAAAATTAAAAACAAAAAAAATTCACAAATTAATAATCGGACTATTTATAAATTTTCCACGTCGATGATGGATTGGATAAACAATGACAGAAAAAAGAAAGAAAGAAAGATCTGTCTGAAAAGTTACTTTCCATAAAATAAAATGGGGCTAACAAGTTCCATTGCTGATCCAAAGTAAATGATTACAACAACATCACATCTAGCATTTAGGGATTCAATGCATGTTTAAGGTCTCTGATCAGGACTCTTGGTGCTATTGGAGTTGCATGCATTCAAGCTTGCTACAAACTCATCAATGTTCTTGTCAGAGCTTCCACCTTCATCCATAGCCATTCTGGCTAGTTTCTTCCATTTCTCAGAATGAGTTCTGATCTCATCCCTTCTTTCACCTTCCATCATGACTTCCCTTATACACCTCTCTATCTCTTCTTGTGTCACCATCCCATTTTCACCTACCTTTACTCTAACCCCTGCTTGCCAAACATCAGCAACAAACTTTGCATTAGATGGTTGATCTGTCCACTGTGGCATTGCCACCATTGGCACTCCCAAGCTCAAAGCCTCAAGTGTTGAATTCCACCCACAATGAGTCATGAAGCATCCCACGGATTTGTGAGCCAGGACCTTTAGTTGAGGACTCCATGTTATGATTAGACCCATCTCTGTTGTCTCCTCTACGAAGTTGCCTGGTACCTTTTGCTTTTCTGATTCTCTTACAACCCATAGAAAGTGAGTGTTGCTTCTTTTCAGACCCCAGGCCAATTCTGCCATTTGGTCTTCTGTCAGAACAGCGAGGCTGCCAAATGATACATAAACAACTGAGCCTGGTTCCTTGGAGTCTAACCATTTCATGCAAGTTTCAGAATTTGGCTTGAAGAGGCTGAGACCATAGTCTTTGTCGTCCTCCAGCCGCTTGTCCAAGAACATTGACGGAATTGTTGGTCCTATTGGCTTGATTGGCCACTTGCTCGCCATCCAGTCGACAATCTGAATAGAAACATTAAGGTGTTTAATTACTGTTTAGCACTGATGTCAAAGAAATAAGTTAGTACGAGTATTTTGAAGACCCGGACTCAGAGTACAGGGTTTAATGACCAACTGAATGAAAATAATAGAATGCTATTATCAATTAATTATCACAAGTACTGTTGAGCTCAAGTACTTGGTATCAGGTTAAAATTTTAACAACTTAACTCCATAAAAAAAGAAAAGAAAAAGGTTTAAAGTTTGAATTCATTTGCTGTCAATTAACTACAACTTCAGTTTACGCCATCACCAGATCAAAAAGAGCTTGCAACAAACATTTAAAAAGCCTAGGAGCTGATTGACATTGCGTTTTTTATTTGCGTGTGTCTGGGAATGATTTAAAAATGCGTTTAACATTAAAAAAATATATTAAATTAATATATTTTTAATGTTTTTATAATTTTAATATGTTTTTAAATAAAAAAATATATATTTTTATAAGAAAAGCTGTACAGTAACCAACCCACACTAAGAAAGCATTTGGGAACGCGGTTCAACACGTATTCCCAAAAAATTTGAATTTTTTTTTGTTAAAATTTAATATGGTTTTTACATTTTGAATCGTTTTGATGTGTTGATGTCAAAAATAATTTTTAAAAAATAAAAAAATATCATTAACACATATTTTAACACAAAAAAATTATTTAAAAAATCGTCATAATCACATTGCCAGACTAGGGACGGAGCCATCCCGCTTTCCAAGGGAAAGAACTCAAATTAATTAGCTTTTGAAAGTTTGAACGGGCGGAAATGTTCCAACAAGCATACCATCAATATCAGCAAGGACATCTATCCGGGAGCCGACCACTTATGCAATCATTTGGGTGCCGTATACTGTAGGCTGTAAAACGTGGTAATGATATTTGCCAGAAAACATTTCAAGCCACATAGAAAAAGGTTGCAGTGCTGTATTACAGGTTTGTTGGAGAAAACATATGCATGCATGCATGCTGGACTTTTTCTCGGGTGGGAAATGCCAAGTGATGTGATCATGTGACAACGATACAATGCCTCAAACATGTCGTTATTTTTGTATTTTAAAAATATTTTTGAAAATATTTGAATTTTTTTTATTTTAAATTAATATTTTTTGTGTGTTTTTAGATTATTTTGATATATTTATAAATAAAAAATATTTTAAAAACCAAAGGTGATGTGATTATTTTTTACTTTTAATATTAACAAATTTATATTTTTACTACTTTATTTATTGCTTTTAATAATGGCACTCACCACTCAAAATGAAAGCAACAGCAAAAACATAATGAGTGTTACTGACAGGTTTCCATACTGTCTGACTTTGAATAGTAGTTCAAGCCATGACCAGTTCATTATTCATATGTAACCGCACTTTTCTTCTTCTTTTAACCACAGGAAATTTCATCGAACTAACATTTAACAGAGGCCTAAGAGTAACCACAACTTGATTGAGTACTTCAATCTATAGAACTAGGAATTATTAATTATATGTTGAATTCAGTCAATCAATCACAGAACTAAAGTGCACAGAGAGTGTAATATATGCTGCTGGGAACTTAAAACGTACCTCATCTTCAAGTTCATTGAAAGTGTTCCAGAGGAGCCAGCTCGCTTCATCTATATTTGAGAACTGGCTAAAAAGGAGGTCATAAATACCGGGATACGAACCTGGACCATGAACAAGGGATGGTAGATCACTGAACTCCAACTGTGGCAGGGAAGGCAGGGACACCGGCGATTTTTCTTCCATAGGAATTTTCAAAGCGCTCCCTTGTAGTGTATGGTAATATAAAACAGTAACCGCGCATGATTGGGTGAAAAACGGACCTCCTTCTATGCCCCAGCTCTTCGCCACATCCAGAACCCATGGTAGAATGGAGTCATAAATGATGAATTTAGCAGGGTATTGGCTGGTACTATTTTTGTCGATGAGCTCAGCTAAGCTTTGCGGGATTGTGTCCTTGAAACGCTCGATGTATTCCTCTGCGGTTGCTGCTCTTTCACCTTCTTTGTAACCATCAAAAATGGGTTCCATGTTGATGGAACAAGCGTTGTCTTGATGCATGGAGGTGCCCATTGAAGTGGGGGTAATTAGCGTGACCCTGAGGCCTTTTGAAGCTAAACGCTTAGAGAATTGAAGCATTGGATTTATGTGGCCTTGTATAGGCAGCGGAAGGACTAGCACATGACTTGCACTGCTGGTTTTTTGTTCCCTCTCCATTTTTCTCCAATACCTTCAAACTCTAATCTCTCTCTCTCCCACCCTTCTCTGCAGTTAGATTGATTGCCGTGCTGAATTTATAACCAATCAATCAAAGCAAAAGGGAGATTTTTCAACTACTCTTCTTTTTTCTCTCTTTTGGATTTTAGTGAGAATAATAATTTTAAAAAATTGAGAGTATCATGAATTTTTTTATAAATTTTTAGGATTTGTTGGAGATTATGTGAACATCAAATCTTTTTAGGGTTCATAAATTCTTAAAGGCTAAGTTGTCAT
>Ga0307507_10009504_pt1 | contig 12915 bp, 14 predicted proteins | sample 7_EM_MG_FD_207223 | JGI IMG/M metagenome (GOLD analysis project Ga0307507, IMG submission 207223) | Populus trichocarpa ectomycorrhiza microbial communities from riparian zone in the Pacific Northwest, United States - 7_EM | ecosystem: Host-associated > Plants > Roots > Unclassified | place... | reverse complement strand
ACATCACGCTCATGGCGAGCCTGGCACGCGGCACTCCGCAACCCTGACGCCAGGCATATAGCAAACCATTACCTCAACATAAACCGCCAGGAGTCGATCCCAACGTCCTCAAATCTCAAGCTGAGAGCGGCCCGATCGCCCTGACCCGCGAGCCCGCGCGACGGTAGCGTGGTCGTCGTGACTTCCCCCTCGATGCGCGAGCCAGAAGACCGCGTTCCCGGCCTGCGCGCCTCCGACGCGGACCGCGAACACGTCGCCGAACTGCTCGGGCGGGCCTTTGCCGAGGGAAGGCTGAGCACCGAGGAGCACAGCGAGCGGCTCGAGGCCGTCTACGCCGCCAAGACCATGGAGGAGCTGCGGCGGCTGGTCGTGGATCTGCCGGTGGCCTTCGACCCGCCGACCGCCGCCGGGATGACGACCGCTCAGCCCGCGGACGCGCTGGCCCGTTACGGCGGGGGTGACCAGGTCGTCGCGGTCTTCGGCGAGACCAAGCGCACCGGCCGGTGGATGGTGCGTTCGGGGCTCAACGCGCGGGCCTTCTTCGGCTCGGTCGAGCTGGACCTGACCGAGGCGGTGCTGGAGCAGCGCGAGATCACCATCACCGCGAACGCGGTCTTCGGCGAGGTGATCATCCGGGTTCCGGACGGGGTCATCCTGCACGACGAGGGCAGCGCGATCTTCGGCTCGCGCAAGCTGAACACGCCGTATGCCACGTTCGGCCCCGAGACCCCGGTGGTGCACGTCCGCGGCACGGCCCTGTTCGGTAGCGTCGAGGCCAAACGTCCGAAGAAGAAGTGGCTGAGATCGCGATGAGTTCGAGTTCCACCCCGGCGGGCAAGCCGCTGTACGTCCACCGCTCGACGGTCTGGTTCGACGAGCTCGACATGCTCGGCGTCCTGCACAACGCCCGCTACGCGATCCACGTCGAGCGGGCGATGACCGCCTGGTACCACTCGCTGACCGGGGCCGATCCGTCGGACGGGCACATCGTGGTCAAGCACTACGAGATCGAGTTCCTGCGGCCGTTCACCCGCGAGCGCGGCGAGTTGGCCGTCGAGGTCCGGCTCGAGCGGCTGGGCAACACGAGCGCCGTCTACGCCTTCCGCTGCGTGTCGGAGGTCGCGGACGGTGTGCAGTTCGAGCACGCGCGCGGCATCCGCACGATCGTCAAGGTCACGCCCGGCGACCTGCGCCCCGCGCCGTGGTCAGAGGATTTCCGGGCGCAGGCCGGTTGATCAGGCCGAGTCTAAGTTGATCGGCGCGACTGTCCGGTTCAACGGGACATCAGGGCCCGGTTCGGCGCGTCGAGCGAGTTGTCCGCGAGCTTGCGCAGCATCGCCAGCAGTTCGGCGTGCTGCTCCGGCGACCAGCCGACCAGCTGGTCCTGCAGGATGTCGGATCGCGCCGTGGACAGCTGGTCGATGATCTGGCGACCGGCGGGCGTCAGCGTCACGATCCCGTTCTCGTCGCGTTGCGCGCGGCCGGAGGCGATGATGTCGTCGATCTTCGCCCGGATCTGGGTGAGCGGCAGGCCGAGGCGCTTCGCGGCGGCCTCGTCGGAGATCGGTCCGGCGTGGCAGAGCCGGAACAGGCCGTACGCCTGCGGGACGGTGACGTCGACGCCGGCCTTTTCGATGACCGTCTGGTAGCGGTCCCACAGGTTCTGACGGCTGGTCAGCTGGGTCAGCGCCCGCTCGATCTCGTCCAGCGAGCTGCGGAAGGTCGGCAGCCCGGAGGCCTCGCCGAGCTCCGGCATCCGGGTCGCGCCGCGCAGCGGGACCTCGCGCAGGAACAGCGTCAGCACGAAGGCGACCAGTGTGATCGGCACCGCGACCAGGAAGACCGTCTGCACCGAAATCGCGTAGACGTGCAGGAACGGCGCAGCGGTGGCGGCTGGAAGCTGGCGTGCTGAGGTCGGCGCCGCGAGGACGCGTTGCACCGGGAACTGGGTGGAGAGTGTGCCGTCCGCGAGCGCGTTCGCGATGTTCGAGTGCAGCCGGTTGTTCAGGATGGTGCCGAAGATGGACGCGCCGAAGGATCCGCCGATCGAGCGAAAGTAGGTGGCCCCGGCCGTAGCGGTCCCCAGATCGGAGTAGTCCACCGCGTTCTGCACCGCGATGATCAGCACCTGCATGGTCAGGCCGAGGCCGAGGCCGAACACGGCCATGTCCACGCCCATGATCGTGGCGCTGGTGTGGTCGTCCACCCGGGAGAGCAGGTAGAGCCCGAAGGCCATCAGCACCGTGCCGACTATCGGGTAGATCTTGTACCGGCCGAACTTGCTGATCAGCTGCCCGGTGCCGATCGAGGCGACCAGCAGCCCGGCCATCATCGGCAGCAGCCGCAGCCCGGACTGGGTCGGCGAGTTGCCGTTGACGACCTGCATGAAGAGCGGGATGAACGACAGCGCGCCGAACATGCACAGGCCGACCACGAAGCCGATCGCCGAGCACATCGCGAACACCGGGTTGCGGAACAGCCGCAGCGGCAGGACCGGTTCGGAGACGCGCTGCTCGACCAGGACGAAGCCGAGCAGCAGGACCACGGCCCCGATCCCGCAGCTCCACACCTGCAGCGAGTTCCAGCCCCAGCTCGTGCCGCCCAGGCTGGTGATCAGCACCAGGCAGGTGGACGCGGCCGCCAGCAGCGCGGTGCCCAGGTAGTCGATCTTCGGCCGGGACTCCGGCGACTTCGACTTGAGCGCGATCGCGATGACGGCCAGCGCCACCGCGCCGACCGGCAGGTTCACGTAGAAGACCCAGCGCCAGGTCAGGTTGTCCACCAGGAAACCGCCGAGCAGCGGGCCGAGCACCGAGGAGACGCCGAAGACGGCACCGATCACGCCTTGGTACCGGCCGCGGTCGCGGGGCGGGACCACGTCCCCGATGACCGCCATGGCCAGCACCATCAGCCCGCCGCCGCCGATGCCCTGGAAGGCGCGGAAGGCGATCAGCTGCGGCATGTTGTGCGCGACGCCGCACAGCGCCGAGCCGGCCAGGAAGATCACGATGCAGATCTGGAAGACGGTCTTGCGGCCGAACAGGTCGCCCAGCTTGCCCCACAGCGGGGTGGTCGCCGTGGAGGCCAGCAGGTACGCGGTGACCACCCAGGACAGGTGGTTCGCCCCGCCCAGGTCGCTGACGATGGTCGGCAGCGCGGTGGACACGATGGTCTGGTCCAGCGCGGCCAGGAACATGCCGAGCATCACGCCGGCGAAGACCAGCCTGACCCGGCGTCGGTTCTCCTCGATCGGTGCGACGCCCGGGGCCGGGGTCTCGGTCTGAGTCGCCATCAGACGCCCTCCGTCGGTGCTGTTAACCGGTGATGCCTGTGTGGCTCCCTCATACACAGGTACCACCGGTGTCCAGCCCCTACCCGTCAATTCTGCTGAACGGATTAGCTGAAAGGGCCAACGGCGACGGGCGATTGTTCGACGCAGTTGTGCGAGGTGGCTATCCGAAGTCGATGACGCTGAACTTACGCAACTTGTCGAGCTTGTGCTCGGACTCCACGCGCCGGACGGTACCGCTCTTGGAGCGCATCACCAGCGAGGACGTTATGGCGCCGCCTGCGCGATAACGCACGCCGCGGACCAGCTCCCCGTCGGTGATGCCGGTGATCGCGACGAAGGCGTTCTCGCCGGTTACCAGGTCGTCGGTGCTCAGGACCCGGTTCAGGTCGTGTCCCGCCTCCAGGGCCTTGTGCCGCTCGGCCTCGTCCAGCGGCCACAGCCGGCCCTGGATCACTCCGCCGAGGCACTTCATCGCGCAGGCCGCGATGATGCCCTCCGGCGTGCCACCGATGCCGAGCAGCAGGTCGATGCCGGTGTCCGGGCGTACCGCCATGATCGCGCCGGCCACGTCGCCGTCCGAGATGAACTTGATCCGGGCCCCGGTCTCGCGCACCTCGCGGACCAGGTTCTCGTGCCGGGGCCGGTCCAGGATGACCACGGTGACCTCGGAGGGCTTGCTGCCCTTGGCCCGCGCGACGGCCTTGATGTTGTGCTCCACCGGAGCGGTGATGTCCACCGTGTCGGCCGCCTCCGGGCCGGTGACCAGCTTCTCCATGTAGAACACGGCGGACGGGTCGTACATCGCGCCGCGCTCGGCCAGCGCGATCACGGCGATCGCGTTCGGCATGCCCTTGGCGTTGAGCGTGGTCCCGTCGATCGGGTCCACGGCCACGTCGCACTCGGGGCCGTCGCCGTTGCCGACCCGCTCGCCGTTGAACAGCATCGGGGCGTTGTCCTTCTCGCCCTCGCCGATGACCACGACGCCGTCCATGGACACCGTGTTGATCAGATACCGCATCGCGTTGACCGCCGCGCCGTCCGCGCCGATCTTGTCGCCGCGGCCCACCCAGCGCCCGGCCGCCATCGCGGCGGCCTCGGTGACGCGGACCAGTTCGAGGGCCAGGTTCCGGTCGGGGGCCTGCGGGGTGTTCTCACTCTCGGGGGTGCTGCTCATGGCGTGGTGTCCTTCCGCACGGGGACATCAGGGCGGCGAGTAGGCCGGTAGAGGGAGCAGATCAGCTCGTAGGTTGTCCTTTGATCGTAGCGGCGCAGACAACCGGGCCCCCGGTCGCGGGGCGCCCCCGCGGATCCGGGACCATGGGGTCATGCCGAAATCGAGGTTGCGGACCACCGTCCGGGACATGGTCCTGTCCCTGGCGGCGATCGGCGTGCCCATCGCCCTGGTGTTCGCGATCGAACCGTCGAAGCCGGGCGATCCGGTGCACGTCATCGACACTGCCTCGTTCCAGTCCACGCTCGGCGCCGCCCGGCAGTCCGAGCCGTTCACGGTGCTGGCGCCGGCCGGTCTGCCGTCCTCCTGGCGGCTGACGTCGGCGGACTACCAGCTGGCCGGGGACACGGCCGCGGTCTGGCATGTGGGCTATCTCACGCCGAGCGGCGGCTATGTCTCGCTGGAGCAGACAACGCAGTCGGTCAACGGATACCTGGCGGATCAGCATGCGGACGCCGCCCTGGCCGGTACAGCCCAGATCGGCGGGACGACGCCCGCGACGTGGCAGCGCTACACCGGCACGACGCCGAGCGCGCTGCGCACGATGCTGGTCAGCGTGGACGGCAAGGTCAACGTGCTCGTGACCGGCAGTGCTCCGCTGGCAGAGCTCGAACAGTTCGCCGCCGCGCTGCGCGCCTCCAGCTGATATCCCGGCACTACCTGACTATCCGACTACCTGAGCAGGCGTCAGCCCTCCTCGCGGGCGGCGACGGCCGCGTCCAGGCGGGCCCGGGCGCCGTCCAGCTTCGCCTGGCAGTGCGCCGCCAGCGCCTCGCCCCGCTCCCACAGCGCCAGCGAGTCCTCCAGGGACAGGCCGCCTGCCTCGAGCTTCTGCACCGTGGTGACCAGCTCCTCGCGCGCCTGCTCGTAGCCGAGTGCGCTCAGATCGTCCGGCGCGCCGGAATTCGCTACTTTCGCCATGGCGACCACGATAGGTTGCCGGGGCGACAGCGAACGGCAAGGAGTCGAACTGTGGGAGTCACGGCACGTCAGGCCACCGTCGAGGACGCCGAGGAGCTCACCCGGCTGCGCGAGGTGATGATCTCCTCGCTCGCCCCGATCACGGACGACTCGTGGCGTGAGGTATGCATCGAGGCCTTCCGGGACGCGCTGGCGGATCCGGACGGGCCGCTGCAGGCCTTCGTGACCGACGCCCCGGACGAGCCCGGCGTGCTGGCCGCCAGCTCGGTCGGCGTGATCCAGCAGCGGCTGCCCGGCCCGTCCAACCTGAGCGGCATGACCGGCTACATCCTCAGCGTCGCCACGGACGAGCGCTACCGCCGCCAAGGACACGCCCGAGCCGTGGTCACCGCAACGATGGAGTGGCTGCGCGACTGCGGCGTCCCGCGAGTGGACCTGCACGCCTCGGAGGACGGCACGCCGCTCTACCGGGACCTCGGCTTCCACGAACCGCGCGGGCTGGCCCTCACCGCCTGGCTGCCCGGACAGCGCTGACCGTCTGACTGACGCAGCGTGCTGCCCGACGAGCAGCGTGCGGCTCAGCCGACGGGCTCGCCGGCCGTCGCGGCCAGCGCGCCGCCGGCCAGACGGATCGTCAGCGGATCCCCGGACTCGACCTCGTCCGGCTTGCGCACCACCACGCCGTCCTCGCGCTGCACGACCGCGTAGCCGCGCTCCAGGGTCGCCAGCGGTGAGAGCGCCCGCACCCGGGCCAGGGTCTGCGCCAGCACCTCGCCGTCCCGCGCCACCTTCTGGTCCGTGCTCCGAAACGCCCGGTCCCGCAGCGTGGCGATTTCCTGCGCGCGCTGGTCCAGCATCCCGTACGGCGCGGCGAGCACCGGCCGCGAGCGGAACCCGGCCAGCGCCTGCGCCTCCCGGTCCAGCAGCCGGGTCACCGCGCGCCAGAGCCGGTCGCGGGCCTGGGCGACCCGGTCCAGCTCCTCGCGCACGTCCGGCACGATTCGCTTGGCCGCGTCCGTCGGCGTCGAGGCGCGCAGGTCGGCGACCAGGTCCAGCAGCGGGGAGTCCGGCTCGTGGCCGATCGCGGAGACCACCGGGGTCCGGCACGCGGCCACCGCCCGGATCAGCACCTCGTCGGAGAAGGGCAGCAGGTCCTCGACCGAGCCGCCGCCTCGGGCGATCACGATCACGTCCACCTCGGGATGCGCGTCGAGCTCGGCCAGCGCCGCGGTGACCTGCGCCACCGCCCCGGCGCCCTGCACCGCCGTCTCGCGCACCTCGAAGCGCACGCCGGGCCAGCGCCGCTGCGCGTTCTCCAGCACGTCCTTCTCGGCCGCCGAGGCCCGGCCGCAGATCAGCCCGATCAGGTGCGGCAGGAAGGGCAGCGGCTTCTTGAGCGCGGGATCGAACAGCCCTTCCGCGGCCAGCCGCCGCTTGAGCTCCTCCAGCCGGGCCAGCAGCTCGCCGATCCCGACCGGCCGCAGCTCCTGGGCCAGCAGCGAGAACTGGCCGCGCGGCCGGTAGAAGGTGGGCTTGCCGCACACCACCACCCGCGCACCCTCCGAGGGTGCGGGCACCACCTTGTCGTACACGTTGCGGTAGCAGGTCACGTTGACCGACACGTCCTGGGACGGGTCACGCAGCGTCAGGAACACCATCCCCGCGCCCGGCCGCCGGCTGATCTGGGTGATCTGGCCCTCGACCCAGATCGCGCCCAGCCGGTCGATCCAGTCGCCGACCATGCCCGCGAGCGCGGAGACCGGCACCGGATTCTCGAACGAGGTCTGCAGGGCCATGAGGCCAACCGTAGCCGCCGGCACCGACGCCGAATCGACGTCGAACCGGAAAAGTGTGCGGGAGATGTAAAGATCGGCTCGCCTGTACTGGGGCAGCTCTGGCTTACCCGAATACCATGGAGGCATGGTCACCGCCTCCGGCCCCGCTCCGGCCACCGCCGCGCCCGCCCCCGCGACCCCAACCACCGCCGCCACTCCGCTGCGTAAGCGGGTCCTGCTCGCCGCACCGCGCGGCTACTGCGCCGGTGTGGACCGCGCGGTCCTGACCGTCGAACGGGCGCTCGAGCAGTACGGGCCGCCGGTCTACGTGCGCAAGCAGATCGTGCACAACAAGCACGTCGTGCAGACCCTGGAGGAGCGCGGGGCCGTCTTCGTCGAGGAGAACGAGGAGGTGCCCGAGGGCTCGATCGTGATCTTCTCGGCGCACGGGGTGGCCCCCGAGGTGCACGACCAGGCCTCCGAGCGGCGGCTCAAGACCATCGACGCGACCTGTCCCCTGGTCACCAAGGTGCACAAGGAGGCGCTGCGCTTCGCCGACGAGGGCTACGACATCCTGCTGATCGGCCACGAGGGCCACGAGGAGGTCGTCGGCACCACCGGCGAGGCTCCCGAGCACATCAAGCTGGTGGACGGCCCGGAGGGGGTGGCCGGGGTCGAGGTGCGCGACCCGGCCCGGGTGGCCTGGCTGTCGCAGACCACGCTGTCGGTGGACGAGACCGAGCAGACGGTGGCCAAGCTGCGCGAGCGCTTCCCGCTGCTGATCGACCCGCCCTCGGACGACATCTGCTACGCGACCCAGAACCGGCAGGTCGCGGTCAAGCGGATCGCCGCGGAGACCGACCTGCTGATCGTGGTCGGCTCGGCCAACTCCTCCAACTCGGTACGCCTGGTGGAGGTCGCGCTGGAGGCCGGGTCCGGGGCCTCGTACCTGGTGGACCGCGCCGAGGAGATCGACCCGGCCTGGTTCGAGGGCGTCGCCACGGTCGGACTGACCTCGGGCGCCTCGGTGCCGGAGGAACTGGTGCAGGGTGTGCTGGACCTGCTGGCCGAGCACGGCTACGCCGACGTCGAAGAGGTCCGGTCCGCCCAGGAGAAGCTGCTGTTCGCCCTCCCGCACGAGCTGCGCCGCAACCTCAAGGACTGAGGGGTCGCTGACGCCGGGTCAACCGATACTGCGTCAACCAACGCTGCGTCAGCGGCGCTGTACTCGCGCCGCTCAGCGGTTGAACGGCAGCTTGCGCACGAGCGCGATGACCAGGGCCATGCCGGTTCCGAAGAACACTGCGCGGGCCTTGAGCGCGAGCAGTTCCAGCATCGTCGCCACGGTGCCCAGGAACCCGGAGCCCATGTCGTGCGGCGAGAAGGCCGCGACGAGCAGCAGCCCGCAGGCGAAGGCGAGCGGCGGTCCGACCACTGCCGAGTACCAGTCGGATCGTCGTACCTTCGCGGCGGCATAGGTGCAGCCCGCCAGGAACAAGCTGGTCAGCGCCCACGCGGCGGTGTTCACCAGCAGCAGGTCGAGCGCCGCGCCGATCAGGCTGGACCCGACCAGCACCAGCGCCACGCCGAGCGCGGTCAGCGGCGGGTTCCCGGCCAGGGACATCGGCAGCGGGATCGACGACAGCGCGGCCTGCGGTCGCCCGCCGCGCCGTGCCTGGACCGGCTGCCTCGTGAGCTGCCCGCCACCGCCGCCCGCGGGCGGTGCGTCCAACTCGCGCCGAGACACCGGCTCCGGACGCCACAGCTGGCCCTCGGGAGGTCGGTGCTCGACCGGTCGGTCCTGCCTCATGCGCGTCACCGTACGAGTCGGCGTGCGGCCCCCGCCGGTGCCACGCCCTCCAATCACTCATCTGGATGACTCTGGTTTGTCTGGGTTTGCGCGGCCGGCCGAACCACACGCTGCGCCACCTCGTGGCCCCGCAGCGCTACGGGGTCATCCGATCGGACGCGGCACGGGGCGTCAGCCCTCCCGGCGCGCTCGGCAGCGGCAGCAGGGAGTCCAGCGCGCCGGGGGAGCGCGGCGCGGTGTCCAGGTGGCGCGGGGTATCCGGCGGCGTGTCGCTGATGCCGAGATCGTGCAGCCGACGCGCCGTCACCAGCACCCGCGCGTCGAGCGAGCCGACCGCCCGGTTGTACGCCGCGACCGCCCCGCCGAGCGAGCCGCCGACCCGGTCCAGATGCCCGGCCAGTACCCCGATCCGGTCGTACAGGTCCCGGCCGAGGTCGATGATCGTGCGCGCCTCCGAGGCGAGCGTGTCCTGGGACCAGGCGTAGGCGACGGTACGCAGCAACGTGATGATTGTGGTCGGCGAGGCGAGCATCACACGTCGTTCGGCCGCGTACTCGAGCAGATCCGCGTCAGACTCCAGCGCGTAGGACAGGAACGCCTCGCCGGGCACGAACAGCACCACGAACTCGGGCGTGGACGCGCCGACTGCGTTGAGCCGCTTCCAGTAGGCCCGCGAACCGAGCTGGTCGACGTGCGCCTTGAGCTGTCGCGCATGCGCCTTGAGCCGCTCCGCGCGGGTCTCCTCGTCCCGAGCCTCGGCCGCCTCCAGGAACGCGCCCAGCGGCACCTTCGCGTCCACGACCACGTTCTTGCCCCCGGCCAGATGCACGACCAGGTCCGGCCGCGCGGCCCCCTCCTCGCCGTCCACGTCCGCGCCGACCACGAACTGCTCGGTGAAGTCGCAGCGGTCCACCAGGCCGGCCAGTTCCACTGCGCGGCGCAGGTGCAGCTCGCCCCAGCGGCCGCGCACCTGCGGCGCACGCAGCGCCGTCACCAGCGCCGCGGTCTGCCCGCGTAGCTCCTCGCCGGTCGTGCGCACGTCCTCGATCTGCTGAGCGAGCGCGGCCTGCGACGAGGCCCGGCCCTGCTCCATCTCGCGCAGCCGGTCGTCCAGGTGCCGCAGCGACTCCTGGATCGGCCGCCCCACCTGCGCGAACTGCTGGTCGGCCAGCCCGAGCAGCCGGTCCGTGGACCGGTCCAGCGCCTCGGCGGACGGCCCGCGCCCCCGTCCGCGCTCCCACAGCACGCCCAGGGCCAGGCCCAGCGCGAGCCCGATCAACAGCAACACCAGTTCTCCGGAGTTCACGAACAACCATCGTGGGAGTTGGCGGCCGTCCGGACAACTAGACTTGCCGTCCATGGGCCTCCAGATCGGAATCGTCGGTCTGCCGAACGTCGGCAAGTCGACCCTTTTCAACGCACTGACCAAGAACGACGTGCTCGCGGCGAACTACCCGTTCGCGACGATCGAGCCGAACGTCGGGGTGGTCGGCGTGCCCGATCCGCGGCTGGCCGTGCTGGCCGCCCTGTTCAAGTCGGAGAAGGTCCTGCCCGCCACGGTCTCCTTCGTGGACATCGCCGGCATCGTGCGCGGCGCCTCCGAGGGCGAGGGCCTGGGCAACAAGTTCCTCGCCAACATCCGCGAGTCCGACGCGATCTGCCAGGTCATCCGGGTGTTCACCGACCCGGACGTGCACCACGTGGACGGCAAGGTGGATCCGCGCGGCGACCTGGAGACCATCAACACCGAGCTGATCCTGGCCGACCTGCAGACCCTTGAGAAGGTCCTGCCGCGTCTGCAGAAGGAGACGCGGATGGCCAAGGACAAGGACAAGCAGGCCGCCGCCGCGGCCGCCGAAGAGGCCAAGGACGTGCTGGAGCGCGGGACCACCGTGTTCGCCGCGGGCCTGGACCCGGCCCCGCTGCGCGAGCTGCACCTGCTGACCGCCAAGCCCTTCATCTACGTGTTCAACGTGGACGAGGAGGAGCTGGCCAACGAGGGCCTCAAGACCGAGCTGCGCGCCCTGGTCGCCCCGGCCGAGGCGGTGTTCCTGGACGCCAAGATCGAGGCCGAGCTGATCGAGCTGCCCGACGACGAGGCCCTGGAGCTGCTGCAGAGCATGGGCCAGCAGGAGTCCGGCATCACCCAGCTGGCCCGGGTCGGCTTCGACACGCTTGGGCTGCAGACCTACCTGACCGCCGGCCCGAAGGAGTCCCGGGCCTGGACCATCCGCAAGGGCGCGACCGCCCCGGAGGCCGCCGGGGTCATCCACACCGACTTCCAGCGCGGCTTCATCAAGGCCGAGGTGGTCTCCTTCGACGACCTGGTCGCGGCCGGCTCCGTCGCCGAGGCCCGGTCCAAGGGCAAGGCCCGGATCGAGGGCAAGGACTACGTGATGGCGGACGGCGACGTGGTCGAGTTCCGCTTCAACGTCTGAGGCGCCTTACTCACCTCGTTTTTCACCTGGCCCGGTCTACTCGCCCCTGCCGCGCGGAGCGTCGGTGCCGCGGCGGCGGTGGATGACGATCGCGGCCCCGGCGAAGGTCAGCAGCGCGGCTGCGGTGACGGTGAGCGGCACGGCGTCCATCCGGGAGCCGTTGGAGTCGCCGCTGGTGGCGTTCAGCGCGAACTTCGAGCCGGTGGGCGACGGCGCGACCAGTACGACGGAGGGCGCCGCAGAGGTCTGTTTCGCTGAGGGCGGGGGCGACGGGCTCGGCGCCGCCGCGGGCGTCGTGCTCGCCGGCGGGGCGACGACCGCGGCCGTCGTCTCCACCGGGACCGGGACGTACGAGTACGTGGGCTGATCCGTGGGCGTCATGAGGATCGAGTTCGTCGAGCCGAAGTCGAAGGTCGTCTGCGGGAAGTTGTACTCGAGCACGCCGGAGACGTTCGCGCCGGAGGAGTCGAAGAGCGCGTAGGCGCACACCCCGTTGGCGTCGATGTGCTCGATGCCCCGCTTGGCCGCGCCGCTCATCGTGACGCGGGTCCGCACTGTGCCCGTCCCGTACGGCGGGATCGTGGCTATCCCGTTGCTGCGGTCGAGCGTCCACTCCCCGCTCGAATCGACGTTGCTGGAGTCGACCCAGGCCCCTGAGGACGGGTCCTGCCACGCGACGGTGATCCCCTTGGTCTGCGAGAAGCCGCCCTGCTCCATGTTCCACATGCCGAGGCAGACGTCGAGGACCTCGATGCTGTCCACGGAGTTGGACTTGATCGTGAAGGTGGGCTCGAAGGTGTCGTCGACCGCGAGGTGGGACGGCACACCGCTTATCGTCGTCGTCACCGTGGCCGTGTACCCGGGGTTCGAGGACGCGGTGGCCGTGGCGGCGGCGACCGAGGGGGCTGTCACGAGGGCGAGCAGGGCGGTCGTTGCGGCTAGTGCGAGGCAGTTCCGGCGCGACACTCGGCCCCCAGGCTCAGCTGTTTCCACAACGCGGTACGGCGTGGTGGCAACAGATGATAGCGGTGTTCGAATACACCTCCGCCCGGAGCGCAGGAGCACTCCGGGCGACGGTGCGCGCGCCGGGGCAGGTGGGTGCTCAGCTGGCTAGGAAGGTGAACCAGTTGACGTTGACGAAGTCGGCGGGCTGGCCGCTGGCGAAGGTCAGGTAGACCGTGTGCACGCCGGTGACCTTGGACATGCTCGTCGGCACGGTCTGCCAGGACTGCCAGCCGCCGGTGTTGGCGAGTGCGAAGCTGCCGACCGGGGCGGCGGTGGGGCTGTCCAGTGCCACCTGAACCAGGCCGCTGACTCCGGAGGCCGCTCCGGAGGCGACGCGGGCGTGGAACTGGGTGGCGCCGCCGGTGCCGAAGTCGACGTTGGCGTAGCCGAGCCAGTCGCCGTTGGCGAGGTAGCCGACGTCCTGGCCGCCGCCGGTGTCGGTG
>Ga0307507_10009503_pt1 | contig 12917 bp, 7 predicted proteins | sample 7_EM_MG_FD_207223 | JGI IMG/M metagenome (GOLD analysis project Ga0307507, IMG submission 207223) | Populus trichocarpa ectomycorrhiza microbial communities from riparian zone in the Pacific Northwest, United States - 7_EM | ecosystem: Host-associated > Plants > Roots > Unclassified | place... | reverse complement strand
TTGCAAAAAAAAAGTTTGTCTTTGTAAACAAACATCCATTTTTGGATGTCAGACTACTGTTGTACACGAACGGCCCGGAAAGCGTAACATCACGTGTGTCAGAGTGGGGGAGGCGTAGGACACTTGTATCTATTCCGATTCAGTCATCTACTTTTTCGCTTATAATAACCCTCGTCTCTCTCCGTCAGTGAAACCATGTCGGTGTCCTCGTTTCCCGCGAACGTTTCACCGCCGTAGTAATCGTCCGCGGTTGATTTTCTGATTCATTTGTCTACTTTTTCGCTCATAACCCTCGAGACCATATCGGTGTCCTCGTTTCCCGCGAACCTTTCATCACCGTAAATCAACGACCAACGATGGACGTTTTGTGCTATTTGTCAGGTGAGTATCCATCGTTCGAGTGAGGCTTCCCATCCTAAAGCACCACTACCAGAGGGTGGTTCACTCACCCGTACCAACTCCTGCGGCGATCGGCTGCCCCGGACTTCGTGACGAAGCTGGCCTTGGCTTCACCCCACTTAGATCTCAACCCTCCGCAACTCCACCAACGGCTCACCCTAACGACAACAATCCAGTGGTAATGCGATACTCCATGTACTGTCAGGCTCGGGTCGAATCTTGGAACGCCAAAAACATCACAACTTACGATCGCCGATGGAATGAGTACGAACGAAGATCCGAAGTCCTACCCATCGAAGTATCGAATGCTGCAAGCACAATGAGACAGACGTCTGTGCACCACCGGAGTTTCTTGCGTTTGTACGACATGAGCGCTCCGTCGCGACGACGAGCTAATTGATTGGTCTTGTGCGGGATCCGCGACGTGGCGAGGCCCGTGCTGCAGGAAATTAAGATCATCCTTGCGACCCCCATCATTCGTCGTCTGCTGTAGTGGGTCCTTGTCCTCCTACAGCATATGAAATATGACCCGCGCTCGTGTGTGAGGAGGGTAATAGGGAGAGGGGCGAGAAGGAACGTGAGGGACGCCGAGGACGGATGACAAGAGGTAGAGCCAGAATGGCGTCTAGCGAGACAGGGGTCGCTAGGAGCCAGCTATGTGTCCTCGTCTTTGGGCTTTCAATGTAATTTAATGTTTGTTTTAGGTTTCTGGTGGTGTCTACATAGTGGATCTGCTGCTCTTGTGAATATCTGAAATGAAATAGCATCTCATCTCATCGTCCCCTTGAGTCCGCCGGATCTCAATCAGGAACGGATGTCAGCTGACTCTGTGAAACGATCCGTTACCCACCTGGAAAATTGACGCCGCACAGCATCAACAACTCTCTTCTGAACCACGATGTCTGATTCTAATCGCCCCCGTGAAAATCGTTTGAAAGGAAAGTTCAAGGGACTGCTTGACCGGCTCATGGGCGCAGACCGCCCACGTGATAAACGCCCACACACTAGTGGGTCGAGGTTGGAGGTCATGACTCCCACCCTGGAAGATAGCATCCTGACGAGATTTAGGTCCACATTTATGAGGGGGCCAGAGGATACAGGGGGAGGAATGGCTCTGGTGTGTGTTTAAAGTGTGCAAATACATGCTTTGGCTCATATCCTTTGTCTTTGGGAATCACAGAATGTAATGCAGGGAGCTCACAACTTCATTATAAGGGATACAACACTCTATGTTGCTCAAAATGTGTGTACTGTGACAACAGCCTTGATGGTTTGAGATATTGATCTGACTTTTTGCCAAGATTGAGGTTCATGAACATGCCAGCAGGGGTCAAGATGATTTACCCTTTGTTCCCCAAAGACCAAATTCGAGTGCCTTATTTACAGGTCGTGAGGATGTTCTCAAGAGGCTGATGGATCACTTTGCACCTCAAGATCAAGTAGATAGAAGCAGGAAGTCATTTTTGTTGTATGGTATGGGGGGTATTGGCAAGACACAGATTTGTCTGAAGTTTGTTGAAAGGATGGCTGAAAGGTAAGTTTCTTCACATGCTATATTTCTGATCTCATGACAAGTACATCTAGATTCTCTCATGTTTTCTGGATTGATGCATCTTCTGAAGATACTATTGCTCTTGGTTTAAAGGGTCTTTGTTCTCATCCTGAGGCTGAAGCTGCTGGTATCTCTGTGTCCTCCAAGTCTGCTCTTCTCTGGATTGCATCCCTGCCAAGTGAATGGCTGCTGGTGTTTGACAATGCTGATGGCACTCCTGAAGTTGTAGAAAATTTTATTCCATCTGGTTCAAAGGGCAATATTCTGGTTACTAGCAGAAATCGATCTCTTGGGCGGGTAACATCTTATGAAAATTCTCTTGAAGTTAATCAGATGGACCAACCAGAAGCCATATCACTCCTGCTGAAAGCCAGTCATCTAACTAGGCATTCTGAAGATGTCTACAGCACAGCTCAACAAATTGTAAATGAGCTGTGCTGCTTACCTCTAGCTGTTGATCAAGCAGGAGCTTCCATTGAAGCTGGTCTCTGCAGTATTGATAATTATCTAGAGCATCTCTCTCGACATCGGAAAAAGCTTATGAACCACCCTTCATTTAGGGGTGCATCTCAGTATAATCGTACAGTCTATGAAACATGGGATTTGTCATTTAATGAAATTGAATCAAGGGCCAACAGGGAATCTGATGGCCATGGTAGAGCAGCTGCTCAGGCTGCTATTCTTATTCTTGAAACTGCTGCATTTCTACATCATGAGAATATCATTGAGGCTGCTTTGAGAAAGGCAGCTATGGTGTTCTCTAAAGGACAGCATAGTCAACTGGAAGAAAAAGTTGAAACCTGCATAAATCAATTGCTTCAGCTGGAAAAAGATCAATCTTGGAATGAATTTTTCTTTCATGAAGGAATTAGGGCTCTTATGTCATTTTCTTTGATCAAGCGGCAGTCAATCTCTGCAGGAATTTATGCCATTCATCCACTGATGCATCAATGGAGTAGAGATAGAATGTCAATATCTCAAAAGAGCTGCATGATGCAAGTGTCAAAATTGATCCTTATAAACTGTATTACAAAGGAGAAGACAGCTGAGAACATTACATTCAACAGGCTTCTTGTACCACACATCAAAGCCAATTACCAGTCACAGGAGGAAAATGGCATTGAAAGAGTGTTTGATGATGATGAATATTCCAGGTTCAGTTATGTATTGGATGAAAATGGAATGTGGAAAGATGCAGAGTATTTTCAACATAAAATTGTAGAAATGAGGATAAATAAGCAGGGGCCAGAACATCTAAATACCTTGGCCAGCATGAATAATCTTGCATTGACATATTCAAATCAAGGCAAATATGAGGAGGCTGCACAGCTGCAGCTGAAAGTTCTGGATCTGTATAAAAGAGTACTGGGGCCAGAACATCCAAATACCTTGGCCAGCATGAATAATCTTGCAGTGATACATTCAAATCAGGGAAAATATGAGGAGGTTGCAGAGCTGCAGCTAAAGGTACTGGATCTGCATAATAGGGTGCTAGGCCCAGAACATCCAGGTACCTTAAACAGCTTGAATAATATTGCAATCACATATGCAAAGCAAGGGAAATATGAGGAGGCTGGGAAGCTGCAGCTGGAGGTACTGGATCTGCATAAGAGAGTGCTGGGGCCAGAACATCCAAATACCTTGGCCAGCATAACTAACCTTGCATTGATATATTCAAATCAAGGACAATATGAGGAGGCTGCAGAGCTGCAGCTTGAAGTTCTGGATTTGTGTAATAGAGTCCTAGGGCCAGAACATCCAGATACCTTGGCCAGTATGAATAATATTGCAGAGACATATTCAAAGCAAGGAAAAGATGAGGAGGCTGAACACCTGCAGCTAAAGGTACTGGATCTCCATAATAGGGTGCTGGGGCCAGAACATCCAGATACCTTGACCAGCATAAATAACCTTGCACTGACATATTCAAATCAAGGACAATATGAGGAGGCTGCAGAGCTGCAGCTGAAAGTTCTGGATCTGAATAATAGAGTCCTAGGGCCAGAACATCCAAATACCTTGACCAGCATGGGTAATCTTGCATTGACATATTCAGATCAAGGAAAATATGAGGAGGCTGCACAGCTGCAGCAGAATGTTCTGGATCTGCATAAAAGAGTGCTTGGGCCAGAACATCCATATACCTTGATTGACATGAACAATCTTGCATTGACATATTCAAATCAAGGAAAATATGTGGAAGCTGAACAGCTGCAGCTGAAGGTATTCAATTTGCATACAAAGGTGCTTGGGCCAGAGCATCCAGAAACACTCTCCAGCATTTCAGATCTAGCAACATTATATCAGATTCAAGGGAAACACGAGGAAGCTCAAAAGTTGCAGATACAAATGTCAAATTCAGGCAATCCAGCAAATTTTGCAAATTGAAGAGGAGTAAATGGAAAGTGAGGAGTATATCATTCAGTCTATTGATGTTGCTTAATCAAGTTTCTTTTTAGTGTCAAATTTCAGTCATTCATAGCCCTAGACACAGGAATAGCTATCACATGTATGTATCATGCAAAATAAACAGGTGGGACCTATCACATGTTTCATTTCAAACAAGGGACAATCAGTCAGTTGAGTGAAGCTTTTGAAAGATCTCTTGATGAATAAATCATTTTTGCACTTTTTATGTGATTAGGACAGATTCCTGGGACAATTTTGATTTTGACACTGTGTTTGCCTATTGTTCAAAGGGGTTGAAAGAATAACAACAATTGATGTACTTACTGTTTAAGTTCATCTGCAACTGTGTTTCCAAGGCAAAGCCTTGCTCACAATGAAAGTTTTGCCTGGTGCTGAAGAGACAAACTGAATTGTTCTTGGGATCCATTTGATTTGCAAATTTGAATTCTTGATGGTGTTTTGTCCTGTGGATGCAGCTTGAGACTCATTTTAAAAATAGCAACACATTTTGTATACCCCCTTTAAACAATAGGCAAATCCACTGTCAAAATTAAAAATTTCCCAAAGGACTGTCCTAATGACATAACAGGTGCAAAATGTTTCATTCATCAAGGATTTATTAAAGGCTTTCAACTGCCCAATCACACCCAGTGTTGCCACATCTCAGCTAACTGAGAGCCAGCTCACATAAGCCAGCTAAATTTCCTTAAGTGGCTTGGCTTGGCTTTTAGCTGACTCAAAGCCAGCTCAAGCTGGTATAGAATTTTCAAAGTGTCATGACCATAATCTGGGTAAATTAGCCACTGTATACTGATAGATACACAATGTAGTGTATATTTTAAGCATAGAAATATGATAGAAACTCTAGGGTATTAAAAATAAATAGAAATTCGCAAAAATCAAGGCAGGGTGTGAGATAGCATGGGAATGGGAGAACATATGGCTGTCATCTCTTCATCCCTTCAAGTGTGACTAGAATAAATTGTAAACAAGCCTTCAATGATGAAAAAAGGTGGAGAACTGACTGAGATACAGCTTAACCCTAAAAAAACCAAAGAATGTGGAATATCTCCAGAACACAGGCATGCATGCCTCTCATCTATTCAGGCCCTTCAAATGACACTATAGTAGATTGTAAACAAGCCTTAGATCATAAGAAATGGTGGGGAATTGACTGTCCTAGGATGCCTGCCCACCAAAACAGAAAATGTAAAATATCTCCAGAACTGAGACACACGAACCTCTTATCTCTTTGGGTCCCTCAAATGACATGAGAATACATTGTAAATGAGCCATCAACAATAAAAAATGGTGGAGAACTGACCAAGATACAGCTTAACCTCCAAAAAAAAAACCAAAGAATGTGGAACATATTCAGAACACAGACATGCATGCCTCTCTTCCATTTGGGTCCTTTAAATACACTATAGTAGATTGTGAACAAGCTTCATATCATAAGAAATGGTGGAGAATTGACTTACCTAGGGTACCTGCCCACCAAAATATAAAATATAAAATATTTCCAGAACGCAGATGTGAAAATGTGTTGTAAATGAGCCCTTAACAAAGGAGAATGATGGAGAACCCACAGAGATAGAGTACACCCTCCTCCTGGAACATAGCATGGCAGGTATCTCCAAAATGTGATAGCAGATGCCTCTCATCTCTTCAGGCCCTGAAACCAACAGCAGAATAGCTGATAATTAGCTCTTTGGTAGAAAATGGCACAGAACTCACTCAGATACAGTATAGTCTCATGGCATATCTAAAGTTCCCTTGCTCTCCTCCACACTGACATTTCAGACATCACTGAAACCCTTTTACAGTGTCTTGCAATTTGTTTTGCACAACGAAATTCACAGCGCAGCATTTGATGTGACCACCTGACAATCAAATTTAGCCAAATAAGGTCTGCCAAGCATTGCAGATGGATCTTGGCTGCCAGGCTCCAGTCTCTTGACAAAGGGGTTCGTTCATAGATACTTGTAAACTATAATGTCCCCTCCCATATCAGATGTATTTTGAAAATGTATCCTTGTCTGGCACCATGAACAGCAGAAAACACCAGCAGAAATACCAACACTCCATCTGATCGGTATGCATGGGAATGTGACTGTCAGTCACATCAAATGCTGCACTGTGAATTTTGTTGTGCAAAACAAAATGCAAGACACTGTAAGGTAATGAACACAGCCACACAGACATCACAGTGACAGTCTTGTCTTGAAGTCAGTGTGGGCTTGTCAACTCAGAAGATAGTCATCAAATTTAAAGGTTTTCAGCTAGAAAAATGTAAATTAGTTTACATTACACTGGATGAAAACCACAATATGTTTGGTCAAAAAATTGTAAATTATTAGTAAAAATCTTCTAAATTTCACAATTTCTTCATAATATTTCTCAAATTTAGCATAATTTTACAATTTCTTTACAAATTTCTATTAAAATTTATAGTGGTTTGCATCCAGTGTTACCTTAAAATGAATATATACCAGAATTTCGAAGTAAATAAACGAATTTAACACTGATTTTTACAGTCCATGGCAAGGTCTCCAGCCCAATTCTTCACTCAAACATAGTAAAATCAATCTAAACGTCTTTAAAAGAATCAGGAGTGAATTAAACTGTTTTAAGTAAGTGATAAAGCTAAAATACCAATACTTTTCTGATGTAAAAAAAAATTAATGACTAATTAATGCTATTTTTAATCATCTAGAAGGCTTAATGTCAAGTAAAAATAAAGGAAGAACAGAGGCAAAATAAAATACCAATAGGAAGCAAAAAGTAACCAAAAATACGCAGAAAAGTGGTGAAAACAGAGGTTAGAGCCCCACAATAATAATACATACACCAGGAATCAAACACAAAGATCATGACAACTTGTGAGAATCCATCTAATCCAATGGATGTACTATCCATTAGAGCACCTGGCCAATGTAAACATCCATGATTAATAAAATAAAAGGGGCTAGGAGGCTTCACATTGATACAGAGTGTGACAATACACTCCTAAAGATGTGAATTTTTAGCATTTTATTCATACAAGTCCCTGGGAGAACACTTAATACAATTACAAGGAGTACAAGGATCAATGGACAAGCCCTGTTCAGTTGATTAAAGTATTTGCCAAGAAATGTGCAATCTAAGGTAGTAAAAATTGTGGTCAGTTCACAGACCAGGCCACTTCAATATGCTCGAAGCCTGTATAAAGACAAACACCACCACAAAATAGTACACTAAAGGTGTTCTAGAGTAGAAACACCTCAGCACAGTGTTGGATTATACTCCAAGACACATAGGTGTGCAGACACAATGCAAGCCAGATGTGAGAAGTCAGAAAGTCACATGTGGGAAAAGCATGATGATTATGCAAGCAAGCTCGACTGGTTGAGCTCATCACACATGTTATTTGTCACACCCCTCACACATATCTGATATCATATTACCTCAAGAAGCTAAGCTTTAAGAAATTCTTAGGTTTCCTTCCAAGACAAATTAAAGAATTATGCTTGTAGCATATGAACAGACAGAGAGAAATCACTAAGGTGTAGTTTGTGAACATGTAAGCCATGTATGGCATTTTCCCTGTACACATCAAAGTGATGCATTCTCAGCCACAGCTGTGTGAAAGTGCAAATTTAGAAAGAAAACTTGTTCTGTTGCATCACACACAATGAGATATCTTCATTCCATATGAAAAACATATGATAAAATAATTGAAGAGCATTATCATATTCTAAGACAGAGATAAGAAGTTTTCTATTGAAAACTTACCTAGAAAATCATGAGCTGAAGGCAGATGGCAACACAGATCATTGCATCAGTAAGCCTATCAACACTATGATGCAACATGTCAAAGTAGTAACTGAGGCTATAGAGATAGAAAACATAAGAGATCAAAGAAAACTAACAAATAGCTACATTGGTGATATGGAGTGTAACCATACACTCCTAAAAATGCGAATTTTTAGCATTTCATCAATAAATCCCTGTAGTAGCACTTAATACAAATTACATGATCATAAGGATCAATGGACAAGCCCTGTCCAGTTGATTAAAGTATCAGCCAAGCAATGTGCAGTCTAAGGCGGTAGAAATTGTGGTTGGTTTGCAGACTGGGCCACTTCAATATGCTCGAAGACCTGTAAAAAGACAACACCACCACGAAATAGTACACTAAAAAGGTGTTCTAGAGTAGAAACACCTTGGCACAGGGTGTTGGACTATACATTAAACATGGGCATATATTTTACAAGGGTTAAAATGATTTAATTCGAGCTAAGACACATAGGCATATACATGCGACGCAAGCCAGACGCGAGAAGTCAGAAAGTCACATGTGGGAAAATGATCACAAGCTCGACCAGTCAAGCTCGTCACACAGAAAAGACACCTCTGATATTGTGTTACCATGAGAAGCTAAGCCTTAGGAAATTCCTTTAGCTTTCTTACCTAAAGAAAATAAAGACAATGTGTTATAAATGAGAAATATAAAAAAGTGCATAGTTTACGAGCATTGTAAGCCATGTACAGAAATTCCTGCACCCACATCAAAAGTGATGCGTGGTCAGCCACAACCACGTAAAAACATAAATTTAGAAAGAACACCATTCCAGTTGCATCCCACGCAATGGAATGTCTTCGTTCCATATGAAATTCATATGATAAAATAATTGAAGAGCATTCTCATGCTCCAAGCCATAAGATAAGAAGTTTTCTATTGAAAACTGACCGAGACACCCATAGGCCAAACAGTTGATGGCAATGCCGATCATTGCATCAGCAAGCCTATCATTACTATGATGTCATGTATCAAAATAGTAACCAAGGCCATTCAGAAGAAAAACACAAGAGATCAAAGAAAGATAAAAATAGCTATACCAGCTATTACTGTGTACACATCAATACTGATGCATTTGTACAAACACTACAAAATCTGTAGTGTTCTTCGAGAAAGACCTATAAAATACATACAACACCCTAGTAAAATACCTCAGACATTCGGTTGTTGAACATTTGCCATAGATAAACACATGTAAAAAGCATAGATAAGGATTTTAGGTATTTAAGGAGTGTGCAACTAGGTCAAAACACAAGAAATCGTCCCACATTGACCCAGCTAGTTGCACTCCGAGTAGAGACTCAGGAGGTGGACAGTTGTAATCAAATTTAAGGAGTTTTCTTTGTGATTTAAGATAAAGTACTGTGTGAATGAAGCGAGCATGCTTAAGGTGTCAACATACTTTGTTTTCAACTAAGCTTAAGGTTTTGAAAGGATAGGAATTCTTGACAAGGCAGCGAACTTGTAAGGACAGTGTCAGATCATATTGATATTTGTAAACACTCAAGGGGGCTATACAGAGTCAGAAGTCTAAAAGTCTGTTTGTTTTGTGCAAATTAAGGAAACTTGCCATAGAAGCCAGAAAGTTAGCTAAAGACAAGGTAAATGAAGCCATAAATTTGTTCTAGCATGGCTAGTAAAATCTATAAATCACACCCAATTTAACAAACCCAAATCCAAGCCTTAGGGCTACCACTTGCGATTTTTATACACAAAAAAATCGTAAAACAAGTCAATAAAGTTAATTCTACTAGACAAAATATTTGGGTATTTTCTAATACCTTGAGAACCCCGAACTCGAAGTGCCGCACACATATAGTGGGTGATAGTGTGTTAAGGTTTAAAGTGTGTGTGTGTGTTGTTTAGGTGTGGTTCACACACCTGTTCAGTTCATGTGTCACATGTTTCCCTGCTCCCATGTGCACCGGTCTTCTCATCTGGAGCCCACCATGAGGGTTTCCATTTGTTTTGTTTCAAGAAATATACTTGAAAAATTTGTTAGTGAACAGCTTTGATTTAATTGAACTCCAGTTCGAATAATTCAAAAACCAACATAAAAGCCTAGTTTTTGGTATCAGGAACTAGCATGAAAAGTCGTTTAACAATGGCACCCAAAGTCAGAGAGACAGCCAATTCTAGAAAAGCCAGAGAAGGCCCACAGTTGCCTTTACTGCCTACACGGAGACCATGAAATTCTGCAGACCCTATTACACAGAGATATCCGTTGAGGAAGGAAGTGCTGCCCAAACCTTTTCCAGCCAGACCTACATTGTCTGCTCGTGTAACTGACACCAATACTTCAAACTCAGCAGTCAGAAGAAATTTAATAAACATGGTTGAACCACAAAGTTCAAGTGCAGAAGAACCAGCCGTCACCAGCAGGTCTTCACAAAAAACTATGCCCTTACCTGGTTCTAGAGGAGCTCCTTTCTTTGATAAGAGCAAGCCCATTGAGTTGCTCCGGTTCATAGATCAAATGGAAGATCTCTTTGAAGAATATGGTATTCTCAGTGATCAAGAGAAGAAAAAGAAATTAGGCAAATATGCTGATCAGCAAACAGAATTTGAATGGAAAGCTTTCAAAGAATTTGAGGACGGCATTGAATTTGCTGAATTTAAGAAGGCACTGATTGATGACTATCCTGAGGCCCAAATGGCCAGAAAAGGAGCCTTGACTGCATTAAAAAATGTATGCAGAGAAAACAGTAGACTGCTAGAAGGCAATTACACACAATTAAAAACTTTAATTCGCAGTTTTAGAGCACAACAGAAGTTACTCCTGGTCCCACCCAGACTGGTGAGCAATAGAGAGCTTGTAGATATGTTCTTAGGCTGTTTAAGGGAGTCCTTTGCTTCTCAAGTACAGTCCAGTTTAGATATTGAACAGACTAGGGATCAGAAACAGAAAGATAAGGAGGATACCTCAGTCAGGCGACCTGAAGATCCATATGATATACTAGACATTATAGACATGGCTGAAACCATTGTTGGGTGTCTACGCAGAAATTCATGTGACCAAGCGGTCATAGCTCGAAGTGATACTACGCAGGCGCAAGCTGGTAGGATGCTTCACAAGCGCAAGCATGCTATTAAAATGGAAAGCAATGAATTAGATGAATTAAGGAACATAACTGCGAATTTTGCAGACCAAGTTAAAATTGAGCAAAAGCAGAACACAGAATTTCGAAATATAGTACAAAATATGCAGATTGAGATGAAGAAGCTCTTAGAGACTTTAGCTCAACAGCACCCAGGGGTCAGTAACCTGCAGACAAAGCATGCGAAGAACAAGGGCATTTCACTATGAATTGCCCACATAGAGAAGAACACCTTAACCAGGAGAAGATAAAACTTCTTGGTAATAAGCTATACTTCATGCATAATAATACTGCAGTACCTAGGGGAAACAGCGAGAAGTCTTGTAGACAGATCATAGAGGATACTTGCAGACACATCTCAGTCATGCAAAATAATATGTTTGCAGAGCCTGGAGAAGTCTATAAGCAAGAATCTGTCCCTGGTATACTCAGGCTTCCTGATAGTAGCAACGGAAATGAATTTTCGGTGTTTACGAACCAGATACGTGATACACAAGACAATGTTATTCTCAATATGAATAATCAAGTAATAAAACTTACAGAAAAACTTACGAATCTTATTGCTGATCCTAGCAAGGCAAGAGACGTAGATGCTTTGCAATTTGCTGTAACCAGGAGATCTCAGGCAGAGACTCAAGGCCAGCAGGGAAAATGAAGAGTCTGATGAAGGAGCCTTCCAGTAGAAAGAAACCCAACACTGGTAGTAATAGGCGACTGGAGGACAATATTCCAAAAATGGGTAGAAAAATAGTATTAGAGAAGGATGTATCAGATATAGAAGATGACAATTCGGATACTCCTGAAGAAATAATAGAAAAACCAAAAATTCAAAAGAAAGTAGTTAAAAAGAATAAAAACATTCTGGAACGCGAGGATGAAGCTGAAGATCCTGTTTCAAGACATAAACAATTACTGTACATTGGTATCCCAGATTTAAACAGTCATGTGAAGGATGTTGTTGAAGAATATGACCAAGTACCTTTGTATGAAAAGTGGCCAATGACATACAAGCACTTAGCCCCAATAGAAAATGTGAAAAATGAGGAACAAGCGTTAGACAGTCTGCTGAAGGCACCTGTTACGATCAGCGCAGAAATACTCATGAGCATTTTTCCAGGCATAAGGCAAGAATTGTTCCAAGCATTAGCTAAGAAGAAGGTACCTGTACAAACAGCACCAAATTGCAAAGTGACTGTAGTTGAGGAGGTTGATGAAGAGGCACCTCCCATTAAAATTAAGAAAAGTGAATTAAAATCAGAGAAAATTGCACTTGAGGACTTAAATATTTGAACTATGTTTATGTGCACAATGGAGGATAATGGCACTATACTGAAAGGTTCAATTGTCCTGACAGATCCCATTGAGCAGTATTTACAAGGCTTGGATGCTTCAGAAACTCCTAAGGAAATTTATGTATCTAAGGAGTCTCATGCCTTAAAGACAATTTATCCAGTAATAAATAAATATGGACAAGTGGAGAGCTTGCTTGATGGCAGCTCACAAATAGTGTCAATGGATTCAGAAGTAGCCAAGAAATTAGCAGTCTCTTGGGATCCTGACATTACTATTCAAATGCAAAGTGCGAATAGAACAGTGGAAAGGACTCTGGGTCTTGCCA
>Ga0307507_10009502_pt1 | contig 12917 bp, 4 predicted proteins | sample 7_EM_MG_FD_207223 | JGI IMG/M metagenome (GOLD analysis project Ga0307507, IMG submission 207223) | Populus trichocarpa ectomycorrhiza microbial communities from riparian zone in the Pacific Northwest, United States - 7_EM | ecosystem: Host-associated > Plants > Roots > Unclassified | place... | reverse complement strand
GGCACAACGCGCGAACGTGTTAGTTAGATAGAGAGTCTTCTCCCAAGTCTATTGCGAGTACGCAGTATATATTTTCAGATACTTCCTGTAGCGATAATGACGATTACGTAGATTGAGTTGGTAGTGCCAAGCATTTTTGGCGGTCTTGGTGATCTGGCGGTCTTGGTAATCAAATACGTTAAGCTAAATAGTAATTTAGTTATTAATTATTAAAAAAAATTATTATATAAAGCTTTAAATTATAATTATAATCTACTATATTAGATCTTATATAAAGGGCTCTATATTAAAGCTCTATAGTCTAGATATATACTAGATTTATAACTAATATAATCTTAATTACTAGCTATAAAAGCTTTATTAAACGCCCTTAAGCTAAAATCCTCTAAGCTAATAGCTTCTAAATTAAAAGCCTCTAAATCTATAGTTTTTAAATTAAATTAGAGCTTTAAATTAAGGCTTTAAATAAAAGCTCTAAATAAAAGGCTTAGTAAGCGTAAACTCGGTCAAAATTTTCGTTAGTTTTTACCCTAACGATTATCTTTATAGTAGAATATCTCTATTTTCACTAATAATATTCTAGCCCTTATTAGGGATATTAAGTATTTTAGTAGAGGTTAGGACCTCTAATTATGCTAACTAGGCGTCTTAAAGTATTGGCAAATATAGTTACTAGTATATATTAAGCTGCCTAAAAAGGATTTATATATATAAAACTATAGCGCTATAGCTGTGAGGGCGCGAAGAAGCTTTAGGGAAGATTTAAAGGAATAATATAAATTCTATCTAAATCTAAGGGTATATAGCTCTTGCAGAGTACAAGACGTTATGTAAAGAAGAGAAAGGAATATAGGAAACGTGTAACTAAATATTTAAGGGTCTTAGCAGCAGACATATAGGCACGAGCACACGCGAGTTTTAATAGGGTTTGACCAAATTCCATTATATCGGTAGAATTTGGTGGAATTTAATTAAGTTGGCGGAATTTAGTGGAAAACGGTGGATTATAGTAGACAATGGTAGACAGTTGCAGACAGTTATAGACAGTTATAGACAGTTTTATAATTATCTGTTAAGTGTTTTACCAAGACATTCCTGCTGTAACTGGGCTAGTCCTGTTATAGTACCCCCCCTTTAACCAAAGGTCCAAAACAATTTAATTTAGTTAAGAATTTATAACTTATTGCGTTATAAGCATTATAACATATTTTAAGTTCTTTTTAATTTCAAGTTTCCTGCTATTATATTTTGTGTCTTTATATTAGGTGGCAGTTGTTTACCTTTATATTATGTCTATCCAGCCAGAGCAGGCTGTAAAGGATGGTCTTTATAGAATTCTTTTACTAGGGAGGGCGCGTCGGCCTTAATCTGTTTATAGGTTTCCTAGGTTTATATTTTATATCCTTCTCACTTAATAAAAAGTTTAAATTGTTTAGATTATATTTTCTATTGCATATTATTAATTAAGTTAATAAAGTATAAACCGTTGCCGTTGTTAATAATTATAGGAGGTAGCGGCGGAATTTTATAAGTTATAGGATTATCTCTTAAAGGTTACAGTAAGCTTACATAAAACGTTAGGTATATTTTTATCTTAGTTGGCAGCTTAAGCTTATAGGCATACAGGCTTAGTTTCTTCTTAATTTAATATAGGCCCGCGAACTTCTAATTAAGTTTCTTTAAGGGCCGTTAAGTCTTTAGGTTTTATATACTTAGGTAAGCTATATTACCTTCCTTAAAGTCCTATACAGGAGCTTATCCTTTATTCGCATGTTATTCTTATAATATTTAAGCGTATATTAATTTACTTTATAATAGTTCCGTTAACTGCTTTATTTAATTGGTAAAGTTATACGCGTTAATTAACTAAATTCGTTTAATTGTGGGTCCTATTATATTAATTTTAGGTTATAGTTTAAATCTAAATTAAGGGTCTTGTCTATAGGTTGCGTAGAATAGCATTACGCCCATTAATATGTTTATTGTATTATTTACAGTAAACTTAGCTAAAGGCAGCCATTTTTCCTAGTTATTCTGTAGGTAGAAGCAGTATATTTATAAGTATTATTCTATAATCGCGTTTATAATTTCGGTTTAACTATCTATCTCCAGATAAAATGCAGTTAAGAGCTATATTTAAATGCTTAATTGTTTATATAAAGCTTACCAGAAGTCTAAAATAAACTAGCTTCTATAGTTAAATATTATTATATTAGGAAGTCTGTGTAGCTTAAAGATGTGCTTAATAAAACATTTAGCTACTAATATTGCATTAATTAAGTCTATAGGAATTATATGTCTTATTTTTATAAGATAGTTAACTACTACTATAATATTTATAAACCCGTTACTACTAGGCAAGTTAACTATAAAGTTAATTAAGATATTGCGCCATCTTTACATTGGGATTAGTAGCGGTTAAAGTACTCCTTACTTCTTTATATAAGAGGTCTTTCCACGCACGCACATCCTGTATACTTAAATATTGTCACGGAGTGAGTATAAGCGGTGATAATATATAGCGAAGTAGATATTATTAAGCTATGTACATGAACTATGTGATGAGGTCAAGACGTTGCGTGAGGAGAGAAGGTAAGGAAACGGGAAGAAAGGGTATATATCGTTAGTTTGGTTGCTTGGTCGACACGTGCACGGAGCAGAATAGGATTCGAGTAGCGGTCCTGGCAGAACTTGGCAGGATTCGGTGGACTTGGCAGAATATGGCAGAATGCGGCAGATTGCCGTCAGATTGCCGTAGATTGCCGGCAGATTGCCATCAGATTGTCGTCTCGCGGTCGGTCTCTTCTTGCTGCGTCGGTGGAAACAGGTGGAAACAGGTGGGAACAGGTGGACGTGTATAAGGTGTCACGGAGGTGTCCCATGACATATATTTTTTTATATAGTCATGCATTATAGGCCAGTAGTATACTTATTAAACGATCTTATAAGTCTTTACACGGCCAGGATGCCCTACTATAGGGGAGTTGTATATAAATTTGAGTATCTTAAATTGTAAAGGTTCGGAATTTAGAACTACTATCTTCTATTAATAGTATAATCGATTATTTTAAATTTTGCATTTAGCAAGTGTAATATCCTTATACTGTTATTTTCCTGTTTAAATTGCTTTTATTATATTAATTATCCATATATTGTTCTTATATTCATATTTTATTAGCTTATTAATTTCCATTTCCCATTTATTAATTTCCAATTTATTTCTATTAAGTTCCATATCTAGAAATATAGGGTGTAGTTTTTTAAAATATTTAGAGGGTAGTAATATCTATAATTAATTTATAATTTGTTTATCTAAAGCGTTTATAGGTAAGTTTTATAATTATCATGTTAATGTATTAGGCTTTTAATTAAGTTTGCCCGGTTAATATATAATCTTAAAGTTAAATTATAAGAGGTATTTGGCCCAACGGATTTAGCGCTGCGTTAATTATTTTATAGTTATAAAGTACTACAGATTCTTATAGTCCGTTAACATACATATTAGAAATAACAATCCTTTAAGTTTAAGACGCTATTATTTAAAGCATCTAACAATTGTAAGTAGTTCTTTATTATATATCTTATAGTTTAATTTAGCAGGGGCGAGTTTCTGGGAGAGAAAGGCTACTAGATATAGCTCGCCGTTCTTATTATATTATAATAACACTCCCCCTAGTGCATAATTTAATAAGTCCGTTTTAATAATATATTTAAGGTTAGGGTTAAAGTAGGTAAGGATTAGGCAGTTATAAAGCAATATTTTAAGTTTTTAAAAGCTTATTCGCATCTAGCGGTCTATTTAAATTTTATATTCTTCCTTATTAGGTTAACTAACGGCTAAGTAATTTCTAAGAAGTAGTTAATAAATTATTAATAGAAATTTGCGAATCCTAGAAATCTTTAAATATCTTATATATTATTAGGGCTTTCCTAGTTTATAATTGCAGCAACTTTTTTAGGGTCCATTTTAATTCCGTTATAGGATATAATTAAGCCTAAGTATATAACCTTAGATGCGTGGAACTTGCATTTCTTAATATTATATTATAAGCCTATATTTTATAAGCATTTAAGAATCATTCTAATATATTTTTAATATTTAGAAAGCAAGGATAAGTAGATTAAGATATTGTTAATATACGCAGTAATAAATACATTAAGGAATTTATAAAGTGTATTATTAATATATTGCTGAAATATACTAGGACCGTTCTTTATGCTAAATGGCATTACTAGGTATTTAAAGAGTCCCCATTATATATAAAAAGCTATATACTTCTTATCTCCTTTATATATACAAATTTTATTAAAGGCAGCAATTATATTAAGCTTTGTAAAATACTGTGCCTTTACTAATTAGTTAAGCGTCTTTTAAATTAATGGAATCGGATATTAGTTTTAAATTGTAATTGTGTTTAAAGCTTAATAATTAATATAGAATCTTAAGCCTCCTTCTGGCTTTTTAATAAATAGTATAGGTAAGGTAAATAGGGATTAACTAGGATAAATAAATCCTTTTTCTAGATGCTTGTTAAGGTATTATTATATTATAAGCAGTTCTTTTTATAACATACCATATAGCGGACCAAACTTTAGTATTATATTAGGCTTAAGTTCTATCTTAAAATTATACTTCTTTTAGTATGGGGCTAGTTGGTCTATAAATCGTTTTTTAAACTTATTAATTAGGTTATAGTACTTTTTAGGTATAAAAGGTTGGGAATTAGGATATTGTTTTAGTTCTAGTGCTTTCTTAATGTCTTCTATAGTTATAGTAAAGATTTTATAATCTTGTCTTTTTGCTAATAAGATAAAAGGCGCGGCCTATATTATATAAATTTTAAGAGGTTTTAATATAATATCTTTACATTCTTTACTACAATTGGCAGTTGTAGATTTATTATATTAGGTTAAGGTTTGTGGCAAGGGTAATTTATATTATGTTAAGCTTAAATAGTTATGTGCATATTTGTAGGGCAAATAGTTTTTTAAGTAATGACTTTAGTAGTACGTTATATAGAACTTTAGTGTTTCTTTTACCCAGCTAATTAAAGGGTTGTGTTGTTTTAACTATTTATGTCTAAGTATTATCTTATAGTGTTTTAAGGGTGTTACAAATAGGGAAATATATTTAAGGTATTTACCCATCTGCAATTTTATAAGAGCGTAGTGCGTTATTTTATTATATATTAAGGGTTTGCTATTAAAGCCTTATAGGCCTTAGGGCTTATTAAGTTTCTTTAAATTTAGGCGTTAAGTTTTTGTATAGTTTATATTAATAAAGCCTATACTAGTAGCTTCGCTGTCTATAAGGATTTATACTTTCTTCTATTTTCTAAGTATTTAAATTTTACTAAGTACATTAAGGGAATTATATTATGTATTAGCGCTAGAAGAGCCTAGACACTTATACTCTTCCACTTTTTGTCCTAAGATGCAACTTAGCCTTAGAATAATTTGTTTTCTAAGTTAACCAAAGGCAAGTGTAACGTGGCCCGCCTCCACGTCGCCATACGGCCAAAAAGACTGAGAGTGCTTGCGAACTTGAGGCAAGCGCGGCGGGACCTAATATATATACTCTTACAGCAAGGTACTTTGTGGCGTCTAAGTATAATTTATGGATTAGGTATAATTTAAGGAATAAGTACAACTTAAAGAACGGGTATAATTTAAGGAGTAGGTATGATTTAAGGATTAGGAGGAACTACGGCGGACTTTTTTAAAAGGGTGAGTTTGGTAATGCTTTTAAATATATCCTTTTTTACCGCATCTAAAGCATTCTCCATTTATAGTTTGAGTTCTTTATTTATTAGTTCCCAAGGGTATATAGGATTAAGCGGCATTAAGGTCTATAGGGTTATATATAGGGCTTTTAGGTCTTAGAGAAGGATCGCGCCTTAAAGCATATACTGGTTTTATGGAGTTTTAAACACAAGGTATAGTTGACTTTATAAAATAAGTCTATTTGTTATATTAAAGGTCCTTATTAATTCGTTAATATATTATAGCAAATTTAGATAGGTTTTTTAGTAGTTCTCCACCTATTAACTAGGCTCTAATCTTATCCAAAATAGCTTATTAAAGGGTAGCAACTCTAGCGGCTTTATTCCAATTTAGCTCGCTAATAAGGCCTAAAAATTCTAAAAAGAAGCTGGTAAAGTCTCGGTTCCATTATTATAGGTTTTTAAGTTTAGTAACAGCTGTATATTCACGGCTAGCGTTATTATACGTTTGTTCTAGTAGAGAGATAAAGGTTTTAAAATTAACAAAAGTGCCGTTATAGAAGAATGGATCTATGGTTTATGCAGCGTCCTTACTTAAATAAGATATTCTATAGCTAACCTTGCTAGCCTTAGTAGGGTATTAATTATAGTTTGTTAAGAGTTTAAGACAGAGCTTGGTTATAAAGGGATATAGGTTATTTTGGTTTCTATTAAATATTAGAGGATTAGGGAGCTTTTTAGATTTTATAGTAGGTACTAGGCTCACTATAGGTGTAGATTAAGCTACTATTACTAGTTTAGTGTTCGCATTTAATAGGTTAGGTTTAGGTACCATTATTTTAATCTTATTTGTAGGTGTTGCTATTAGGGTCTATAATATAAATGCCTTAATATTGCGGAGTTCTTCGCGGAGTGCTTCTATTAATTATTAGTGCTGGGGTTCTAGTGCAGCCCGCTACTAAGCTAAGGCGTTTATAAAGGACTGTTGTATTATAGTTAACTGTTCCCTAACTAGGGTTATAATACTTATAGTTATTAAAAGGGATTTGGGTTTGTTTGCCATTTTAATAGTAGTTATTTTAATATAACATAATATAAGGGCATGAAGAGGCTTTAGGGAAGATTTAAAGGAACAATATAAATTCTATCTAAATCTAAGGGTATATAGCTCTTGCAGAGTACAAGACGTTGCATAAAGAAGAGAAAGAAATATAGGAAACATATAACTAAATATTTAAGGGTCTTGGCAGCAGACGCGTAGGTATAGGCGCATATAAGTTTTAACAGGGTTTAACCAAATTCCATTATATTAGTAGAATTTGGTGGAATTTAATTAAGTTAGCGGAATTTGGTGGAAAACGGTAGATTATTATTATTATTCATTGCTTAACGTCTGATTTGGATCCCTGTTAGGCCCACGCGGACTACTCCTTATATACATATGGGGAGAAAACTCTATTTGAGAAAACCCTGTAATCCATCTCCCTGCCTTTTAGGGCTCACTTATAAGTCGCCTACGAGTCACCAGTGGTGCTCTACTACCTTACTTTTTAACCTCCTTAGGAACCACTACTGCCGTAATAAACCTACGGACGCGCTAGTATTACACACTGTACTCTACTCCTGTAGAGTTATTAGGGGGCGCCTGTTACTCGCCCCTTTACTTTCTATTACTATTTCCTTTATAACCTAGAACTGGTCTAGTACATTTTAGCTAATAAGCCACTGGGTAGCCGCCTTAAGGCCTTTCTATGTTAAGAGTAGTATATTATAGTTTTCTGTGCTAGCTGCTAAGAGCATTGCTTCTTAGCTAGTGTGTAAGGGGCATAATAGTATTACGTGTTTTAGTGTCTGTTTTAGCCAGTTATATTTACACCTTAGGCTACCTACTAGGATACCTACCTAGTAAAGCTAATCTTTTAGTCCTATTATTCCTGTCCTTAAGAGTGTTGCTATTATATTTTCTGCCTTTATTAGGCCCTCTTAGAGCCCTTAGGTATTTACCCCCTATAGTATTACCTATACTACGGCTTGGGTTCCCCTTGCCTAAGTCTACCTCTGTACCTTTAACTCCTATTTATCTCTCCAGCGTCGGTCTAACCAGTATTGTGTTACGGTAGATAGTTTTCTAGTACTCTTTTATACTCTACTTTAGCTCCTTTCTTTCCCTTACTGTTATCTTTACTAGCCTCTTACGCGTCTCCCTTTCTCCTCTATATAGGCCTGGGCCCTAGTGCTGTACTATTCTTCTTCTGCTTTCTTTACCTGTTTTCCTAATATATCTTCCCTACTTTAGGGTTGTTGGTTCCTTCTTCTATAGGGCACCCTAGGGTCCCTTTATAGTTTGTTTAGGCGTGTCTTGATATACTTTATAATATTAGAGTTGTATTCCTTTTGCACCCTTTGCATTATATTAGCTTCAATATATAGTTATAAGGGGGGAATATTGGCTTCCTTCTTAAGCAGTGCTGTGGCCGTTCGCTTATACCCACCTGTTATACTCCTAAGGTAGGCTGTTTAGACCTTTTAGAGTGGTTTAAGGAGTGATTTAGGGGGGCCTTTTTTGGTTTCTCTAGTGGCCTAAATGCTAGATCTATACGTTATAGTTAGCCGGACAACTGCTATGTATAGTAGGCGTGACCTCTGGAAGTATAGACCCTATATAGAATTAACGATCCTGGATATAGCGATATACTATACTTGGCACTTATAGGCCGCTTGTGCTGTATATGCGCTTTACTAGAGCTTACTGTCTACCCATACTCCTAATACCCTTAGGCCTTAAACTAGTTGACCCCTAAAGCCTTAAATATGGATTATATGCTAAAGATCTACAGATTAGTTATATTTTCTTATAAAATAGATTAGCTGGTATTTCTCTGGTAAGAATTAGACTCTATATCGTCTTGCCTATTCTATATAGGTGTTATAGGCTTTCTTTAGTGTCCTATAGTTCTCTGCGGCTGTTGGCCTATATATAATTAGGTTTATATTATTAATAAAGCCTATCCCCTAGGTCGCCCCTTCTTTAAAGGTGTTAAGTAGGTTGCTTATAAAGAAGAGAAAGAGTATAGGTAATAGAGGTAATCCTTATGGTATTCCTATTACGACTGTAATAGGGGGGCTCTGGTATCTGTTAAAGACTAGTAACGTTTCTTTCTGGCCTATAAATCCTTAAATAATCTAAATAATCTATTTTAGGAAGCCCTTTGCCCTAAGAATGTATAGGAGACACTTATAGGGTATATTATTATAGGCGCCGCTGATATCTAGGCTAAGTATTAATACTATAAAGTTCTTTCGCATAGCCCATGCAGTTTTAATAGTAGTAGCGAGTAGTGTAAGTGCTAATAGCGTTAAGCGATTCTTTCTTGCCCCCATTTGGCTTTATAGTAGTAGGGCGTGTTCCTCTGCTATATCTGCTATGTAGTCCACTATAACCTTTTCTAAGATCTTGCTTAGGGTGTTTTCTAAGGCAATAGGGTAGTAGCTTTCTAGGATTAAGTAGTCTACTTTACCTTCTTTTTATAAGATGACCGTTGTTATAGATCTTTTAAGTTGCGGGTAGTAGCCTATTATAAAGCATGCTCTGGCTACATCTGTAAGCTAAGGTGCTATAAGTGGTCTATAGGTCTTTAGGGCTTTATTTAGGATCCTATCTAGTCCTAGTGCTATATTATTTAAGAGGCGGCTGATGGTTCTGGCCATTTCTTTAATTATTATGTCGCTGTTAACCCTTAGGCGAGTCACCGGTGTTTTACTGGTAATATTGCTAAGGTTTACTAGAGCTGGTTAAGGGAAAAATCTTTCTATAAGGATCTTTACCTTCTTATTATTATTGCTTGTGGCCTATAGTTTGCCTGCTCTTTGTAGGGGTAGTAGGTATAGATCTTCTACTAGGCATCCCGCCTTTTTCTTTACCTATTTTGCTATGGTCCAAAGGCCCTTATTATAGGGGAGACTTAGGTTAATAGTGTATTTATTTATAAACTATCTTCAGTTATTCCTTACTTCTTTTCTTAGGGTATTTTTTAGCTGGTTTCTTGTATCTTTATATTATCTCTTATCCTTAGAATTATAGCTGCTTATATATTTCCTCCTTGCTTATTGTTGGCCGGCTATAAGGGCCGCGTACTGTGCAGACTATGCGTGTTACGCGTAGGGGCCTGGTTTTAAAACTAGGCAGTGCTCTTCTAGCCCGCTTTTAATTGCTGCCTGGATCCTTTCTAGTCTTTAATTAATTTCCTTAGGGGTAGCTAATAAGCCTCGCTTGTTTAGTATTAGGTGGATTTCTTCTAGGCCTTAAAGTTATTGTTTAATTGTATTAAGGAAGCTATCTACGTTAAGCTTCCTTATTGCGTATCTTTTACTATTTAGTTGCGCCTTAATATCTAGATCTAGTTATATCTGGATAGGGATATAGTCTAAGGTAAGTACCCATTCTTCTTTAGGGGAGCACCTTTTAAGTCTCTAGTATAGGTTTTCGTCTATAATTGTAAGATTAATTGTACTTTTGGCGGTGCCCTATTGCTATATAATTGTACCTGGGGGGGTACCTAGCTTAAGGCCCCCGTTATCTATAGCTCTTAGTAGGCACTCTACCTATTAATTAGCAGCAATATAAATGCCCCCCTACTAGAGGTAGTGGAGGTTTATGTCTCCTAGTAGGATAGACTTTATATATTTAGTTTCTAGCAAGCTTATTATAGATATAATGTTCTCTGTCTATGCTACCCCTTTAACCCTAGGGTTATAGATATTAATAATTTGTACTAGTCCCCTATATGTCTGGATAGTTATAACTGTAATATCTAGGTTAACTGCCTACTATAACTATAAGGCAAGGCTAATATTTTTGCTAATTATAAAGCATATGCGTGTGGCTGCTTTTGGTTTATATAGGAGCTAGAATCCTTAGGGGCAGTATATTAATTATATGTAGGTATTGTAATACGGCTCTTATATAGCAAGAATATGGTATTTCTCTAGGTTTAGACTATCTAGTAGGGGCCTTACTAGACGGTGGTTTGTATTGCCGCAGTTGTATTATATAATGGTTAAGTGGCGGACCTTTAGTAGGGGTCCTTTGCCTTTCCTTTACTCCTCACTTCTTCCGTTTTTACTTTCTCTAAAATGTTTAGAACTTCTATCTCCTGTATTTACTCCCTAGCCACTACTTATTTTATATAGAGCTTTCTATTCCTGTGTTTTATGTTTTTACTAGCCTTTCTAAATCTAAGTCTGTTATTGCCTCTGGTTCTTCCCCCGTTCTTACTAGTTGGCTATATGCCCCTTATAAGCTAGCTGTGTATATTGTGTTTACCATGTTAAATCTAATTTTTAATTGTCCCAGCCTTGAACTTGCTATAGCTATCTATAGGGGTCTTCCTACTGGGCGTTCTCTCCCTTGTGTTCTATGTATCCCTTATGTCCCTATTCGGTCTAGTGATGTTATACAGCGTTACTTTTGGCCCGTTAAGGCTTAGGATGGCTGGCTTAGCCCCCTAGTATTAAAGGTAAAAAACGCTAGGAAGACACCTACGTCCCCCTAGCTTATTGCCTGTTGTTTCTATTTATATAACCTAGCATGTAGTTGTTCCCGTAGCTGTTAAGCCCTTTCCTTCCATCTCCTATATTTAATGTAGTCTTCTCTCTCCTACGCCTTATATGTGCTTCGGTGACAGTTCCCGCATTTTATTTAGTCTTAATTTGTATATTATCTTATATTATAGGGGCCTATACAGTGGCCGCAGCATACCTATATTACGTATGTGGATTAGGTGTGTCCCTATTATATATAGCAATAATATTGTTCTAGGCGTAGTCTGTGGTTGTAGAGCCTTGTGTTGTATATAAGGCTATTTATAATTATTCCTTTTTGGATAAGGAGTTTTTGCATTCCTAGTGTATATACGCTGACAATAAGGGAGCTATATATTTGTCTATTGTCTCCCTAGCAAGTCTCTAGCGCCCTTTATATCCTCTTATTGTTCTTATTATATGCTTGGTTTATATTTTTCTATTAAAGCTATTAGATTTAGGTAATTACAAGTCCTAGTATAAAGCGTTCCGTTTATTTTACTATCTTTTATATAGTTGCTGTATTGTCCGCCTAGCGTCCCCTTTCTACCCTAAGGCTTATGGGAACCAATAGGACTTTAACTGGGTAATCTTTACAAAGTACTTTTATGCCAATATGCTCTCCTAGCCTGTCCCCTACCCTTATGGCCTGTTCCTTTGCCTATTAGTCCTTTAGGGTAACTCTAATATCTCTACTTCTAAGGTGTTAGACTGTAATGGCGTTATAAACCTCCTTATAAATCTCTATAAGAACTTCTATTTCTGATTATCCCCTAAGTTTCTCTACCTTTTCTATATTTGGTTGTATTGTGATTATATACCCAGTTATTGTTTTTAGGGGGGTAGGTTCCCTATGCTATAAGAGCACAGCTATAGCGGCCTAGGTGCGGTTCGCCTATAGGGGGGGGTTTTGTTTATCTTTGATTTTATTTAGCCGTTAGAGGATTTAATTAAGGGTTTACTAAAGGGGCGCCTAAGGTTTACTAGACTGGAGCCATTCTACTAGCTATATTAGTTTGTAATAGCTAATAAATACTCCCCTATAGTTCCGGATACTAGACGCGTCTAATAGGCTTTATATTTTATCAGATACCTTCTTGTCGGAATATAAGGACAGCAGTTACGTGGTTACGTGTCGTCGTCGTGTCTTTGATTAGTTATCCTTATGGTGACTAATCAGCCCCCTACTTAGGCACTGCGATCCTTATGATCCTTTGCTATCAACAAGAATTAACAACCATCATACTATCTACGAATCGTAGCTACGTGATATCCCCTTGTGTAACCAACACTGATCAGTAGTTAACTTTACTATTATACCATAGAACAGCTAGGTATCACTAAGAAGAGATAAGCCACTGTACCAGTGCTACTCGTGCTAGAGGAAGCTGTCTTTTGAGGTCAGAACTGGTCCTAAACCTTAAATAGAACTCTTCCACGAATCTAAGGATCTAAAAGGCCAGAACTGGTCCTGAGCCTTTCTGAGATTACGGATTCTTGCGTCCATCACGCAGAACAACACGCTTTACGAATCTTCGCGATTTAAGGCCAGAACTGGTCCTGAGCCCTATAACCGCAAATACACGTCACGAACGCGTACTAAACGACAATCCA
>Ga0307507_10009501_pt1 | contig 12918 bp, 10 predicted proteins | sample 7_EM_MG_FD_207223 | JGI IMG/M metagenome (GOLD analysis project Ga0307507, IMG submission 207223) | Populus trichocarpa ectomycorrhiza microbial communities from riparian zone in the Pacific Northwest, United States - 7_EM | ecosystem: Host-associated > Plants > Roots > Unclassified | place... | reverse complement strand
ATCTAATCACATATAATTATTTTTTTTACTAGAAAAATATTATATATTTCTTTTTTAGATTTAAAAAATAAGAATCTAACCAACAATCTAGTCATCATCTAAGCAGTAAGAAATAGAATTAGTGTTGACAATTCCTTAGAGAACTCACAAAGTTTCAGGTAAATCAATTTGCCATGTACATGGAGATATCAAAAATCAAATTACCTAAATCAATTTGCCATGTACATGGAGATATCAAAAATAAACAAAAAATAAAAAAAATGCAACAATTATAAGAACACAAAAAGAATCTAAAGACAAATCTTACTTCCAACTGATCCTGTAGATGATGATTTTGCTTGTAGCATATTAACCAGTGTAAATGCGAATGCCCAGTGCTAAAATGAGGATGGTAAAGACAACGAAGAATATGAGGGTGTGGACAACAATGGCCTTTCCGTTGGTTGTGAAGCTGCTGAACTCCAGGTTTCGTGTGGTCCCGGGTACTTGGAATAACAGGCCAGGAGAGAGCAGAATGAAGAGCACAAAACCCAGCAATATAGGTGCCCAGTCTGCCATTGTTGGATTCTTTCTCTCAAAGACCTCCTCCTTCAAGATCAATTGAAGAAATGCAGACAAGAATTTTCTTCTTGGTTTCGGTACTGCAGCACTGCAAGATCCTTTATAGATGTTATATTCCACTGCCATACGGTGAGGTTCGAAGAGAACAAGATTCCCACGCAAAGAATCCTTTATATGTTTTTCCTTCTTCTTTAAAGGGGAGAGTTCAGTGCATCATCCACGACCTGAGATGGATGATATCTCCTTGCTGGGGTTAGGCATATTCTCCTTTAGAATGGTCCTCGTCGGTGGCTTTATCAATAAATTGTTGTGTTCTAATGATCAAGAAAATAGACAATCAAACAATTAATTCTGTAAAAATAAAGTGATGACCAGAAACAAATTGGTTCTGAGATTAGTGCAGAGCATTTTAGCCAATGGATTGCTATTGTTTAACAGTACTATTTGTGCGTGTATTACGTGTCGAGCAAAACATTCTGTAAATTCCAAATCATAATTTGGATAGGCGTCGATGGTATTGAGTTGGCCACTAAATTGGTGGCCAGTGTTTCTCAATAGCCGGGAATAATTTTTTTTTAATGTTTGCTGGCGTGTTTTAAAGAATAAAATAAAATTATATTTATTTAATTATATAATAGAAAAACATTGATGATAAATGAATTGATTTTTAAAAAACAAAGATGGTAACAATAATTAGAAGAAAAGAAATGCTTGTCAAAAAGGGAAAAAACACATAGTTGAATTCTAAGATAAATCAATATAATAAATTATATTGTGAGGTCGAGCTAACGTTATGGGACTGGTAAGTTAAGTTTAACATGTTAAAGTGGTGTTTGAGAGTGTGGTAAATGTTACTTTTCAAAGTGTTTTTTGCTCAAAAATACATTCAAATAATTTTTATTTTATTTTTTGACATCAACACATCAAAACGATATGACAAATATAAAAAAATAATTTTAAGTAATTTTTTTAAATTTTTTAATAAAACTCTGTTTGGAATGCAATTCCAAACAACATCCAAAAAAATAAATATTAGTTAACAAAAAGAGGTCCAAAAAACTAAAACACCTATACAAAAGGATTGAAAGGAAAAATTTAATTATACAAAAGAATAAAAAACAAAAAGAAATAGCAATGATGAGAAAGAGAATCAAATTTTATATAAAAAATCAATAAGATGAAAAATTAGAATTTTGAATTAAATGGAAAAATTAAAAAGAAAAATTAAATTCACAAAAAAAATTCAAAACAAAAATTAAAATTAAAAAAATAAGGATCAAATACATAATTTATCTCCTATTAATTAAATAATAACCAATATACTCTATGAAAAAAAAAACTATATTACCTCCGATAAAAACCAACCCAATATAGCACCATTTTCCTGAATTTAATTAACACCATGCTAATCTCAACATAGGTGTGTTATCCAAACTGTGATTGATCCTAAATAACACTTTGCCGAGTTGTCTCGCGTGCGCTGTGAGTTAATTAAGCTAAGCTCGGTTGTCTTTTGGCGCTTTGATTTTGGTTAGTTTTTTTTTACTTACTTGAAATATAATTGTCTGAAAACTTATTCATAAAAGACCTGAATCATTAGATTATTAAATCAACTTACCAATAATATTATTATTATTTTTATTCTTAAAGCTAACTTAATCATATTTAATTAGGTTAATTAAGTCACGATCAAGTTAACTAGTAACATAAAGCCGATGTTGAATATGGCTGAAATCATGAATTTTTCAGGTCAATCCATCCGGGTTAAGGTTCAATAATTGTGTTTACGAGAAAGGATTAGTTGAAAACAAGTTGTCAGTGAACAAGGATTGCAAAATGAGCTGGAGGGCTGACACGTCATAAATAAAATGGTGAAACGTGTGGGTCATCAATGTTGCATTTCACGCGCTCAATGGGGATTAATTTTACAGTCACAGCCACCACTGCAGCTCCAACCATCTAGAACCATCTAGGTTGTGGCATAATGATAAGAGTTTGGGATCAAGAGGTTTGCTCCCTCTATAGTCTCAGGTTCGAGCCCTGTGGTTGCTCATATAATGACACTGGAGGCTTACATGGTCGTTAACTTCAGGACCCGTGGGATTAGTCGAGGTGCGCTCAAGCTGACCCGGACACCCACATTAAACTAAAAAAAAATAAAAACAAAAAGCGGTCATCGAAAAAGAAATGATCAGGACAGCCACTCTCGTCCCTCCACTTATAAATGACATTAAGCAGTCTCTCTCTCTCTCTCTCCCCGTTTCTTTTACCTCCATCCACCAAATTCTCCACCACCGCGCCGCGCCATCGAAACCACCTGAAACACTGTAGTGGCCAATAGCACCTGCATAAACAAACGAACTCAAAACAGTCTCTCTCCGACATGAAAAACCATCATCAATCACGGCGGCACGACCAAACATAACTAATGCAGCTGCATATGCTCGGATCTGGTGTGCTGGGGTTGCATAAGTTAATTTTTTTTAATGCAATCATGGGTATTGATAAAAATAAATAATTTTTTTATAATTAATCCATCTCAATGAAAATATGAATCAACTGAGAAGGAGAGTATTTTTTTTTACCGTGCATTCGGTTTTATTTCAGATATTTTTTTACAGTCTTCCATATAAATATGAGCGACGAGGTAGTTTGATCCGTGATTTGACAAATTCTAATATAAATTAGACCGAGTCAAAACAAAGTTTTTTTTTAAAAAAAATAAAAAAATAGATCTGGATTCATAGAAGAATCCAAACCCTAAACCAAACTAAATCCAACAACTATGCTGTTAATTAACAAATATGTTGTCAACCAATCACTACTGATTCATTTTTCAATGACCTTTGGTGGAGGGATTTTGTCTTTTTTTTTTAATATATAATAGTAGACATTAAACCAGCTTATATATACTTCGACTAATTTTCAAGATTATAAAGTTAATGACTAGATAAGTTTCTAATGACTATGAGATTTATGACACTCAAACTGATAATTTCTGGAGAGCAAACTCAAAACCTGACTAGTTGAGTTGAACCTCTTAAAATTATTTTGTCTCTATTTTTAATTTTAGAGAATCATGCTTTTATTTTTATGTTTTGTATTGTAGAATATTGTATCATCTAATAAAAACAGAAGTGCAGACAAATTAACTCTTTATCTAATATATATTTTACACATAAAATCATTATAGTTGTCAACTATATTAGTTGATAGCATTATGTTGCCATCAAGAAATTTTTATTAGTGTCTTAACTTTGTCAATGTGCTTTTGTAGAAGTGAAAAGTTTTTTAATTATGCATTTAAAATTTAATTTATATGTCCTATAAAATATAATTTAACGATTATATAAGTAAATAAATGTAAAAAGAGATTTTAATAAATAAAAAACAAATATAAATATAAATATTTGATTTAAAACAGACTCGATGATTGCTTAATACTTATTTTGACATAAAATAAAATTTCAAGATTTTATGTTTATTTTTAAATATTGAAATGATGATATAATTTAAATTAAATACTAAGTTTTATTTTTAAATTTATTTTTAATTTTAATATATAAAAATGATTTAAAAAAGAAAAAGACGAATCATCGTACCAAACAATCAATTTGACATTGTTTATTTCTTTTTAGGAGGTATGAAAGGAAATTTACAAGTTTTACCCAAACTAAAATAAAATCTTACCTTACCCCTTTAAAGCAAAGAAAAGGTAAGATCCTAAAAACAAACGGGGCCAATTCAGTAACGTGCAAAATTATCGTTGGCCTTCCTCCCCATTCTCTAGCAATTCTCTCTCCATTTCCAATTCTTAAGGCATTCCTTTTCCCTCGCCTCGCCTCGCCTCGCCGGTCCATTTTTCCCGGGAAATCCCGACATCGCGAGAACTTTACCGGAAAATATTAAAAAAGAAAACTAATTTCCTCTTATCGTGATTATTCCCTGAATTATCAAAATATATCCGGATTTTGATTCTGAATACTGTTATTATTGGCGGTGAAGATGGCAAGTCAAGGAAGTTCGTCGAGGAAAAGTATGTCGTATTCGTCGTTCCAGGGAAGAAAAAAGGCTAATGAGAATGGAGGAGGAGGTCTTGATGGTTCTAGGAGATCTCTCACCTCTTCCCGCTCTATGTATGTTCGCTCTGAGTTTTTGTTTTTATTTATTTATATGTTTGATTCTGAAAACCACTTTTATTTCTATTTCTTAATTTAATAATTAGAGCAATGAAGGAAAAAATCAATGAGTTTGGAGTATTTTAAATATCGATTTTTACATGTAATTTACGGCTTTTTTGTAGAGATTACTTGGCCGTAATAAATTGTGGGATACGAAGAGAAGAGCTTTGAATTGTATTGTGGCTGTTGCTTGCAATTGTGAGCTATTGAAATGATTCAATGAATATTAGTTTGGTTAACGAGGAAAACAATCTGTGTTTGAATGGTGGAGAGGAGAGTCCTAGTAGGATGAATTTGGATTTTAGGTTCGTTCTTGTTGCCGTGTTTGGTAATGGATCTATTCCTTTCTCAGCAAATAAAAAGGAAGAAGAAAATTTGTGAATCAATGACAGTGAATAGATTGATTGAGTTGCAGAATGTGATCATGAGGAATTCTTTTATATCCTATCATTATTATTCATGCTTCTCCCACTTCTCCCGAATACAGTAATGAGATGCTTGAGCTTAGTAAATCACGAAACTCTGGGCGTGGCTTTGGCCTCATGTTTAGGTAATCAGTCTCTCGGGCTACTTCATCACTGGATGCATTTTAGGAGACATAATAGTGATATCGGATTATGTAGATAGATAGATTGGCATGCTGCTCACATGACAAATATCTATATTCACCAGAAGGTCCGGCAACAATGATTGTTACATCACCATTAATGTAACCTTTCATTTATAACTGCATCTGAAACAGGGGACTAACTGGAGAGCGCACAGTAAAACGTTTGCGTCTGTCAAAGGCCCTGACAGTACCAGAAAGCACAAGCATTTATCAAGCTTGCTGTCGGATGGCTGCTCATAGAGTTGATGCCTTATTGCTAACTGACTCTAATTCGTTACTTTGTGGAATCCTTACAGATAAGGTATGACTAAAATTTTATGTTGTCAGGACAAAAGAAACTAGTGGAAGGAATTTTCCTCTTGCTGCCTTTAACATAATGTGGACCTATTTTTGTCTTATTTCCTCTTTCTGTAGGATTTAGTTTCAAGAGTAATTGCTTGTGAGCTTAATCTTGAGGAAACACCCGTTTCTAAAGTTATGACCAGGAACCCTGTTTTCGTTCTTTCTGAAACTCTTGCCGTGGAAGCTCTCCAGAAGATGGTTCAAGGTTTGTTTATTGAGATGCATGTCAACCCTGCAACCCTGTTACATCTCACCATTTGGATATGGTCCTGATATTAATAATCAACAGGAAAATTCAGACATTTACCTGTTGTTGAGAATGGAGAGGTTATTGCCTTACTGGATATAGCAAAGTGTTTATATGATGCCATAGCTCGTATGGAAAGGGCAGCAGAAAAAGGAAAAGCCATTGCTGCAGCTGTTGAAGGTGTTGAAAAAAATTGGGGGACATCCATATCTGGTTAGTGGAAAGTGTTCTTTTGAATAACCTTTGTGACTACTTGTCCTTCCGGCTACTTTGTTACTACATAATGCAGTGTAGAATTAATTCCTTACTTTTCTTCATGCTTTTGTTTTATTTTTATTTTTATTTTTTTGGTTCACACACAGGAACCAATACGTTCATTGAGACACTTCGAGAGCGGATCTTTAGGCCTGCTATATCTACGATAATTCCAGAGAATTCAAAGTAGGTAATAATTTGTCTTCTTGAGTGTTTATCTTGGATATTCTACTTCTACCACTGTTTGCTTAGAGGATTTGTGGACAAAACGGACTGCAAGTTGTTTAATTTGATATGTTGTTGCATCTTTCAGGATTGTAACTGTATCACCGACAGAGACTGTTCTGGAAGTTACAAAGACGATGCTCGAATCTTCATCAAGCTGTGCAGTAGTGACAGTGGATGGAAAACCCCGAGGAATTTTTACGTGAGTTTATTTTTAAATTGCATCTAACAAGCAAGTGAATAGAGTTAAAACTGCATTGGTTATCTGCGTTTGCATCTAAATCTTATAGCAGGAAGTTTTTGTTATGCTGTTATTATTGATACACCTTTTTTTTTTATTCTCAGTTCAAAGGATATCCTGATGCGAGTAATAACACAAAATCTTTCTCCAGATTCAACTCTTGTGGAGAAGGTATCTTTCTCCTTCAGACAGCGTAGTATGCTTTTGAGGGATTTCATCAAAAGAAAATTGTACATGTCCTGTATCCTCCTATTTGCAATGATATAGAATCTGCTAACACCATGGAGAATGTGTATATCTACCCTCTAAGAAAGCCATTATCCAATTATGTTTTCAAGTTGATCTCATAGTGAGAATTTAGGAAAGATTTTACCTATTTAGCATATTTTAAATGAAGCAGTGACTAGCAAAACTTAGACTTGGACCCTTAACATAGAAGAATATTTCCCTCTGATAAATGGAAGAAAGTGGTTACGTCAGCCATCTTTGAATTTTTCTACAGGTCATGACTCCCAATCCAGAATGTGCAACGATTGATACACCAATTGTTGATGCTCTGCACACCATGCATGATGGGAAATTTTTGCACCTTCCTGTGCTAGACAGAGGTGCCATCCTCGTAGATAAAGTGTGAAATGCTTTTTAGCCAGTCATTTTGGTTTCTGATGACCTTGGATGGTTGGATGCAGATGGGAACATAGTTGCTGTCATTGATGTAATTCATATCACTCACGCTGCAGTGGCCACAGTAAGCCAAGTCTGTTTCTTTCTTGGACTATGTAGTGCTTTACAATGTTCCCTTTGCAAGTTTTATTGACCTGGAACGAGTTCTTATTTCTTTGGATTAAAAAACACTAAACGACACAGTGTTTTTACTATACATCACGCTACTATAGCCCCTCTCACAATTTACTATGGATTGCTGCAGTGAATTTTCTTTTTTGTTTTGATCATCAGGATTTTTTTATCCTCGATTGAATCTTTTTGTGGCCAAATTAATGGCTGATTGCTTCTGATTTGTTAAAAAAGGGTAAGATTGAAAGACAAAGGGAAAATAAGTGGCAATTTAAAAGTTTGTATGAAAAGTTTAGTTTGGTCCTGTGTTCCAATTTCTGAACTTTCTATCCTTTTAGTTTTTGAAAATTCAATTTTGCTTCAAAGCTTTATTTTTTATTTTTATTTTTTAGTCTTTGTTTTGAGAGAAAAGAGATAGAGTCGCCAGATTTCAATTGAAGAGTTTTCAATTGAAGAGTGAGAAAGTCGTGGTTGACACCGATTCCGACAACGAAAAAGATTAATCTTGGTGTTAATGAGTTATATTTGATGAGGGGAGTTTCACCTAATTGTTATTTGTCATTTCCCTTACTTGAAATGGTAGATCTGACCTTAGAAAATCTTTTAATTTGGGTTGATTTTGAGATTTTTATGTTTTTTTGACTAGTTTTTGGTTTATTTGAGGCCATGCATGGCTTTATCAAGGTCTTTAGGGTGTTTTCTAGGTGATTTGGGTAAAAAAATAAGTTGAAAAATGAATTTCTGAGCATAAAATACTCATGGCCCGACTTTTCATTGACCCCCCAATCGTCGGTTTCTAGACTAGTAGCGACGCGTCTTCTACGTTGTTTTTTTAATTAACCCTTTAATATAAAAAAATAAGAGGCCTGACTCGTGGACCAAGCCTCTTTTGAATGGGCTGGGCGTGCAGGCCCACACGTGCATAACCTGTGTTTTGCCCCTAAATTTTAATCTTTATTCCCATTTAAATAGATTCATAAAAAATGATTTGAAGTTTTTTTATTGGATACCATTGAAATTCCATTTTTTTTTATGAAATCATAGTTTATTTTTAATGATATTACTGAGTGTTTTTTTTTTCCCTTCGTTTATGATATTTTTAGATTTTATTTGATCGTTATATATTTTTTTGTTTGTTGTTTGATTAAATATTGTTTGATCTTTTTTTTCCATGAAATTTTACAACATTATTTTTTATAACATTAGTGGGTGATTGTTTTTGCAGCTCTTCACGATGATTTTGACTCACAATAAAAAAAAATCTTGGTTCACAATAAAAATTTTTCTTGCTGCTGCATAAAATATGTTGCTAATGGCTACACTTTTTTTTGGCTGATTTTTTTTTATCCAACCCATGGTGGAGTGCAGGACAATAGACGAGTAATAGCTGTAATATGTTAGATTTAAAAAAACAAGTATTCTTAAAAATTCCTCATATATCCGTTTCCAGCTTGTATTCGATGTATGTTGTGTTTAAATAATTAGGTGGCATGCATGTGGTATTTTATTTTCCCCATAAAGTGTAAATTTATATTGTTGGTTGGTCTTGAGGAGAATATATGATGCTATGGTTATTTCTGAGAAGAACAAAAGCATTCATGTGCCCTTCATTAATCAGGTCGGGAGCGCTGCTGCAGCAAATAATGAGACTGCAAACACAATGATGCAGAAGTTTTGGGACTCTGCCATGGCTTTGAGTCCTAATGGTGACGATGAGGAGGCGCGGAGGTTAGATGTTTTGGTGTTAATATTATGCTAGCATTTCGATTTCATCTATTTGGTTTACTTACATGTAGTTGATGACATGCCAGTGAAGGTTCCTTGAAATTGGCTTCCGAAGGAACAGAGGCTGGGAGATCGCTTCTCTATCCATCATCAGTGTATCCAAATGTATTTTCTTTTAAAATTGAAGACAAAAGGGGGCGAATGCACAGATTTACTTGTGGTAGGATATTTGTTTTGCTTTTTATACTAGGCTTTTTAAGATGGTCATGAATTTGGTTTTCCCCACTGCATCAGGCATGCATGTAGCTTATAGAATTTGCATTTCATTGCAAGTTACTGCCAGGTGACTTGCTTTAGAGAGTACAAACATATATTTGTTATACTCGTGAAGTTAGGCTTCTTTGGCATAGGAGACGTGAATGGCTGAATGCTGTGAAATGCTGGGCTCACTTAACGAAAATACAGTTCACATATAAAAGGTAGCTGACTTTGTTTATGGCTTTCTTTTGAGGTAGAGACCCGGAATCTGACTGATATAATAACTTCAATCCTTCAGAGGCTAGGGGATGACATTAACTGTAACAACTTACCTCAAATTCTGGTATGTTTTATGGACTTCATACTATGGTCAATAGCCTGAATTAGTTATTTTCCTTCTCTTGATTTCATACTAACTTGAAGTTGCATTCCAAAGTATGAAGATGAAGACCATGACAAAGTTGTTCTGGCATCAGATAGTGATCTCATCACAGCTGTAGAGCATGCCAGATCAGCTGGTTTGAAGGTATTTTCAAATGTCTGCTTGTCATTGATGTTTTTCTATAGAAAAGTGGGATAAATTAGTTAAATTAAGGGACAAAATTACCTGGAGAATGGGCTATTGGTGGCAGTGACACTGCTATCTATAAACTGTGAGATTAGTTCTCTGTGGATCATCCTCTTGACATGACAGGCTCTATGAAGTTACTATTTTCCAATCTAAGTTCTATACAAACATTGTTACGTATCCAAAAAAAAAAAAAAAAAAGGCGCAACCTGAATAACACTTAAAAAACCAAATGCAGCAGTCACCTACACACCTTGCGGTAGAATATTATATTATTTTGGATATGCTTATATTGGATCCTAGATGAAAAAGAGGAAGGGATTTTTTGGGCCAGTGGATGCACACACTCTCTCCCCACACAGCTACTAGGCTGCCTTCATTAATTTCTTTTCTTCTTAGGTTAAATTTGGTATGGAATTAAAAATTTGAAGAGAAAATGTTAAGGGGGTAAGATTTAAGAGTGAAGCGTTAAGGATGTAAAAAATTTGTTGATGAGTGAAATGTTAAAGGAGTTTGGTATGTGTTTGGTATGAGTGTTATACCTTGAATTAAATTATATTAGAAAAATAAATATACATAAATTGATGGGTCCTGAATGCTGCATTAAGATAAATAGGGAAACTTTTGATGCTAAATTAAAAAAATCAGAGGGGAAGCAGAAAAACCAAAAGTTTTCCTCCTTAAACGGTTTTTTTACTTCCCAACTTGAAAGGTAACCCTTACCCTTCCAAATTTTGCGTACCAAACAAGGGGGAAGGGGGGTGAAAAATTACAAGGGTAACTTTTCATCTGCCTTCCTTTCATACCAAACACAACCTATTTGATAACTTAAATGTATTCCTAACCTACAATAAGAATAAGTTTGCCCCTTTTTAATCCTATGAAAGGTAAGTTTCCTTTTGTTTTAGGTAAAAATATAAAATTTTATGAAGTGCTAGTAAAACCACATTCCATTCCCTTTTATCCTTGTAATTAAGAATGGTTTATCCTGATTTTGATTTGCATGTGTAAATTGAATGTTCGCTTTTATCTCTTTTAGAAGCCTTGATCTTTCCCAGATTTTGGATTTTTTTTTTAGAAAGAGCCTTGAATGTTTGCTTTAAAGGTGTTGTTCTGTTTGTTACCAATATAAAACAGAAACCCTAACTATAATGGAAACAGCCCTCAGGAATCATGATGCGTTTCTGTTTTGCTGTAGCAATTTTTATTTCTGAAAGGATATGTTAAGCTCGGCATTCTTAATTTCTTTGATGAACTCTGCAGAGTCTGAGGTTGCACTTAGATTGCTCAGGAAAAGGTGGAAGGAAGGGTTCTCGTTCAGAAGGTTTCGATTATGGTGAAGCAGATGCACGGGCATCTGCATACAGTACTCTTGCCGCAGGCGCTGCTCTAGTTGCTGGGGTAGGCGTATTAGCATACCTGAAGAGGTCTGGTTACTGATGCTTCTAAAAGTTACGAGCTCATTCAATCTTTAACTTCTTCTGATCTAAAAGGGGCCAAACAGGCATTGATTGCAACGGGATTTTCCTTTGATTGATGTTTTGTAGAATAATACAAGTATACAAGAAAATCACATTCTTGGTTCTGGTTATCGTGTAACTTCGCCTGTATCACTGCCACTTCTGTGTATTCTTTCATGGAGATTTTTGTGTACAGAAAATACAGCGATCATCCAGCTTTATTGACAAAGGCAAGTTTTCCTACCCCATTGTTGCTTTTCTCAAGCCAAGCGTTTGTAGGAAAGAAAACAAGGGCAAAAAATATCCATAACTGATTTTATATGATATGTTAAATAAAAACCCATTAAAAGAACTTATTTTACATGTAAAGGAAATAAATGTACATGTATAATATTTTTTTATTCATAATATATTTTCAATGGTTATTAAAGTAACAAATTAATTATAAACCTTCTCAAAACCAAAATAAATAAATAAATAAATAAAGCATTTTATTCTCTCCTACTATTGCTTTCACCCAACGAAATATATTTATATATCACCCGCTTGTGAAACAATCAACTATCCATAACAGAATAACCGTTTCTTTAAAAACCCACATTTTGGCGCCACTTCCTCAAAAACTCTTCTCATCACACAAATTCTCTCTCTCTCTCTCTCTCAATCTTGAAGGAAGCCCAAAGAAGGTATCAACAATGGCTGGCAAAGATCAAACTACAAATGATCTTACGCAATCTCCCCAAACATCCAATCTTGAAGCTCAAACCACAAAGAATATTATAGATCAGATTGATGAATTAATCAACTGAGAAGAAGATACATAAGAGTCAAAGATAGATGATTATGAGGAGCACTCTCCAACTTCACAGTTGAGCTTTACAATGCAATCAGAAAAGACAACCAAGATACTGTAAAGATAGCGGCACGTTCTGGTCAACATGAAAGACACAATCTTGAAGGAATAAGCCCAAAGATTGATTCTGCTCAAGAATTCAGTGATCAGCTTTATGGTAAAAAGCCTGGCACTTTCTACTCAACATCATACAACCAATCTTCAAGTAAGAAAAAAGATAGACTATTCCAAGAAATATGGTGACCTTTATGGACCCGAGGAAGGAGAAGATAGAGGGGTTAAAGGGTTGGCTGAGTTGGAGATTTTTGAAGGAGAGGAGCTGGCATTGACTGGTTACTGTGGAGATATTGAAGAAGAAAGGAGTCAAAGGAAGATGATTCTGAGGAAGAAGGATTTCTCGGTGCTGAAAATATAGAAGAATCCGAGCCAGAATTTAAAGAACTGTTACGAACTTCGGAGAGTGACATAGAAAATACAGAACAAGAACAAGAAAAGGAGAGTGGAGAAGGTTTTGTACTAAGAAGAAGTCTCTCCTTGAAAGGATAGCATATAGTTCCTCTAATGATCTCGGGCAAGAAGAAGCATCTGATGGTGCTG
>Ga0307507_10009500_pt1 | contig 12918 bp, 8 predicted proteins | sample 7_EM_MG_FD_207223 | JGI IMG/M metagenome (GOLD analysis project Ga0307507, IMG submission 207223) | Populus trichocarpa ectomycorrhiza microbial communities from riparian zone in the Pacific Northwest, United States - 7_EM | ecosystem: Host-associated > Plants > Roots > Unclassified | place... | reverse complement strand
TTTAAAAATGTAAACACAAAAAGGAAGAGGTGAATCCATCCACATTCCATTCTACCAAACAAGTCGGTACATCTCTTTCATCCCTCCAAAGTCCAAACTAATCCATCTCACCTTCTTAACAGGGGAGGGGGCCAGATTAAATTCTCACCAGCAAAACAAGCAGCCACGGAAAGTGCATGGGCTGGGCCCAGATTATATTCTCACTGGGCTGAACCTGCAGTTTTGATTCATGTTCCAAACAACAATGTTTTATAAAAATTTAATTTTAAAAAAAATATATAATTTATTTATATTTTTCAATTGTTTTAATGTATTGATATAAAAAAATAAATTTTAAAACATAAAAATAAAATATTTATATATTTTTCTAAATAAAAAGCAACTGAAGACAAGGCTAGACAAATTAATCATATTCCCAATTCACTTGATGAGCTAGCGGTGAAACCATTCGGTCCACACTACCAAGATGATATCTCATTTCAGAGGGGTTTATCTGATCACCACACAAGCCTTTCCTCGCAAGAGGACTTCTCAAGTAAAATCATGGAGGCTTAAGAATTAAAAAAAAAAAAAAAACTGACGGTCTAAAATGGTCCTGCTGTGAGAGACTAATTTTTTTTTTTTTTTTTGCTAAAATTCCAAAGCCTGTTACACTGGTGTGCAAGTTGCATAAGATGGCAAAAAGGTTGAGAGTTGTAGCATTCTATGTCCTCAATGAAAATAAACATATTTCTTCCCTGACACTAAGTTTCAGTATCTGGGGTTTTCTTTTTCCCATCATTCCACCTTTTTGCTAGAGCTGGTTCCACTATCTTCTTGAGATGACACAGCAGTCTTGGACTCATCAAACTCCATTAACTGCATATTATGCCCAAATAAAAAATACTATATTAGACAACCGAGTATGATCAAGATGACTTCTCAGGAGAAGAAATTTCTAAGAAATTATAATAGAAAGGTGGCCACTGTAAGCAACAGAAATAAGATCATAACAGGACATACTGGCTTGACTTCACCATTCCATAGGACGTGAGCAGCTAAGAATCCTATAACAGCTGGTACAATATACAAAAGCGCAGGCTGAAAGTAATAATACGAAAGCACAGCGATCAATACAGGGGATAATAATCCTGACATACAAAATAGAGAAGAAAAACAAGAAAAAGGATCGAGACAAGTCACCTGAGCAGCTTGGAACCAGTTCATGACAATAATTGTAAGGACCAAACCAGCTGCATATCCAAGAAAAGCACTCTTAAAGTACTGGCTGTCTTTTCCTCTGGACACATCAAATCGCAATGCCAGAGCTACAAAAATACCTGAAAGGGCAAAAATATATATAACAACCAATGTAAGAACCTAGGAGTAGATGATCACTCTATAGTGTGCATTACTATCAACAGCAATTCCTGTGACCAAATCAACCTATTTGACCCTGCATCTTCAACTTTCTGATGCTAAAATCAGAAATATTGGCTGCCTTTATATATATGCATCTGATATAGAAAGATTATGTAAAGCTCTCTCTCTCCAGCTAATGTGCAGGGATCTTTTCAGATACACAGTTTCTTTCAAAGACTACTCGGTTTCTTTCAAAGGAATAACCCAATGGAAGATCAGCCATATGTTTCACTAATTTTATATTATTTAACTGAAAAGCAGATTCAATGAAAATATTTTTGAGCTAGATAGAAGATAAGCTATGGAATGGAACACTGGGCCATGCTAATGTCACAAAGTTTCATTCAATATTGTCGACAACTACTCATAGAGACCAAATGCAGCTTGTCTATCATCATAGCAAATATCATGCAGGTGCAGATCTAACTAGACACTTTACCAGGAATCACAATGTCACCAAGTCCAAGCATGGAAAATGGTCTCGCAGCATCAGCTGTGGGGAACAAAAGCTACAGAAGAATAGAATAGGCATGCTAATAATTAGACTGCTGCAACAAATCATATCAAAAGCTTCAATAACAAAATTCATTTTTACATGCAAATATGATATCATTGAAGATGAATAAGCTCAAAAACTAACCTTAATAGGTGCATCAAAAGATTTTGCCACGCTAACCATCACAGGAGTGAAGAAAACCCAGAAAATGTCATATACAAAAAGTCCAGCCTGCAATAAATTAAGGACAAAAAGATCAAATATCAGAAGAATTACTAATTGCCAGAAAAAAAGTGACCAGGGCTATATCAAGAAACCCCCCTTAGTGTCATCAAAATAAAGAGCAGTAGCATATAATATGGAAGAAAATGATAAAATTAACTGCTGTTTTGAAACTCATAACCAGGAGTCCAGGACCAAGAAATGTTAAATTTCCACCTTTTGGAATTTTATGCATTTAACTGTTCTGAACATTTTGTTCATTGCTATATTTGACTTCTTAAAAGAAAAAAGAAAGGAAAAAGAAAGGTACATGACTATTGGCAACATTTAACAGGAAGAGTCCTGCATTGTGAATAGTAATCTAAAGAAAAAGGGCACTTCCCTCAACTCACATAGTGTTTCTTTAACCCATTAAGAGACACAATTCTACTAATTAGAGCCTTATGCTGTATAAAAGGCCAAGCTGTAGGATAACAAAAAAAAGGATAGAAAATTTTCCTTATCTCTCTTTAATGTCCCTTTGCAGAATAACAGAAAAATCAAGCACAAGCTTTCAAATCCTAAAGCCATGGATAGATCTTCAAACTTAAAAATGTTGTTTTCTTACCTTAAATCATATGTTAAATTCCATATCAAGTGAGAGAAGCTAAGTTTTTTAACCTCTACTGCTTAATCCAATAGTACACTAACTTATCCTTTTGTACCAAAGAAGGTCCATGAGATAAAGAGTCCAAGGTATGTTCTCTTAATGGACTAGAGAAACACTGATCAATGTTGAGAGTGGGGCTGCCCTTTTCCTTAAGATTACATGAAGTTTCCCATTAAGGGCGGCCCCAGTCATGTAAATTCAGCACGAAACAATAATATTATTCACAAATGTACTTTCCAAATAATCTGGCTGCCATCAAACACAACATAGGCTAAGCACATATGAAAAAAGCACAAGCAACTTTATTCTGAGGAACTAAATTCTCAAGGACATGATATTCAAGAAACATGGATATCAGCATTCCGTAACTTAATCTGCATATAGACATAAGTTAACTAATGTAACAAACTAACCACATCTGCAATTGTAAAATCAATAGTTATCCAGAAAAGACACAAAAGAACTCCACAATTAGACTACTTACCAAGAGGATGGCACCAGTCTTAAAAGAACCAAGGGAAAGCATTTCAATCCCCTGCGAAAAAGCAACACAAAATCAAATCATTTAAAAACCATCCAAATTAAGTAACTATATCAATCACAGGTACTATTAGTGAAAAATATCTCGCAATTTATAAGGGGAAAAAATATTTATCTCAAGAAAATCCCATTTCTATTGAACATTGGAATTTTGCAGTGCATACACAAGTCCTTGGCAAGTGCTGAACATGTAAAAAAGTATAGATATGGAAGCTATTAAAAGATCCACCCACTATTTAGACAACTCAGCTTGCATTCTGACATTTGATGAAATGCCTCAGATTATATAGAGTATCCAGGGGAAAATGTTGAACAAAAAGGCATACCCAAAGATTTAAGCAACTACAAGAAGGCGACTAGAATATATATATATATATATATATATATATAATTGAAAATTGAAACCATCAAAAGTAAATAAGGCATGCTAGCTTGTAATTAATAATATTTTTCAGTGTACAGCTTGGTTAATGTGAAAAAAGTGAGAGTTGATATAATGCAAAAGCATGAAATTTCCAAGAGGGTATTCTACAGAAGATAAATAACTCAAAGCAATTAGCTTGTAATCTGTTGACTGAATGACGCCAGACCTGGATACAGAAAGCCAAGCCCAAAATATTGTTGGCCAGCCAATGCTTTTGGGAAGCATACCAAGCACAAAAGAATGTTCCAGGAATAGCCGCAACAATTTGAGATCTTGTGAACTCAATATCCAAAGCTGTGCAAGAAAGGTATAAGGAAAAACATCATTCTGCATGGTACAATCAAGACATCCACTGAATCAAAGAAAAATCCAAGAAACATAAGGTCATTAATGCTTTAACATGCAGATAACCAAGCATTTACAATGTCCAAAGCACCACTGTAAAAACCAGTCAAGAATATCCAAAGGAACTTGTCGTTAATATATCTAAAGTATGAATAGGAAGTACAGCTCCAGGACACCAAGAGTGTTATATTTGCGGCCAGATAACCATGTATGTACAAGCATCTAACTTGTCAAAATCCAGTTTTTAAGAAATGGGAACAGGGATTCAAAACTATGTCACCCATTATGAGCAGAAAAGATGTTACAGAAACAGAAAGATGACCATTTAATTTGTGTGGTTTTACTTATCCATAAAGATACAAGAACATTTCCTTCCCATCGAACCGAAAATCAGTAAATAAATATAAAATAGAGCAGCATGTTCAAAAAAATAACAAAAACAACACGCAACAACAAATAGCTCGAATTAAGTAACGAATCAGGAAGCATTTATTTGCCGTTGAAATTCCAAGCATCCACAAATAAGCAACCTAGCAGTATAGCATTCAATAACCATGATTATAAACTAAGGATGGAAACCAGCTGAATTTTCAGAATCATTTAAGGGGTCTTGAAATATGTCTAGAGGATTCATAAGAACACATACAACGGAAGTATGGAAAATTCCAAGAAATGACATCATCATTCCAATGCTTAGGCAAATAACGTTTTATAGCTGGTAAAAGTGTTGCCCTGAAAAATGCAAACAGGAAAAATGAGAATAATAAAAACATTAAAAAGAAAATAACACTTTTAATTATTTTATGCATATAATCATTGAAGTTCATGTGGAAAGAACATACGAAAGTGCGACGATTCCAAGCACAAAAAAGTAACAAGTCAGAACAGCATTAACCAAATCTTTTGAAAGAAACTTGAAGAGTAAGAATAATGATAACAGCATAGCACTTCCGACAAAGGGAAAGCGCATTGCATGTTCATTAGACATGGTCTCCTGCAAGATTAAACACAGCAAATTTCAGTCAAGCACAATCTAGATCGCCGGAACAGGAAAAATAAAGGGGGAAAGAATAAATGGTAATGCTTGTTATACTAACTGAAGGTGGGGTAGGCTTGACAGATCGATAGCAACCGACATAAACTGCCAGGCATGCAGTCAAGATCACATTTAAGTTTGGATCTACCTTCACAAAAAGTGGTGCCAATGTTAAACCTGCATTGAAAATCACACACATGGTATCAAAATCGCGTCAAGTTCCCAAGCCATGGAACAAACAAAAGGTGCTCCCACACATCAGTTTCAAGAAACAAAGAACTATCATGTTCAAAACCCCCTTCTCTTTTTTTTACTCCAATGGCTGGGCTACTCTAGAGAAAGTAGCCCTCCTCTCCTTAAAACCCCTCGCTGCACATGAGATTCAACCATTTTCCGACATCCAAGCTCAAAAAGTTATGAAAAATACCCAGGACAATAAGATAAGCACACGGGCATATGAAAGAGGGGGGTTAACTAAAAAGGGGAATCTACAAGGAGCAGCACAGTACTAGCACAAAGTCAAGCTCGTCAAAGTAAAGAAAAAAAATAAAAAAATATATATATAATACCTGCTAAAGCAAAATTGGCAATTCTTTCGCAATTCTTCATGTTTGTATTCTAATTGGAGACAGATTATAAGCTAATTACAACACTTCAGCGATCAATTGAAAAAAACCTATTGCCTCTTTACCATAAAAAAAAACCTGCAATTCGAGTCAAGAAAATAATATCAGAAAACAAATCATTAACAGGCTGATAAAATTTACATAAAAAGCAACAGAAGACCTAATTTTCTCTCTAATAAATAGGGATCAATAATTACACCCTATTTCAGTTACTGGGAAATTTACATATATTTATAGACAATGCTATACTGATCCCGGTTCAACAGTTATGCTTGATTTTTTCACGATAAACAAGAAAAAAAAATAACGACGTAAATCACAAGACTTACGACTCCAATTCCATTTTCTCCATTAAAAAAATATATTTCTTTCTATTCCTCAAATTTTCTCAGCAACCAAACAAGAATCAAGAATCGTAACCCTAAATTTAACCACACAGGTATGTAAATTTTATAGAAAGAGATGTACCTGAAGAGGCTCTCTTTCTAACGGTTACTAGAGATACAGATCGGAGATGCCTAGAGAGAGAGGGGTGGTTTTTTTAGAGAGAGAGAAATAAAAAAGAAATTATGTTTTTGTTTATATATTTGCAGAAAGAGAGAGACAGAGATAGGGTTTTACCAAACGAGGCAGGTCAAAAATATTTGGTAAGAATTTACTGGCACTAAAATCGTACAAGCCTGTCACAGAAATTTTAATCGGAAGCCAGTGAAATTAGAAGTTTCAGTGGAAATGGCCAAGATACTGAATACGTGGCTTGCTATTACTAGATTGTCGTGGTGTGATAAGAGACGGGCTGTCATGGATACACTCTCAGTAATTAATTCCGTACTTTATACTTTTACAAACAAGATAAACCGCCCCGGTCATAAAGCAGTTTACTGCTATATTGGGATCTCTTGAGGCCTGAGGGCCACGTATGGTGAGGTTTTCTATCCAATAAGATTCGGCCATCTCAGCAGCCAAAAATATCTCTCTCCTTGTTTTGAGATATTGTGTTAAAAGTTTCGGATTTATTGCATAAAAAGACCATAATCTTTCCTTTAAGCTTGTTTTGGAAGCGTTTAGTGTTATAGTAGTAATTATTTTATAAAACATTTTTTATGAAAAAATATATTAAAATAATATTTTTTTATTTTTAATAACATAAAATCAAAATAATTCATATATATATATATATATATATATAATAATAATTTAAAATAAAAACAAATTTAATTATTTTTTTAAAGCATTTCTAAATACTCTCTTTGTCTTTTTTAATTTGTAGCGTGTAAATGAAAACAGCATGATTTTAAAAAAAATTATATCTATAATATGAATAGGCCATAGAATATCATAAATTTATATTTATTTTTTATTTATAAACTTAAGGTAGGATAAACTTTTTAAATGCGTATTTGGTATTGTGGTGTAGATTATTTTTTAAAATATTATTTATTTGAAATACATCAATATAGTATTTTTTTAGATTTTTTATTTTTAACATTATTACATTAAAATTATTAAAAAATACTAAAAAATATTAATTTAATATTTTTTAAAATAAATATATTTTTAAAAAGTACTCAAAAGTGTAAGTTATGACACTCCCATGGAAACTTAAGTTAAAAGCTGTACAAAATAAATTTAATGAATATATATATATATATATATATATATATATATATATAAAACTCGATATTCTAATAAGTTATTTGACCAACACTTTTTATCCCATGGTAATCAAGCATATACAAATTAAGATAAAATGTAACGAATGTTCTTAGGATATAATTTGTTATTAGATTATATTATAAAATGAATGAACATCAAGCATTTAAATTAATATCAATTATATTGATTATATAAATTGATAAGTGTTCTTTATAAGTTAATATTTTTAAATATTCATAATAATTTGCGTCCCTTTAAGGCTATAAAGTGGAAAAAAATGTTAGGAAACAGTGAACAACAGATCATTTTAATGTCTACGGAGAAATTACTGCTTTATAACCAGAACTGCATTGCATGCAGGAATACTGCGTTATGCTTATTTTTTGTGATTGAGCAACTGTTACTGGACTGAAACAGTTCTAAGAATATATATGCCCAGGGAAGGAGTGCATATAAATTTGCGGTATATGTAATGGAATGTCGTGCTGTTGATTTGTTTCGTGGCGAGTCAATAGATTTAGCGTGCCGATACTTGGGAGACGGAGGCAGTAGCATTAGACATAGGGGAACCAGTGGACGTGGATGTGTCTGCGCGGATTTTCTGAAAGGACTCGATGAGGGCAGGGCTTACTGGTGGTGGTTTTTGCGCCGAAGAACCCTTGCTTTTCAGTAAAACAACTACTTCGGACATTGTTGGCCTTAAGGAAGCTGTTGACTGAGTGCACATCAAAGCAATCTCTATGATTTTCTTCATTTCTTCTGTTTCATATTCATCTGGGCTCATGCTTCCATCCACCAATTCCAGATGCATGTCAGCCTCATACAGTCTCCATGCCTATCAAACCACGAGATAACACACGTAAACGAGACAAAACCATGGGAAAGGAACCAAAATCTTGTTGCTACAAGAAGGTTTGACCATTGTGAATCCAGTACCAGTACTTTCTTTTCTGGTCAACAAGACAATGGCCAAATTGAAAATGCTATGTAAAGGGAAAATGAATAGTGCATTGGTTAATCATAAATTCACCCGTTTGAGGAGGTAGTCCGAGTCAGGATCTTGATTTGCTTGACTGCATTTTTGGCCGCTCATGATTTCGAGGACAACAACCCCATAGCTATAGATATCCACTTTCTCAGATAATTGTCCATAAATTGCATATTCAGGTGCTGTGTATCCCCTGATGCAATAAGAAAGCAACGGAGAATCAGGTTATTTTATCATGCTATTAGCAGTTTCTGAAAAGGATCAAAATATGGAGAATGAACCGAGACTTTAGATGGCAAGAGTGTACTGAGTGTGAATGTTCCATCACAAGATGCAGTATTTCTATGATATGAGCAATCTGGTTGTGATAAGCAATATCAATTTCACAAGAGCAGGTGCTTATCATAACTTACAGTGTACCAGCAAATTTGGTGGTAAGATGACTCTGAGACTCCGGAAGAAGCCTGGCCAACCCAAAGTCTGCTATTTTGGGTTGGAAATCATCATCCAAAAGAATATTGCTGGCTTTAATATCTCGATGAATGATGCACAAATGGAAATCCTCGTGTAAATAGGAAAGTCCCCTTGCTGTCCCAAGAATTATATCAAATCGTTGCTTCCAGCTGAGAGAGCCTTTTTTATCACCTGTTTTCCAGAGTAAAACAAAACCCTAATTTTCTCAAGATAATTCTTATCAGATATGGTATTTGGTGTAAGCAACTTCTAAGTCCTAACTCCTAACATGTGATCTCGTCAAATTTACAGGTAGCCATTTTTTTATTTTTTTTGTCTTGTTTTGCTAGGAGCAACTTGTACAAACAAAATTTAAATTACCATATAAGAAGTTATCAAGGCTGCTGTTTGCCATGTATTCGTACACGAGAAGTAGTTCCGGTCCATTGCTGCAGCATCCAAGAAGTCGGATGAGATTCCTGTGATGAACATTACTGATGATCTTAACTTCCTTTTCAAACTCCTCCTTTGCCCTGTGAGACTGGCTTATAGCTAGTTTCTTGACAGCAACTACTCTCTCATTCTTTAAAACACCCTGTTTGAAGACATAATAACTAAATATCAGCCATGACAGGTCAATGATTCAGCTGAAAATCCTATGTGGATCTCGTATTTTATTAATTTTCCATGACAAATAAAGGAGGAGGAGACTGGAGTTTTCTTCTTTTCTTTTTTCACACTTCACAACCAGTAATTTCTCAGCCATATTATCTTAAACGATGTAAAATCTTGAATCCGTAACAGTCTAACCTCCGTAGAACAGGACTGTTATGCTAATTGTTTTATTATTATTATTATTATTTCTTGAAATCTGTAATTTCTCTCTACTCCACCTTGTACACTTCACCAAAACCTCCTTCTCCAAGTTTGTATTCCTCACTGAAATTTTTTGTTGCCGATTTCAAATCCTTGAAGCTGTAATTCACTGGACCTCGCAATTCAGTCGCCCCTAAAATGTCACCTTCTACTGAAAAAATCAAGCAGAATTTCTTTATAATGTGTAAGCATTAGTGACCCAAAAATGTGGAATTCTCTAACATGGTTAAAAAGAGGAATCATTTCGACATATAGCAGATAACTGGTTAAAGAAAAATTATTCACCATAGTTTTTCACAGTGCTTTACCTCTAGGAACTGCCTTTGGTTTTCTATATAATTTAAACCACAGAAACAGTATTGCAGTAGCAAGTAACAGAAGACCTATGCCTCCAACAAGCCCTGCAATAAGGACTTTCTTTTTGCTTGAACTTCCTGCCAGAATATGGGATCAAATATGAGGCTTAAACTTCCTACAGTCTGTAATAGAGGGAGTTATAACATTCGAAATAAGATTTGCCCTCGAATTCTTATAAAAGACAGCAACCTGAGAAATGTTCTAGATTTGTCCACAAAACAATGAACCTAAAAAACCTACATGTACTAGTCTACCTGATATCTGAGCTTGCACAGTGGCTTTATAATTAGGAAATTATTATCGGATAGTCTGTCAAGGCATCAAGAATTCCATCCCTATATTAAAAATTTATAGCCAATGTGGTCTAAATTCAATCTAGAAGATTAATTAATTGAAAAAACTGGCATAAAGAGTCCTTCCATACAAAGACAGGCATCAGCACTCTGCATCTTTCTTTGTTGGGATTGCTTTGGCCTTCTGTTGTGAGTGAAGGAGATTTCGATTAAGCGGGGGAAGGAAACCGAGCCAAGTAGTTCATTATACGATCAAAGGGCCGAATGGCTAGAAACTAGTAAAACACTAGAAGTCTGGAAATAGAAAGCTTACCATTTCTCAAGAAGGGCTTGAGATCAGTTAGTTGGTTATCTGCAAAGAAAGGCGTGTCTGAATACCTCAAGAAACACCCAACATTGATGGACCTGCCATCAGCATCAGGGAAACATGTCTGCAAGTCAGCATAAGCCACTGTTAAGCAATCTTGGCAACCAGCCTTACTGATGGTTTCAACACATTGTGTCACTCCATAAACCACTGAATTCGCACCAACCACTTCCTTCTTACTTGTTGCAAAGAAACCTGATATCTTCGGCGAGGCAATTTGAAGATCTGATAACAGACTTTCCACACTTGCTTGATAAGCAGGAGATGCAGTTTGATTCCCACAAGCCCCGTAGTGACCATCCTGAGTGCTTTGATCGTAGAAACTTGTGCTCTCATACCTCAACGACAACAAAGGCAAAGAACATAAGACTAATTAATTAATTAATTATCTCTGTTACGGGGATACATATCCACCTATAAACTCGATAGCCTGTTTCTCAGTTACAAATTTTATGCTTGTTAATAGGTGAATTGTCAATTTTTGTTTGAGTTAATACTTGATTTCTCGTATTTGTTTTGCGCCTGTATGTTATTAGAAAGGCAAGGTCTAAATATTAAGTTCATAAATCCATTCCAAACTTGGTCAATTACAATTCTCAGTTGCAAAAGTATAAACACGACCTCAAAAATTTGTGAAAAACTAAAGCACGAGTCAGTACCTGAGGAAGCAGCCATCATAGATAACTCGAGCGCCATTGATGCCGGCAGAGCAGTTGCGGATTTGTCTAGCAGCAATAGCGAAGCACGCGACACAATCTGCCGTTGACAAGTATTTCCTGCACTGAACCATGGCGAAGACTGGTGCTGTACCCCTTGCTTGCTCTGCAGTTGCAAAATATTTACTGCTGTTCAGTTGTGCTCCAAGATCCAACAGTGTAGCATTGAGGTTATTTGTGAATTCCGGAACATCGTCAACCTTGTACTGACTGCAACCTGCACTTAGCAGATTGGCTTGTGGGTCTGAAAAAGCCCCCGTGATCGCCACCATCCACCACACCACTATAAACAACATATAGATTTTGGACTGTGTCTCTTACTCTATCTCCATCCCCCAGTGATTGAAGGAGAAATTCGATGCCAAGCTAATCAATATAGTTTAAGATCACTAGCTTGTTAAAATATTTTCATCCTGGCGCCAGATAATACAGATGCATGAATATCACTTTACTGACCAGACCTAAAACAAAACACTGGTTTCTTGAAAATCTTCTGGACCATAGACAACCTCAGCACGAGCCACATGGAGGTAAAAGTGGGTAATTGCCCCCTGAATTTTTAAAAAAATATTTTTTTATATTAGAATATTAATTTAACAACATGGTGAGGGTTCCCAAAGTTATTATTGTTGACTTGTATCTTAATATAATATATAATATATGTCCCTTACTCCAGTTCATTTCTTATTTTTCCAAACTTTTCTCTTCTTTTTTCCACTAATTATCCGAGAACTTTTCTACTATTTTTTTAAGCTACGGTTCCCTGCCTCTCTCCATTATATAAATTTATCTTCAAGTCCATCTAAAAAATAACCTCAGTAAAATTTCTTCTGGTTATTAAAAATATTAAGATTTATAATAATTTAAAGGTTTTGATATATATAATGTTTTGAATCAATTAAAAGTAAATAGTAGTGGACTAGACTATAAGATTTTGAACAATAAATATTAATTTGATTGTTTTGAATTAATTAAAAGTTATATCATTTCCAATTAAATTAGTTATGGTATGAAACTAAACTTTTTCACGAGATGAACAAACAAACATTCTAATTGTTGTCGGTGAGTAAAGATTGATATTTGCAAAATTAAAATTGTTTTAGTTTGAAATTGATCTTTTCTATGATGTTAGTTAATTTCCTTGTGCCTTCCTATGAAATAATCAGGATAGATAATTAAATAATTCATATTTTATTTATTTTTTTCTCTCTTTTTTGTTTTCGTCAGACAATTTGTGTTTTACTGGAGAAGAATTAACACGTGCGTGCAAGCCTGATTTTAATCAATGCAGGTTGGTCTTTTCTTAAAAGAGAAAAGAAAAAAACTATTTTTTTTGTTTTTAAAAATGGTTTGTCGTGATAGAATGGGAGATAAGTGGATGAATGACAGTTTAGTTGTATATATTAAGAAAGATATCTTCGATAATATTGATAATGAAATTATTATGAAGTGGTTTCAAAATATAAAAACTCC
>Ga0307507_10009499_pt1 | contig 12918 bp, 18 predicted proteins | sample 7_EM_MG_FD_207223 | JGI IMG/M metagenome (GOLD analysis project Ga0307507, IMG submission 207223) | Populus trichocarpa ectomycorrhiza microbial communities from riparian zone in the Pacific Northwest, United States - 7_EM | ecosystem: Host-associated > Plants > Roots > Unclassified | place... | reverse complement strand
TTACATTTTGCCTGAGTCTTTATGAGATGTAATTCGGTTTCAGTCATAGATATGTCAAATCTTCATCAAATCTCTTGAAAATTGGTTGAATGATGGATATTTACAGGCTCTACTATGTTATATAACCTGTTTAATTTTCAGAGTAATGATAATTGAGATACAGATGGTTTATATTGGTACAATGAATTTTACAGAAAAAAACTGGTCTGAACCAGTCTAAATCAGTTCCATGGACTGCAAAAGACTGGTCCTAGGTGGTCCGGTTCGGTCCCCACAATATCTGGGTCAGTCCTAGACCGGTTGCAGTCTATGGTTGCCTGTTTTGGGGGCAAAAAACTGGACTGAACCAGACTTGTGAACACTAATTGTGTACGGTAGCTATGTACAACTACAGTTAAAATATGTATCTATAGAATAAGATGAATTGTTGTTTTCATCTACAGATTGGCTGTCCTCAATGGGGAGACAACATTCCGTGATGCGTGATGGGAAGTGTTGGTCATATTAGTGGGTTCATCAATATCAATGGATTTACCAGGCTGCCAAAACCAAGTCTCTCCTCCTCTGATACAATGTTTGTTGATTCCTCACCTCTCATCTCTGTTTTCCCAGCAATGACATGCATAGGCACTTTCTCCTACATTTTGTGCACATAAGTGAGCAAACATGTACAAACATTAGTTGTAAATGTAAACCATGAGTTGACCTGCAAGGAGTGAACCATGAAGCAGTTTGGTGATGAGCAGGGAGGTTCTCTGAGTCTTAATAGTGCAGAAAATTTTGTTCATAAGTAGCACTTCCAGAAGTTGTATATCCATTGTCATGCTGAATCAGTACCATTGTCAGCAAGCAAGGTGACTGCTGCCACTGGTAAGCATCAGCCTCCTGCTAAGAAAACATAAGCTGATGTCAATTTGTGATCGTCATGGTTCGTGAAGGCAGCATCGGCAAATCCATGGGTGATGTTGGAATTTTCGTTGGGATTGTTGGAGGTTTTTGAATATGTGATGCCTAGATTTTTGGTTCCAGCTAAGTATCATAGTACTCATTTGAGTGTTGTAACATGCTGAATACTTGGGTTGGCAGTATAAGTGGCTAGCCTGTTCACGGCAAACAAAATATCAGGTCTCATGCAGTTCACAAGGTATTGGAGTTCTCCAAGAAGTCTGGCAAAAGAGTTGCTTTGACTCCCTTCATTACCATCAGGATTCAGTTTCAAGTTCACATTGAGATCTAGTGGTGTTACTAAGCTATTGATCTCACTGAGACCCTCGTGTTCCAGTACTGATTTGATGTATACTTTCTGCAAGATAGTCACGGAATTTTCAGTCTGTGTTATTTTGACACCGATAATCTTGGTTGGTTCACAAAGATCAGTCATTTCCCATTCAGTGTGTAAATCTGATTTTGTTTGCCACATGAGCTCATCAGATGTTGCGAATAGGAGTATGTCATCAACCCAGACTGTAATAATTGCTGAGTGGCCACCATCTCGTTTGATGTAAGCACATGGATCAGAATGCAGGCGCCAAAATCTGAATTTTGTAAGTTTCTTGTCAAACTCTTTATTCCATTCTCAGCCTGATTGTTTTAGGCCATATAGGGTCTTAACTAATTTACAGACCTGGCCTGTTGTATCTTCATATCCCTTGGGTTGGTGCATATAGACTGTTTCCTTCAATTGCCCATTTAGGTAAGCTCCCTTGACATCCATTTGTTGGATTTTTAAGCATTTGATTGGTACTAATGCTAATATTGCTCAAATAGTTTCCATTTGGACAACAGGTGAGAAGGTTTCAACATAATCATATCCAGGTCATTGTGTGCATCCCTTTGCTACTAATCTAGCTTTGTACTTGATTATTTCACTGGTTTTATTCCTTTTCTTGATGAATGTCCATTTGTTGGCTATTGGGATAGCATTGGGCAGCTTCTCGACTAATCTCCAAGTCCCCATTTGTTGGAGCTGGGTCAGTTTGTTTTGAATTGCCTTTTCCCATTCTGGCCAATCAGGAGATTTTTGAGCATCCTTTAAACTTGTGAGTTCATCACCAGCTATGATGGCGAATAGTTCCTCATTTGATGAGTAGGTTATTTCGTTTATTTCATCCTCCTCATCAGGAAAGGGATTTTGGAGATATTGGTGATCAGCACATATACCTCTGGTACATTGCGTCTTTTGGGGTTCTTCCTCTTCGTTTCGCTTCTGTTTTGAGCTATCACTTTTATTGCCTGGTGTTGGCTGTGTGCTTCCCTCAGACTCCCCCTCACCAGGCACATCAGGTGTAATTACCATGGGTTCTGGTGGGGTTTCAGTTTCTGTGAGATTTAGGAAACGAAAATTTCAAGAGGTAAGTATTTTGTGAGTTTCTGCATTATAATATTTGACAGATTTTGATCCATCATCATATCCAATGAATATTCGTCATCTTGATTTGGATTCCATTTTTCTTGGTTCTTTTTGACCTTGGAGTAGAACCCAAACTGGAGCTCTGAATTCACGGAGGTGAGATACATTTGGTTTTATTTTAAACCTCATCTCATATGGTGTTTTGTTGTTTAGGGTTTTCGTGTATGTTTGATTTCAAAGATATGACGAGTGGTTTATGGCATATTCCCATAAAAATTTGGGTAAACCATGTAGCATTGCTTGAGCAGGTTCAACAATTGTGCGGTTCATCTGTTTGGCTACACCATTTTGTGAAGGCAAATAAGGTGTGGTCATTTGAATTTCTATTCCTTGTTCCCAACACCAAGTTTTTAGGTCATCATTAATGAATTCTTTTCCTCAATCAACACAGATAGCCTTTGGCTTTTTATCCTGTGTTTTGAGGTACATTAAGTATTCTTTGACCTTTTGTCCAGCTTCCCCTTTTTGTTTTAGGAACTCTGTGGTGCTGAATTTTTCAGAGTCATCAATGAATAGGATATAGTATTTATTCCCATTGATAGAAGTGACACTATATTTTCCCCATACGTCAATATGAGTAAGTTCTCCAGGTTCAGTCTTTCTTTCAGCTGTTTTACTGAATGGTTCTACAGTTTGTTTTGATTTGGTACAAGTGACACAGTCAGGTTTTTGGGTTCGCATATTTACGCTGAAACCCTCTACTAGATTTTTATCTAGCATCTGCTGTAGTCAATGATAGCTTATATGACTGAATCGCTTATGCCAAGTTTCCCAACTTTGGGTTGGTTCACTTGATAAAAAGACCTGAGGTTTAACAGTTATACTTGGAGGTTTAGTATTCGGTTCATGAACAGCAACCTTCATTTTGTAGAGATTGTTCCCTACTTTGGTGCCTTATGCAACTGAAGTCCCATCTTTTGTGATGAGAGTTAATACTCCCCCTCCACCTGTGAACCGTCTCCCTCCTTGATCCCATTTACCAAGAGCAATAAGGTTGTTTTGGTTATTGGGGATATAAAGGATGTTCTCCAATTGGAGAATATATTTATGGCCATTATACCAAGATGTCAGTTCAACTGTACCTCGTCCTTTGGCTTTTGTTTCTAAGTTTCCAACCCCTGTCACTGTTGTGACAGTTTCTGGGTGAAAGCTCTTGAAAGCCTCACGTTGATTACAGACATGTGAGGTTGTTGCACTGTTGGTGAGCCAGTTGTAAAAAATAAGGCATTGATCAAATTCGTCAGAACTGTTTACATATGAATTATCGAAATTAAAGACTTGACCTTCCTCAGAAGTGTCAAACATAAATTTTGGGGGTTTGGATTCTTCGACAGTGAAGACGATATGTTCATTGTTATCCATACTGGGCTCCTCCCCTTCATTCACCTCTTCCCTCTGTTTCTTCTCCGGCAACTTTCTCTTCTTTGTGTCACCTTTATCAGCTTTCAACACCCACTTTACACTTGAGGTCCTTTGCCTTCCTTGAGTAACAGTCAATGGTCTTGTGACCAACCCTTTCATAGATGTCACACTTATCTTGGCCAAGGTACCAGCAATCTTTGGTCTTGTGTCCTCGCATGTTACACTGGCCACAGCGTTCGGCATCCTGAAGGCGACTGGCAAGGTCAGGCTTGGGTTTACAAGTGTTCATGTGGTGGACCATTTCTTGTTTTTGGATTTTCCTGGAACATCGCAGTTGTCGTACATTCTCCTCCTTGAGTACTCTGATGAGCTCCTGATATAAACTCTTTTCTTATGATATGGACAGACAGTTAGATACTCGCAGACACTTTCACCTTCCTAAGATGTAGTCTAGACCATACTGGACAGACTCTAGATGCACATCCCAAGCCTCATTCCTCTTTAGATAGTGTACAGTCTGTAGTACATAGTGCACAGTCCGCAGTAAAGTACTTAGTATATAAGTACTACTTTTTCATTTGTATTCGGTAGCTTGAACCTAGGCAATATAAGCTTAGTTCAACCCTCAGAACCACCAGAACACTAAGATCACCCTCGAACTCTAGAGTCTTTTGACTTAGAGTCTCTTTGAAACACGAACAAATAAGTCTTCAATGTTGAAGACTTATAGAAGGGTATCGTCATCTAAACAACCCTAACACCAAATCTCTAGGCAGTCATAAGACGTAGAGCATTGTGGGAACCTGTACTGTTGTTATTAAGGGCATAACAAAGTGACAGCAAAAGGCCGTGATCCAAGGAAGGAGCCACCTTATAGAATGAATGAACTTGAAACCAGAGAACGAACTTAGGCTTACAACACCTACAATTAATAACCGTAACAAAAGGTTCAAGCTTATCCCAGAATAGAAGGCACATCACCTGCCCTCTACCCGAAACAGAAACACCCTGGACGCACTCACAGAAATTATATGTCTTATTGAAGAATATAACCACAGACTAAAAGAAACAATACTTCTTTTAGAGAATTACAACAACTGAATTAAAGACATCATCAGACTCGTAGAAGACAAATTGTTATCTTCTACTTAGAAAGGAAACCACGGCTGCTCAAGGAGAGTCGAGTTGTTGGAGATTAAGAGTACCAGAAAGCTCAGATTCAGAACCCGAATGAACAGAACAATTTCAGACTGCAGAAGAGGAAAGCCCTCCTGCATCACAACCGCTAACACCATCATTATTTACTCCTAGCTACCGACACGTAACAGGAAGAGGACCAAGACCAGGGGTGACATCCCCTTTTAGCAGATGAACAACACCAGCAGAGACACCAGCAATCACCAGAACTCCAAGTAGGAGTACACAGCAACTACCAACATCTGTATTTGTACCAATAGACCTATCCAAGTTAGGCCTACTACCAACCAATGAGACACAACAAACAGTAGATGAATTTAACACACTGGCAGCCAACATGTTTAACCCAGTAACACTGACAGAACCGATTGAACCTGAGAACCCAACATTACCAGAACAAGTAACCACTGACAATATGGTTGAACCACCCAGCACAACACAGAATGGGAAAGGCAAGAAGTGCCGACCTCCCAAAGACTTTGATGGCAAAGAAGCCAATTATAAAACTTGGTTCAGAATTTTAGAGGCCTACATCAGGGCCTACGACAATTTATTCCCTGATGATCAACAAAAGATCAACTGCATGCTCACCTACATGTCATCAGGCAGAGCAGCAGAATGGGTGGAATATTTTACAGATGAACATACAAAGATAGTTCAAGGAAACAGAGTATTCAACCCAGAAATAACCTGGGCAGAATTTGTTAAGCTCTTAGATCAGAACTTTGATCTAAGAAGAACCAAAGACAAAGCCAGAGCAGATCTCTCAGTGTTAAAAATGAAACAGGGAGAACTCGAACAGTATATCCTCAACTTCAATTCGCTTGCAGGACAAGGAGGATACATTATGGTAGGACAAGAGAACCTGTGTCTCCCAGGAATGTTCCTAGATGGTCTCAACCCGAGACTATGAGATAAAATCGAAGATCAGAAAGATGCACCTGAAATGTTAGAAAGCATCATAGAAGATGCTAGGAGATTCGAGAAATCTCATTACAGAAAGACAATAATGAGAGCAAAAGTAATGAATTGGCAACCTAACCAACCATCCACTCACCCAGCATTCATCCCATGAGCTTGAGACCCAAATGCAATGGATATCGATAGGATGTCCATCAATGAACAAAACAAATATATGAAGAAAGGATTATGTTTCCGATGTGGACAAACAGGACACATGTCTCACAATCACATAACCAATCCCAACCTAAACACCGGGAAAGGAAACACTTCCAACTTTAGAAAGCACACCACTCCCTATAAGGCAATCATGCCTTCAACTAATAAAGGAAGTGGTGCTGCCCAGAAAGTTTGCACCATCATGGCAGAACTCGACAACAAAGACTTAGAAGAAGCAAAGACTGCTTTCTTAGAAAGTTTAGATGAAGATACAGTTGAAGAAAAGTCTGAGGATTTTTAGTATGAAGGCTAGCAACGACAACTAGACCTTCATGAGGACTTTCCATTAAAGCTCTTAGAATTCGAAGTGTACCTGACAAGGACTCAAAATCAATGACTGTCGACACCAGAATTTTAGATGGAAAGAAAATTGTCGAAACCAAAGCACTAATAGATTGTGACGCCCAAGGAGCATTTGTAGATGAACGATTTGCAAAGGAACACCGACTCCTGCTCTTGAAACTAAAAAAGGAAATACCAGTCTCAAACATCGATGAGACCCCAAATAGGAATGGACCTATCAAATACCTCACCTGACTCCCAGTAAAAATTGATGGAAAATTATTTCCACTGAATTCTTTATCAGCCACTTGGGAAAAGAGAACATAATCTTCAGATTACCATGGTTGGAAATGGTGAACCCTATAGTCGATTGGGCAAAGAAGACCCTTAAAATCGATCCCAAACGAATCAGGAAACTGACCAAATCACTAGCCACAAACCGAGCCATACAAGTTCACAAGGTGGACTTAGAACAAAAGAAGATGAGATCAAAGGAAGCTTTCACAGAGGAACTGTGGAACCTTCACCCCAGAAAGAAGTCGACGGTCTCTATTGAAGAGATACCAGACAAAGAAGCTGTTCACATTGCAGTAAACAAGCTTCCTGATCAATATGAAGATATGCCAGCACTAGTGCCAGATACTGAAGATGATGAAGAAGAAGAAGGAACAATAGAAGGAGATCTCCTCATTGCATATCTCCAAGGAGAATCAATGAAACCAGAGCCAGAAGAGAAAGAACCCCTTAATCAACCTGTTCAGGTTGACAACAGTGAAATTTCGATCAGAGCTAAGACTTCTATATCCCAGGGTCTAGCACACGAAGCAGAAACGAAGGAAAGGAGACCTTTCAAGAACTTAGTCCCAAAAGAATACCACGAATATCAATCAGCATTTGAGAAAGCTGCATCAGAACAATTTCCTGAGAAACGACCATGGGATCATAGAATTGATCTCAAACCCAAATTCATACTGAAGAAATCAAAGATTTATCCAATGAATCAGAAAGAAGAAGAAGAAATGAACAAGTTTATTGGCAATAACTTGAAGAAGGGATTCATATGCGAATCCACTTCACCACAAGCATCACCATTCTTTTTCATAGCAAAGAAAGATAGCCAAGCACTCAGACCCTGTCAGGACTACAGGTATCTGAATGAATCTACAATTAAGAACACATATCCCCTTCCTTCCATCGATGATCTACTCCAAAAGCTACATGGAGCAGAGATCTTTACAAAACTTGATATCTGATGGGGATACAACAACATACAAATCAAAGAGGGTGATGAATGGAAAGGTGCCTTCATCACTAAAAGAGGACTATTCAAACTGACAGTAATGTTCTTTGGAATGACCAACTCGCCTGCCACATTCCAATCCATGATGAATGACTACTTTGCCAATATGATAGCTCAGGGATGGGTCCTGATCTACATTGACAATATTCTCATATTCTCCAAGAACCCCAAGGAGCATCATGAAAGAACCATCCAAGTACTCAAATAGCTCAAAGATAAGGATTTATTCCTTAAACCAGAAAAGTGCATTTTTAATGCAAAAGAAGTTGAATACCTAGGCTTCATTGTGAAACCTAACGAAATATCAATGGACCTGACAAAGCTTGCTGGAATCAAAGACTGGATTCCACCGAAAACAGTTAAAGGTGTCAGATCCTTTCTAGGATTTGGCAACTTTTACCAAAGATTTATTGGTAAATACAAGGAGATTACCAAACCCCTAAATGAACTCACAAAGAAGACAAAAATTTTTGAATGGTCACAAGAGTGCCAAAGGGCCTTTGAAAATTTAAAAGAAAAGTTTCTGAAAGAACCCATCCTCATTATACCAGATCCGTCAAAACAATTCTTCATTGAATCTGATGCATCTAAATGGGCTACAGGAGCCATTTTACGACAACTCGATAGTAACAGAGATTTGAAACCATGCGGTTACATCTCTCACAGCCTCACGACAACAGAAAGAAACTACAACATATACGATAGAGAATTACTAGGGATCATAAGAGACCTGCAAACATGGAGACACTTCCTAGAAGGAAGTGAACATGAGGTCATAATATTGTCAGATCACGAGAACCTGACATATTTCCAGAAAGCACAGAAGTTAAACCGCTGACAAGCACAATGGGCATTGTATCTCACCAGATTCAATACCAAGTTAATGCACATACCTGGATCCAAAATGATCCAATCAGACACACTATCCAGAAGACCAGATCACATACCAGAAGAAGACACAGATAATGAAGATCTCATTCTATTACCTGATGAGCTATTCATTAATCTTGTAAACATCGAACTCACAAAATGATAGAATCAGCAGCAACCTCAGATGAATTGGTCAAGAATATGACAAATGTCCTTTCTATGAAACAGGTTCCACCAATCAAATCGAACCTCTCAGACTGGAAAATAGAAGATGGAATGCTATTCTACCAAGATCGATGCTATATCCCTGACAAAAGCTCCATACAAAAAGCTATTGTACAGGATATACACGAATCACCAATGACAGGACACCCAGGAAGAGACACCACCCTAGAAATGGTGCAAAGACATTACTGGTGGCCGAGATTATGCCACTTCGTATATGAATATGTTGCAGGTTGCACCACCTGTCAACAAAAAAAAATTAACACACATCCTACCCAACCGCTGACTCAGCCAATTAAGTCCATGGCAACAAAACCATTTCAGATGATAACACAAGATTTTATATCTGGATTACCTAAGACGAAGAAGGGCCATGACCGCATTATGGTTGTGGTAGACCATGGTCTTACAAAGGGGGTAATTTTCATCCCTTGCAGTAAAGAATTAACTGCACTCAAAGCTGCCAAACTCCATTTCAACCATACATTCAAACGATTTGGAATACTGGAGATCATCATATCTGACAGAGACCCTCTTTTTGTCTCAAAGACCTATAGAGGATTAATGAAACTATGCGGAATCAATCAATGAGTCAGTACCACATACCACCCAGAAACAGATGGAGAAACAGAGTGAGTCAATAGAGAACTTGAGGTATACCTCTGAATCTTCTGCAAATGAGTTCCAGAAGATTGGGATAAACATCTCCCTATCGCTGAGTTCGCATACAATGGATGACCTCATTCAGTTACAAAACGAACCCTGTTCTACCTCATGTACGGATGTGAACCCACTGGAGTTCCACCAGCATTCTCAAAGATGAATGTCCCTGCAGTGGAGCAACAATTATCACAGCTCTTAAAGATAAGAGACAACACTCGAGCTGCTCATGAGCTAGCATGACAAGCTCAAATTAAACAATCAAAGAAGAATTCTCCTCCATTCAGTAAAGGAGACCGAGTATGGTTAGATGGGCGACACCTTAACAGAGGACACAAATTCCTGAAGATGGATTCATTATGAGAAGGACCCTTCGAAATTTCAGAAGTCCTAGGACCAGTGACGTACAAGTTGCGACTTCCAATTCAATGGAACATATACAATGTGTTTCATGGAAAACTTCTTACCCCATATCGCGAAACCGATGTTCACAGAAAGAACTTCCCTGAACCTCCACTGGACCTTGTCGATGGAGAAGAAGAATACAAAGTAGAATTGATCAGAGATCACAGAAAACGAGGCAGAGGCTATCAGTATTTGGTAGTATGGAAGGGATACTCAGACGAGACATGGGAATCAGAAAGCAATCTGAAGAATGCCTCCAAAATTCTTCAAAGCTATAAAAGAAGAAAGAACTTGCATTAATTCTTCAGACAATCGTCTAAACACTCGCAACTAAGCCAACAGCTTTCTTTGAAACCAACCCCTCTCACAATGTCTTCCACCCTTTTCAACTCCACTTCCTTCCAATATGCCCTTACTTTCATCGAATGTCTCCTCCAAAAGGAGAACAACATCTTCAACCTCATTGATCTCTGTCATGATGACCCCACCCTCTCCCTCGACCTCCACATTATCCTAGAAGCCATCAAAACAGAAAAATTGCTTAAGGACAACCTGGGATGCAACAACGATGCCACCCTCAATCTCCATACCATCGTCACCACCTCCATCGCAGCTGCCATTCGCCATGGCATCTTAGATGTCATCAGGGACTCCGAAGAATTCTTCATCCCTGACTTCATCCGTACTCACTTCGCAGGACAAGGCATTATTAACTACTTTAAAAAGTTTAACACACATATTCACAGTTATGGGACAGGGGGCAAATGCCCCACTTATCAACCATACCCAAAATGCCGCCCCTCTTCCTTCGACTCTTCCACCTCCCCCTCTCATGGTCGCTGCTCAAAGTGCAAGAGGAAGGGGCATTTCCACCGAAACTGCTCCGATTACTTCTGCCAAGGGTGTTACAGCTGGGGCCCAGGACATACCCAGCCCAACTGCCCTATGGTGAAGGCTGCTAAGGCAGCAGAACAGAAGGAATGGGACGAGTTCCGTCACAGGAACAACAACTGGGGAAAGTGTGAAGGAGCTCCATGGGTCCCTGTGGACCCCAGGCCAAAATGGATGTGGACCAGGGTATCAGTCATACCCAACAAAGAATGGACAAAGCCATGAGAGGTCATTGACCTCACCTCTCCATCCTCCTCTCCACCCTTGGCCCCTCCTCCTTCTCCCCTCTCTTCTCTCCCCTCCCTCATCAGTGAGTTTGGGGATTCATCCTCTGGTTCCGCCCCCTCCCTTCTTTTGGACTAGGTCGATGTCGGTGACATCGAAGGTTAAGTGGGGGGTAATGATATAAACTCTTTTCTTATGATACAGACAGACAGTTAGATACTTGCAGACACTTTCACCTTCCTAAGATGTAGTCTAGACCATACTGGACAGACTCTAGATACACATCCCAAGCCTCATTCCTCTTTAGATAGTGTACAGTCCGTAGTCCATAGTGCACAGTCCGTAGTCCATCGTTCATAGTGCACAGTCCACAGTCCACAGTAAAGTACTTAGTATATAAGTACTACCTTTTCATTTGTATTCGGTAGCTTGAACCTAGGCAATATAAGCTTAGTTCAACCCTCAGAACCACCAGAACGCTAAGATCACCCTCGAACTCTAGAGTCTTTTGACTTAGAGTCTCTTTGAAACATGAATGAATAAGTCTTCAATGTCAAAGACTTATAGAAGGGTATCGTCATCTAAACAACCTTAACACTGAATCTCTAGGCAGTCGTAAGATGTAGAGCATTGTGGGAACCTGTACTGTCATTATTAAGGGCATAACGAAGTGACAGAGAAAGGCTGTGATCCAAGGAAGGAGCCGCCTTATAGAACAACAGTGTCTATTAGAGAACTGGTCGTAGAATGAACGAACTTGAAACCAGAGAATGAACTTAGGCTTACAACACCCATTATGATTAATAACCGTAACAGCTCCTGGGATGTGGCATGGATCTTAGGATCAGCGTTGTCACCCTTTTGGATGCTAATATACAGCCATGTGAAATTGTCCCAGGATGGTGGTAAGGAAGAGATGATGGCAATCTTGAATTGGACTTCTGGGATTTTGGAGTTGTTGTCATCCACCAAGTTAAGGTGTTCCCAATATTTTTTGAGGGTGGTGAGATGTTTGCTGATGTCACCATCCTCATTGGCAGTAGTGTGCCAGAGATTTCGAATGATGGTGACAGTGGTCTCCTGGCTTTTATCCTCATAGATAGCCTCGAGGTTACGCCAGGCTGTGTGAGAAGAAGAGCCATGTTGAATATGAACCAGAGGTTTGTCGGCAACATTTTGAGTAATTAAATGCTTAGCATAGTTATCATTCTTTTTCCAGTTAAACCAAAGGCTGAAAGACTTCGATGGCCGTAAAAACGGCTTTGTTCTGGTATCTAAACATAACCATTAGGGCTGGCATCGAGGCCAAGAAATGAAAACCCTGCCTTTGTTGCACATTATCCGAAATCAAGTAAGTTGCCCTATGAGTAGAAAGGTGAATGCAAGGGGATATTTCACACACAAAAACCCATGCCAATCTCACCACACCCTGGCAATTAAAGTGTGGCTGGTGAGCTGTGCTATTCCAAAAGGGTTATGATCATCATCATTGAGGGAGACAAAGGGCGCACCACTGGAGGTCTGGTTCAGGGAGGTAGATAGGTCAGAAGGCTAGTATGTAAAATTTTTTGAGATAAAGTTTCTGAGGTTGGCAAGCTCTGGTCAACAGCCACAAACATACACATATGGGATTGGACCTCACTACCAACTGGCCATTTATGGACCCAAAATGGATTGGACCTCCGGCCAAATTTCATGCTTTCCATCTGCAAAGGGATCGGACATAAGCCAATTTTGGGACCCATTTCTGTCCGCATACAGATCGGACATATATCAGAGTATATCAGTGGTGTTGCACAATCCTTGGTAAGTGTGATGACCAGTGACATGCTGTGACATAGTGTCACAGGGCCAATTTCTTGAGACATTGAGTTTGTACTTTCCACTTCACCAATTCAATAGATGTTTTGCA
>Ga0307507_10009498_pt1 | contig 12919 bp, 10 predicted proteins | sample 7_EM_MG_FD_207223 | JGI IMG/M metagenome (GOLD analysis project Ga0307507, IMG submission 207223) | Populus trichocarpa ectomycorrhiza microbial communities from riparian zone in the Pacific Northwest, United States - 7_EM | ecosystem: Host-associated > Plants > Roots > Unclassified | place... | reverse complement strand
TTGAAAACTCTGTCTGTCGAAGTCTGCTCTCTCTAAGTCCGGAGAATAGCAGGTCTTAAATACACTTGTCAGGCTAACCGGAGCCTTGTAAACAATAACCATAAAGGCTCCCGAATGGTAGCCTTGAAACGTTACATAAAACCTATCAAGTATCACACGATATCTTGACACAATAAAATAAAACATACTGAGTATCAAACGATACTTGAAATCAAACACAAAACATCATGAGTATCAAACTCAATCATAAAACATACTGAGTATCAAACGATACTCGAAACCAAACATAAAACATCATGAGTATCAAACTCAATCATAAAACATAGTGAGTATCAAACGATACTCGAAACCATAGAGTAACCCATACCGGTTACACTAGGTATGTTTGGTCTTATTGGATTCTCGAAGCGAAATGAAAAAGTAACTGTTCAACCAAGTATATTGAAAACTCTGTCTGTCGAAGTCTACTCTCTTTAAGTCCGGAGAATAGCAGGTCTTAATTACACTTGTCGAGGTAAATGGAGCTCTGTAAACAATAACCATAAGGACTCCCAACACGGTAGCCTTCAACCGTTACATAAAATATATCAAGTATCAAACGATACCTTGAGACAATAAATAAAACATACTGAGTATTAAAGATACTCGAAACCAAACATAAAACATCATGAGTATCAAACTCAATCATAAAACATACTGAGTATCAAACGATACTCGAAACCAACTAGTAACCTGTACTGGTTACAAGCTCACCACCAAGTTTCACTTCGCCTATTTTTCATATCTCGATTCCTCGGTTTCTAAAATCTCTATCCCGTATGCCAATTCCACTTGAGGATTCCGCCGCAGAAGAAACCATCTGGGATTTTGATGCTAGCACGGTGCCAGGTATCTCAACACTCCCAACCATGGCATAATTGAAGGAATGGAGGATTGGTTCGAACGATACCAAGAGTCCCTTGGTTATTACAGCAGTCCGACTACAAGTATTCTGAGTTGTGCGCTGAGTGCCCTTTGACTCCGACAATGGCAAGCGGCTCAAACTCGAGTGAGGGGAGGGGGTGGAAACTGGGCTTACTATTTTGTGTAGCCTCAATACTTGGCATTTCATTTCAAAAAAAATCCTAGGGTCAGAATCAAATGGCCAAACTGAGCCATTACAGGGTTAATATAACGGTGGGGGACCGCCAGGCCCGACGTCCTCCACTCGGAATCGTCGGGCAATTTGGCTGGAGGACGGGACGAGACGGCAAAAAGTCGTCCGTCCTCGTCCTGACTTAAGACGGACGGACTGCCCCGTTGGGAACACTGAGGGCAATTCTAATTGTGTTGTTGGAGCAGACAAGAGATCTCTTTTTCAGTGTTCTTGGTTGAGGAAAGTTAAAGGGAGGACGGAGAGGAGGGGAGAGGAAGCGAGGCACCGTTAGTGGAGCGAATTGAGGAAATAATCCGAGTGCAGGAATCACAGCCCGGACACAGGTATGCATTCCTACTACAAAGGTTAAGCGCATAGAGCAGGAGGAGTGTCCAGAGGATGCACAAATCGATGAACGGTGAATTAGAACAACATCAGATCTACATTATAACACAGACAAGATATATACCAATACTGATATTGCACGGAAAACAAGAGGGATGCAGAGTAATGCAGGTGTCTCATCCGGCCAGTGAACAGAATAGTCATAGTGGTTCCGGATCAGCAACAGATTTCAGCGATACGCTGAGTGGACGATGAGGCACGGGCCATCTATTCTTGTTATGATATGAGCCTAAATATTAACAATCTACATTGTTTTGATCGATAGTAGAGCAGTTTGATGCTCTAATAATTAACGAGAAATCTGAGTGTGGCTTACAGGGCTGTGGCAACGGGGTTGGGTGAATTATCTAACACTAAATTTAATAGTAATTATATCATACATGAAATGGATCATACTGGAGTACCGGCCATGATCGATCACTCAATCAGGGTCTCCTCATTTCGTATATGATTGAAGGATGGGGACTTCCGATCAGACTATGGCTACGTATAGCCCCAGGGATCGGCAGGACCACCCCCTTGTCTATCACTACTTTTACTCAACACGGTCGTTCCCAAGCACTCATGTTTGTGATAGAGGAGAATGGTTGGCAGAGATACCCGGTAGAGTTTGTGCACCTCAGGTATAGATGATTGCAAATAACCGCTGCTTTCCCCTACGCAGTGTTCCGAACCGTCTAGGGGCCCCACAGGGACGGCGGGGATAACGCCAAGAGGACGGGACGGAACATGACAGGACAGGACCGCTAGCCGTCGTCCATTCCAGGGCAAAGGACCCAGGGGACTGCCAGGCTAGGTGGGACCGCTGGGCCCCACACGCTAGGCCTTTCTAGGTATAGTGAGACACATGTGACAGCGGCGGTTTAGGCAGACGGCAGGGGAGATAGGAGGACGGCCGGGATTGTGTGGGGGACTATAGGGGGCATCAGAAGACGGTAGGGTAAAGGTAAGGACGACGGGGGTGGGCCACAGACCGCAGGTACTAGGAATGACGGCCGGGGACGGCAGACAAAGTATGATAAATGATGATGCGCTGTAACCGAGATAATAAATAATATTCCCACAAGAAAAATATGAACTTTAAATAGAGTATCAAGTGCTCTACGTGTTAAGATAAGACTGAATACATCATTCCGCTTCGAGCTTTAGTTTTCTTTGAATATTTCACTAAGCTCTTTGCTTTGAGTTGGCTTACCTCGGGATTGTAATGCCGTTTGGCGGTCGTATACGGTGATATCTCCATAGTTACTTAAATAAAACAGCTTGAATGTCTTAACTTTAGCGGTAATGTCGCGACAAAGCCAAACGACACTTCTCAATGGTATTGCACTCCCTAATACTTGAGCACCCTATTACCCGCACTTCTCGGTAGAAAATTCTACTACTATCGTAGGATTATTACCCCATCATTATGCTTTCTTGCCTATTAGTTTACACATATTATGCAGCATATTTTTGATCATAAACCGTGAGCGAGGTGGAATCATTAACTTGAAGTTTCTAAAAATAGGAAAGTTCCACAGGGCGTCCGGTCCCAACCCCATTTCCCATAGTCCGTCCATGGACTCGAAAAAAGACAGACTACCACCGGCGGTCCGTCTGGTCCTACCTCCAGGACGGACGGACTGGACGGTTCGGAACACTGCCCCTACGGAAGCTGTGAGTGAGAGGTGGGTGAGATTCCTGAATTTCTATTAGGAGTTTCCCTAAATGATACTTCCGAAAAGCTGGCGTTGCATATTGCGAGAGGCAGATTACCAAAGGGCAAGTATGATACGATATTTTGTCTGAGAGTGTTCTAGGGAAAAGGATAGCCTGGAGAAAATAAAGAAAATAATAAAAAGATATAAATGGTGTTGTACGGTACGGTACGAGTGGGAGAGGAGGAAGGGAAATAGAAAATTGACGAGAAAGAAAGAACTAACAGAAGCAAGGACAGAAAGTAGAGATTATTATTATGCGCTATATTCTACCAGAGGACTCCCTAGGTTAATTCCAATTGAGGCTGGTGCATGAGCTGCCCTATATGTATCAAACAAAGAGCAGTAGCATTTTTCCCCACATCTCCTCCGGTGTATTGAAGGGCGATGAGTGAAAGATTCAGCGGCGGGGAGCAGGGGGGACAAAAACGATAATAAGAAATGGGGCAGCAACTAGGCCTATCGCAAGAATCATACCGATGATGGTGGATAGATTGCTGGACGGAGCTGGCTGTTGAAGGGAGCCTTGATGTGGCTCTGATGGCTTGGGTGTGGGGGGCCCTAGGAGGGGAACGGAGGGTTTAAGTTAGGAGAGTAATTGGACAATCCCTGGGTGTTTCCGGGATGCAGCTACCTCAAGGGCTGTTAGACCGGTTGGGTCCGGTATTTCAGGATCCAGATCCCGGTGTTCCAATAGCAACTTTACTACTCCCTCATGCCCGCGCACTACAGCCCACAAGAGTGGTGTTAGGCTATGTTTGGTGTCGGGAGTGTTTGGATTGATATCGGCTCGTTCCAAAAGCAGCTTTACCACTCCCTCAAGCCCTTGCTCCGCAGCCCACAAGAGTGGTGTTCGGCCACATGTTGTCTCTATACTGTTGGGATCAATATCGTTTCGTTCCAAAAGCAACTTGACTATTCCCTCATGGCCTTTCTCCGCAGCCCGCCAGAGTGGTGTTAGGTTAAATTGGGTGTCTGCAGTGTCGGGACAGATATCCTCTCGTTCCAATAGCAATTTTACCACTCCCTCATGGCCCAGCTGTGCCGCCCAATAGAGTGGTGTTCCGCCACATTTAGCCTCTGCAGTATTGGGATCGATATCGCCTCGGTCTAATAGTAGCTTTACTACTGCCTCATGCCCCTGCAGCGCTGCCCAATGGAGTGGTTGTAGGTCATGTTTTGTGTCGGCTGTGTTGGGGCTGATGTCCTCTCGCTGCAACAGCAACTCTACTACTCTCTCATGCCCAGCCCAGGCTGCCCACCCGAGCGGTGTCCAGTGAGATTTAGCACCTGGAGTGTTGAGATTGATATCCTCTTGTCCCAACAGGAGCCTCACTATTCCCTCGTGCCCCTCCCGTGCCGCCCACTCAAGTGGTGTTTGGCCGCATTTGGTGTCTGCAATGTTGGGATCGATATTGTCTCGTTGCAATAGCAACCTTACTACCCCCTCGTGCCCCTGCTCTACAGCCTAGAAGAGTGGAGTTCGACCGTATTTGGTGTCCGTAGCGTTGGGATCGATGTCCGGTCGTTCCAATAGTAACTTTATAGCTCCCTCATCACCGTGCTCCGCGGCCCGCAAGAGCTGAGTTGGGCCGGATTCGGTTTCCGGATATGGTGGGAGTTCCATTGTTTGTTCAAAGAGTGTGGAATGCATGATACATATGCTATAGCGATAACTATGGGAGCGATATTGGTGGTTTTATGGAAGGCAGGCTGCTAGAATTACTACGCAGACAGTTCCCACCAAGTAAGTGCTAGCATATCAATGACGCGATATGAGTTCACTATTATCCCGGCAGAACACAATACCGGTATCAATCCGGTATCACTCCATTGCCATTTCTAGAAAAGTGCAAAGCTAGATTTTTAGTCTAAATCTCAGTAGGGAAATTCGGCACCAGCTACTAATCTTGGGACTCTTTTGCCAGCGGCGTGCACCTGAATTTGCCGACTCAACAATATTTGGAAAGTAAGAAACTGTTGCTGTGGTAACAAGTTTACATTCACGTTCATGATTGCCTGCTGAACAGCTCAGGATATGTTTAGTTAGGTGGGGTTGTTTGGTCGAATTTTCGCTCGTCTGGATAAGGTGTTCCTAGCGCGGCAGATAGATAGAGTAGTCACGTGCCTTATCTAGCCGTTCCGCAACTGGAAGTTTCACTAAATTTGTCTTATCAGAGCTACCTGACTATCCATCTGCTGTGCCCGTACAGTACAAGTATATTCTCATGCAAGTAGGAGTGGCGCTAGCGAAGAGTTCCTTGAACTTGGCCAATCGCCACTCTCTATATGTTTAAACTGCTGGGACTTGGCATTCTTTGTGCTTTCCTGTTGGCTCGGTTGACTTAGGTCCACCTTAGTTCGCTTTAGCGCCATTCCGACTTAGAGGAGATAATACGGGTAGAGGACAGGTAATAGCAGGGTAACGGAGGAGCGGGGGGTTTCCTACTTAAATACGGATTGGTTCAAGGTTACCCCCTAAACTCTGAATCAGAGAGAACTCATATTTTCACTTTATCATTTATCGAATGCACAATGCTACGAGCAATTATTGGTTCGTTTCAGCAATCCAGCATGTTTGAAATATCAAGTTTACTAACTCTATGTTATGTCATTTTTCAGCTACTACTTGGAAACATAAGAAAAACCTCGGAGTCTTCATAAGAGGTTTTGCAAGCCATTGGGCTGTAGGTGCCCAAGCCGCAAAAATCGAACGCCGCTGGAATGAGATACGGTTCCCCTGGATACAAACCGGAGGAAAGGGTACGGCGACTGAGGACAGTGCATTGACCAGCCCCGCAAATACTAAGACTTGGTGGGAGAGATGGATTTAGCTACTGTGAGAGTCCCTCAAAGACGCGAAGGTGTTCCAGCGTTCTTGTCGCCTCCCGGGAGGTAGTTGTGCTGGTTCTCGTAGTTGTGGTTGTGGTGGTTTCCTATTTTGATATTCATTCTGGGACACCATTATTAGAGATAGTGGGGGAAAACGGTTAAGGTCTGCAACCGGGGGTTCTGCTTTCATGATAACTTGAAAATAATTCTAGATATATACGACGACGGCAACGGGCGTGCATGTTTTATTTGTTCGTTCGTTTGTTCTGTTCGTTTGCTGGTCAGGAATTGATGCTCTATGATACCGGTAGCCCCCATAAAAAAATATCAAGTTACCCTCTTGCCTCTCTCTGATTGGCCTCAGATGAAATAGCTTGGGTAGTAGAGCCTCATGTCGGCCTCTATTATACTAAAGTCAATAGGCGACCGGGATCCCGTAAAAAGATCCGCAACCCTCCCTCCATTAACCATTTCTATCATGCAGACTTCATTATGGCAATTAGCTCAGCGACGACTATCAACGAGAAATTAGACCTCCCAGAGCTACTTATTCGCCCCGCGAAAACCGCTCAATACTGCCCCTGCCGGCTGTAGTGGGGGCATGAGAGGGAGGAAGCACACTTACGATGCGAAAGAAAAAATCACAGAACCCGTATTATGTGACTAGGCTAATATTTTACGTCATAACCGGTAGACTCTCCCTCGTTATCACGGTTTTATCAAGTCTGCTGGCTGAGACAATATGCAAGATCCATATTTCGGGAATTTATACATCACTACACTGGCGGACGTTTTGAAACGCTTGCCACTCCCCCGTGGCCGGAAAGCGCTACTAAGTGCGGGTACAGGTGAGTATGGAATGAGAATCTAGCAAGCCGCAGGGATGACATTAGCCTGCCTGGACAATTCTACGACGTAGGTTCTGACACATTCAAGGTCTCCGGTCTCCTCCCGGCGAGGTTCTACATCGCTGTCTTCATACTTGGATTCTAACTAATTGCCGGAACTAGAATCTTCCCGTCGACGCCTTGGGGCTTCCTACCCGCTTCCCGCATAATCTGGCTTCTGAGATTAGTTTCTTCCATGCAAACAGTGCGCTATCCGACGTTGCTGGGACAGCAAATATGAGCTCTGCTATGCGCAACTGACATTTGAAGGGATTGGGGGGGACCTATGGGTATGGGAGGTTTAAGGGGTCGGATTGTGAGAGGCATGTTGGGATTGAGAGGATGAGCTTGATTAGGGGTTGTAAGGAGGCAGTGGTGACTATGAGCGCATGCTCTACCATTCCAGACATGACGGCGATGGTGAGAACGGCAGCGGCAGTTACGAGCGCAAGTTCTTCACCTCTCACGGAGGGGCTGGTTTTTGTGGAGGGCGCGGTTTCTGCGGCCGGGGACGTGGTCGTGCCGGTTTTGGCAGTGGATAAGATAGGGACCCAGGCAGTGAGCGCGGTCAAGGTGGTCCACTGTGCCCACGGTTATGAGCCCTGTAAGTGGGAGCGCGGTAACCGTGGCTGTAGAAGCAGGAGAGGATGACCTTGAGCTTGTAGTATAGATGCAACCCCGTTCGTTGAGTTTGAATTGCTACTGATGGTATAGAGGCCGGGGGATGTGTTTCTCATCTATTTTATGGTTAATGGTGGTCGGCTGTCTTTTTGTTTTCCTGTTTAGCTTTGACCATTTCTCTGTTTTTGTAGGGGGAAAGATTCTCTTTTGTTTACTTCCTTTCTTTCATATATTCTTCCATTTCTCCTCTTCTGATATTCAATATTTTTCTTGTTCTCTGTCCTATTTTTTTTTAGCTTTCTTGCACCAGGTCTCCGCGGGTCCTCCTATACGGAAAGGAACCCCACCCATGTTGTATTCTATATATGGAAGATATGGAGGAGCTGGGAGGCGCAGAGGTAGATTTATCAAGTTCCTTTCTTTCCCCTTCGGGACCCGATGGGGGGCCTGAAAATTTGGCATTTACGTCTGTCTGTTTGCACTTCCCTTTTTCGTGAAACTAGAGCGGAATGGGATTCTTCTGTGGTACTATATATATGTTCGCTGAGTCGATTGTGGGTAGGTCGGAAAATATCGTGGAGTTGCGGTCATAATGTATCACTCGTGAATATTTGTATGGCTAATATTGTTAATCGTAATAATGGCATTTAAATAATACTAAAAGAACACAAGCGACTTCATCCTTACTTCTTTCCTTCAAATTATTTATAGAGGCATTTTATTACCCTCAAGATTCCGGGCTTTCCAACTTGGTGATTACATTCTGTAACATAAGCTAGTTTCTGGCCATAGAATCTTCTATATTCCGCCTTGGTGGTCCTCCGGTTTTGGCCTAGACAACCCCAGGAGTTACCGCCCTTCAAGCTCACCCTCTTCCATTCAGCCTTTCCGTCAGAAACCACTCTTCCCTGCCGTTTCCTCAGTTCTGATCTGTAAAAAAACACTATAGCCGACTATATTTCCCCACATAGTGGACTGTATCACAACGACGTTCCGTTTGGCTATGGATTTGTTAGATTTGGGCTTAATGTGAATTTACCTGGATGGTATAAGATGGGAAGGTACAGGCGATAGAGTTCACCTCAGATTAAGCTTAGGTTGGCCTGTGGTATGCTGGGTTGGGAGATTTGGAATTTTGATGTTCGGGGTTGAGGAGGGAGGCAAAGGCTGGGTTGAAGGGGGGTGAGCTATGTGCTGTAGTAAGTTCGAGTAATTTTGTGGTCATACGGCTTAAGCGGATGGGACACAAAGTGGCTTTCGCGGGGCGCAAAGTGAGCAGCGGTATCGCGGGAGTGTTGGACTCGTACTGCACGGGAAGCCATTTCCTATGCAGGAATGCAGCGATCGGAACGGAACCGGAGGGGTAGTAAGGACAACTAGAAGGAAAGCGAAGGTAACAGGGTTTTACACCCGGATGGAAAAGATGCGGAGGGTGTGAGCAGCTGTCATTGTTTTTCCTTTTGTTAGCCCGAGAGTTATTATGGAGGAAGGGGAGACTCACATGGAGTAGCCTGGTGGCTCATGGGAGGATAGGAGGTTATTGTTGATGTATACTCCTGTTTTCGCTAATTAGTTAGTTAAGAGTAGCCATCGCTGATCGTGAGCCTGTGGTTGTAGTTGTTAGCGAAAATCTTTCTCCCGCACTTGAGTGCGATGGTTTTCATTATGAGTTGCTTGGCGTTTCGTTTCATCGTTCGTAAATCGTCGTGTATCGTATCGCTATTGCGGTTGAAATTTGGAAGTATCCTACTCCCTGGGTTATCTGGAAGAAGAAAAAGATGTGTGAATCATGCTAAGCAGGAAGAAACACGGGAATGCCATGGGGCTGGGTGGCACAGGCGTCACAATCTAAGTACAAGTAAATAGTACGGTAATGTATCCGATCGTACCATTGGATTGGATGAGGAAACCGCATAATGTTGAAGAGAACGAAGACCGGATTTATCAAGAACCATTGATATTTGCGTGTCTCTTTTCCTTTCATCTTTCTCTTGTTTCCCGAGCAGGGTTTTGATCCTACGAAATTCCCTTGTCAATACCAACGAAAGAACATCAGCAACAGAAGAGATCCGACAGCACCGTGTTTAATTTATCTCTTGGGTAGTCGCTGAAGGAGTACCGTAATTGAAAAATATAGATTGTTAGCCGAGATCTATTCAACCCTCGACAAATTTTCCAAAGCCAAGCCAATACATCGTTATAGCCAATACGAAAGATAGTGAAAAACTCATAAATACAGAGGTCGGAAAAACCCAAAAGAATCCTACTTATTCACCCTTTCTATCCCTCTTGTATAAGTCTACTGTCGGAGGCATTGGTGGCGGTGTCGCTATCCTTCTCGCTTGAGATCGTTGCCACCGATATATCCTTATATGACAATGAGGGCGCAGTGGAAAAGTTAGGAGTGGCGGGCGGGAGAACAAAGGGTGCGAGCTGTAGCGAGCTTCAAGATCTTCAGATCCGGGGGACTTGCTGGAACTATGTGCTGGGAGTTCCTGGGCGTGGGTAGGAAGCTCGTAACTACCAATTTTCCTACCCCGCTTTTCACCTTCCGAATTAGGAAGGTGAATACAGGGCAAAACACCTCGATCTTATTATTTTCAAGATCTCACCATCCTATCCCTAAGCCGAACTTTGGAGTTTCATAGGCTTAAGTTAAACAAGAAAAACCTCCCAATAGGCTAGTGTCCCCAGCCTGGTTACCAACAAAGAAAGGTTTCTTGTACCGTTGAAAACTAGGAAAATGGTCTGCCTTGTTTCCCTCGCGACTGGGACGGTGGAAAATGGGGGGAGAGTGTAAAATTTGGTGTCTACTGGGGGTGTTTTCCTTTTCTGCCGGCCTTCTTATTTCGGGGGAGGATGTGCGCCTCATACCAGAGAGACTATAGATTTGGAGGGCATTGGCCGGGGGTAGATTTCTTTTGTTAAACTAGGTTTTTATGCTGTGCCTTAGGGTGAATGCAATGGCTTTCCCGTAGCTAGCTAGTACGAATAAACCGCGGATTTTACAAAAAAATACCAGACCCATCGGTAGTGAGCTATGACTCCCGGGAGTGCAAGTGACCGGCTAAACCTTGTTCCCCCCACGCTTGAGCTAACGCTGTGTCTTCGAGCGATACTCGGAAACGCTTTGCCCAATTGGCAATACATTGTTCTAATCCGCCCATTAAGCGAATCTGGGAAACATTTGTTTCCGTGTGGCTAACCTGGTAATAATACCGTCTTGGGGGGTTCTCGGGATGCAAGGTAGGAAAAATTTCCGCTAACTGTTCTCGAATAGTAGTTTATAAAAGGTTATTGCTTATGGTAGTGGGGCGTCGAGGTTCAATGAGAATCCGAGATGCCTTATCTTAGCTCCCTGGGTCATGGGAACTTCCAGGTTCCTAGCACAAGGATTGGAAAGAGGCTACGGGGCGGTTATCTAAGGTTAACCAGCCAAATATATCCTTGTCTGACTCGGACAGCCAAATACCCCGATGTGGGGGGATAGTGGTGAGTTGGTGAAATAAGTTTTTGTAAGTCTTGGTATTGGTGTATTCTGCAAAGCTGAGACTACCCTGCCGGACGAAGGAAGACGGAGAGGCAATAGCGATCTCCAAAGCCGTATCAAACTGGGCTGCAGAATTACTCCAGTAGAATATCGTGCGCCTCCGTAACTATATTTAGGATGCATAGAGGCATATATCGCACTTGCTGTCGTGCCTGGAGTAAGCGTTGTTCCCCCAGCAGCCAAGAGGGCCCTGGAGCTAATTGGGAGAAGTTCAGCAGCCCTACCCTTCGTACCCGGAGAGTTCGCCTAAGGCTACTCGAGTGGTGTCGCTCGGGTTGCGCGGCTCTACATCTTGCTGTGCGGCTGTGATAAGTGGACAAGGCACCACTTCCGCTTAACATGGTAGAGAATCTCTCACCAAAGATATCCATTGAAATCTACTCACAACTTAGAAAGAGATACCCCTCCCTTCCCATTAGGATCTCGGAATCAATCTCTCGGTGGGATAGGTATTTGCTTTCAAATTGATATTCTATGAAATACCAAACTGGCGCAGTGGTTAACATGTCGAGAGCCAATTAACCCCTGTCGCAATTAGCAGAGGCACAGGAGCTCAATTTTCGCTGGCGGTGGGTTATTATTGAGCGATCCGACATACAGGGCAGGAGAATTATTAAGGAATTCTGGGCCTATGGGGATTGGGGGATTGAGGGATTGGGGGGTTGGGGAACCTGGCGTTCATCAATAAGGCGGTGGGGTTCGTCAATCCTGCTAGGATACGAGGTGGGAGAATCCTACGATTGACCTTAAGGGTTGCGATCCGCGGGGTAGCAGAAAAGGAAGAAACTTTTTCCTTTACTTCATGTTTCCTGGAAAAGCCGCTGTAGATGCTTGAGCCATTTGGGCTCTAGCAAGCTATGCTCTCCCTATTTGTTGCTTTGTAAACATAATTTTTCTTTCTGGGGCGGGGTGTGGTTGTGCCTTGTGGAGGACGTAGGATCTCGGGATACTGTACGGTACTGACTTGGAATCTTAGTATCTGTTAGCGCTATTAGATGATCCGATCGCACTTCTCAGAATCCTAGATACATGGGCTTACGGCACTACAAGGCGGTATTTGCATATGGCACCACAAGACATTATTGAAACATGTTTTTGGCATTTAATATTTTAGAGACCTCTGCACTGTTCCATTCATATTTTTACGGGGTTTACTTGGCTTTGTATTTAGGTTTGCATAGAGAAACAGGCTGTATAGTACTGTACTGGGATTGACCTATAGAAAGTAATTCTGAGATGGGAGTTAGGCACCCTGCTAGGCGACCTCCCACTTTGACTGCTGTAACAAGCATTCAAATATCTTTAATGAAAGATGTCTGTCTAGCAGCCGAGCTGCGCGCAACAACTCGATCTATTTGGGTGCGAACCGATAGTATCGACTAGAATATTCTCTACCAACCAAGCCCACCCAGAAGTAATACTTGATGCAATTGCCGCCAAGCAACTCCTAATCAGGGAAGCGTTTTACGAGTATGGTTGTACAGTAAGCTACTGGTCTACCAGTTATGCTGCGACATTGCAATGCAAATTCCAATCGCCTTCTCCCCTGCAGTTTGTCTGTTGTGGCGAAGGGGCTGTTCTCTCGGTACCGTTTAACGTGATTTAATGGGAAGTGGCTCACGACAGGGATCCGGCTCACCCATGCAACCAGTGAATAACCAAACCTACATTTTATTATCTCAATGAATGAGAAAGATATTAGTTTGAAAATTTAGCTACAAGTACTTTAAGATATAGAGAATTTGAAAATATAGTTTATATTTCTTAGTAATAAATTGCTACTCTGGAA
>Ga0307507_10009497_pt1 | contig 12920 bp, 12 predicted proteins | sample 7_EM_MG_FD_207223 | JGI IMG/M metagenome (GOLD analysis project Ga0307507, IMG submission 207223) | Populus trichocarpa ectomycorrhiza microbial communities from riparian zone in the Pacific Northwest, United States - 7_EM | ecosystem: Host-associated > Plants > Roots > Unclassified | place... | reverse complement strand
TTCCCACAAAACAACCATCGCCTCAACTACCATAATCTGCAACCCTTTCCAAACCTAACTCTCCTCGTCCCAACATCCAGTGTCAGAGTAGAGGTGAAGATATGGAACCTTCGCGAATATTTCAACATCTACTACTAGTACTAGGAGTTGTTGTGGTTTCTCAGCACTTAGCCTTTGACGCGACGCGACTGCTCTCTTTCCCCTCACCGCTCAACATCATCACCCCCACAGCTACTCTGAAGACTCCACCACAACCACACTACCGATCCTGATTCTGACACCTGCATCATTCTGGGCTCTTCGCCAGCTACACACTGGTATAGGATTCATCCCAACCTGACAGTTATTGATAGGATTATAGGGCTGGCGATTTCAAACTTCGATGGCTGATTCCTCTACAACCACTGGACAGATTCCAGTTCTGTTTCTTCAAGGTTGTTGGGCTCTGCATCAGCTACACAATGGTATAAGGCTCATCCCTACGCGGGCAATACCCATGGAGTTGCTGACCCTTCTTTAGGCCCTGGCGGAACTTTGCTCGATGGCTGATTACGCCAGAACCGCTGGACGGATTCCACTTCTGTTTCCTGGAGGTCATTGGGCTCAACGCCAGCTACACCGCGGTATAAAGTACGTCCCTGTCGCATCAAAACTCAGGATTTCACTGTCTTCTGTGGAGGGGTCTTAGGGAGCATGCTGGCGGAACTTTACTCGATGGCTGATTGCTCCACAACCGCCGGACGGATTCCAATCCTGTTTGCGGGAGGTTGTTGGGCTTGACGCCAGCTACGCAACGGTATAAGGGACGTCCCTGTTGCATCAAAATTCAGGATTTCGCTGACTTCTCTGGAGGGGGTCTCTATAGTAACCTTGGCAGAATCTTGCTCGATTGCAGATTACTCCACAACCGCTGGATAGATTCCAATTCTCTTTGCGGGAGGTTGTTGGGCTTGACGCCAGCTACGCAACGGTATAATGGACATCCCTGTGGCATCAAAGGCCAGGATTTCGCTATCTTCTGTGGAGGGGCTCTTAGCTAGCATGCTGGCGGAACTTTACTCGATGACTGATTACTCCACAACTGCTTGACGGATTCCAATTCTCTTTGCGGGGGGTCGTTGGGCTCAACATCAGCTACGCAACGGTATAGGATACGTCCCTGTCCCATGAAAACCCATGAAGTGACTCTCTTCTGTGAAGGTACTAAGCTGGCTGAATTTTACTCGATTGTAGATTACTCCACAACCACCTGACGGATTCCGGATTTGTTTGCGGGAGGTTGTTGGGCTTGACGCCAGCTACGTAACGGTATAAACTACGTCCCTGTGGCATCAAAGCCCAGGATTTCGCTGTCTTCTGAGGAGGGGGTCTTAGGTAGTATGCAGGCGGAATTCTACTCGATTGCAGATTCCTCCACAACCGCTGGACGGATTTCAATTCTGTTTGCGGGAGGTTGTTGGGCATGACGCCAGCTACACGCCGGTATAAGGCCCATTCCTACGCGGTCAATAACCATGAGGTTAACACTCTGACTGGGAGGGATACCAGGAGGAATACCTGGAGGGATACCTGGAGGACTCGGAGTCATAGGGAAGCCATGAGTGAGGTGCCGCCTGTATTTAGCAGAATTAGAAATTCAATAGAAGACTATCTAAATTGACTATATGAGTGTAAAATATATTGTGACCCATGTCAACAAGCAAAGGGGGGACCCTTGACCTATTTCCAGAGTGAATCCTAAAGATTAGGTTGCGTATCAGGCTGTGCCCGGCAAAAATGATGGTGCCCTGGTGATGCCCAGAATATATGGTATTGCACCAGGTGACGCCCAGGAGATATGGTGTTGCGCCAGGTGACGCACTGAAGATATGGTGTTGCGCAAGTTGCGCCCAGTGGTAGTTAGTTTAAGTAGTTGCGTTCTGATTCACGGTTGACGTTATGTGCACTAGGTGCGCCAGACACAGTGGGCGCACTGGGCGCCAAGGATTATTTTTGCTGATGAGGCTAGAAGAGTACCAACTGGCAGTATCGGTAACCAAATCGGTTTTCCATGTTGAATCTGTCGAGTTCCTAGGATACAGAGTAGGAAGCAACGGAGTCACAATGAGCGAAAGGAAAGTCGAGTCAGTAATGAACTGGAGAGCCCCGCGATCCGTAAAAGAAGTACAGATTTCAATCCTTTTTGCAAACTTCTACCGATGGTTCATCAAAGAGTTCTCCAAGATATGCACACCCATAACCGAGACGCTAAAAGGGGACAAGGCCAAATTTCACTGGGGCCCGAAGCAGGACGAAGCGTTCACAGAACTCAAGAGGCGAATTGTCACAGCCCCTATTTTGGAACACTTCTACCCTGATGGAGAAACGGTGGTAGAGACAGACGCGAGCAACTTCGCACTCGGATACGTACTATCCCAATTCAAGGACAAAAGGCTGCACCCAGTAGCTTTCCACTGCAGAAAGCTGAATCCCGCGGAAAGAAACTACGAGATTCACAACAAGGAACTACTGGCAATCCTAGAAGCTTTTAAGGAATGGAACTAGTATCTGGTAGGAGCAGATAAACCCGTGACCGTATACACCGACCACCAGAATCTGCAAAGTTTTCTCACAACAAAAGTTTGGAATTCGAGGCAAATCAGGTGGGCCCAGAGATTGGCAGATTACCATTTCAAGATTGTATACCGCCCTGGGAAAAGAGGAGGAAAACCAGATGGACAAAGCTGACGGCCGGAGTACCGTCCTGAGAAGGGAGCTAAGCATAGCGAACAGTCAATATTGAAACCTGAACACTTCCAAATATTACTCATCCACGAAGATGACGAAGATGAAGGATACATCACAGAACCTGAACCCGCGATAAGAAACGGAGTCAGGGTTAAGCAACTGTCAAAGAAAGCTATACTACTGACCAAAGGATCAAGACTAGCGGCAGGACAGGACATCTACACGATAAGCGAGTTCACTATTCTAGCCCAAGGACAAGTTCTAGCAGAGACGGGAATAGCCATTGGACTACCAAAAGGAACCTATGTCCGTATTGCCCCACGAAGTGGTCTAGCAAGCAAGAAAGAGATAGCAATCAACGGAGGCGTCATCGACGCGGACTACACGGGCGAAATAAAGGTTATTATAATTAACCACGGCATAGTAGATTGCAGAATCCAGGAAGGAGACCGAATCGCCCAACTCCTCATTAAAAAAATCAACACATCTGACATAATGAAAGTAAACAAGTTGGAGTTGATGAAACGAGCGGACAGTGGTTTTGGGAGCACAGACATGTCTCCAAAACGCCCAATATCAGTGATAGAGGCCCAGCCTATGATATGCTTTCTGCAAGCAGACTCCAATAACAACGAATACTTCGACGTTGAAGACATAGGCAGCCATCCTATACTAAGACAGGAGCATGTCTTGATGTCAAGCGCCATCATTTCACAAGTGGAAATGAAAGTATTGGAGGCCGACTTCATAGCAACGGTGGTAGCAGCAAGCGAAAGGGACCAGGAATGGACAGCACGAAAGAGTGAACTTGAAAAACTAGAAAACGAGGGAAAGGAGTTCCCAAAAAACTGGACGAACAAAGACGGACTGCTCCATTATAAGAATCGACTATACATCCCAAATGACGAAGGGTTACAAACAACCATCGCAAAAGGATGTCACGATTCGCAAGTAGCAGGACATTTCGGACAGGAAAAAAGGGGTTGAAATCGTCACCAGGGATTTTTATTGGAAAGGACTCACGGCATGGATAAACGATTACCTACCATCCTGCGACGAATGTCAACACAATAAATCACCAAGGCATGCGCGATATGGATTACTACAACCACTACAAGTCTCCTCTGCGGCATGGACTTCCATCTCGACAGACTTTATAACCCATCTGCCAGAATCACAAGGTCATACACAGATCATGGTGGTTGTGGATCGGTTGACGAAGATGGCATACTTTGTCGGCTTAGATGGAAACGCGACCGCAAAAGATGTGACCGATACATTCCTATGAGAAGTCTGCACACTTCACGGTCTACCCACAGAAATTATTTCGGATATGGACGCCAAGTTTTCGGGAGAATTCTGGGAGTCGTTATGCAAGTAGCTGGGCATAAGACGAAAGATGTCCACGGCATACCACCCCCAAACAGATGGGCAGACGGAAAGAACCAACCAAACGCTGGAAGGATACCTACGCAATTTCGTCAACTACAACTAGAACGACTGGTACCAACTACTACCACTAGCCGAACATGTGTACAATAACTCCTCCACCAAGGCACAAGGAATGTCATCGTTCTACGCCAACTACGGGTTTCACCCACAGACAGAGTGGATGAAGGAACGAGAAGCTCAAAACCCTGGAGTAGGACTATACGCGCACTGGATGCAGGTAACCCACCAACATGCCAGAAAGGCACTAGAACAAACTCGAGAAGAAATGAGTAAATACTATGATCGGAAAGCCCGTCAACAACCAGACATTAAGGTCGGAGATTTGGTAATGTTGAATGCCAAAAACATCCGCACAAAACAACCGACAAAAAAATTAAGTCCAAGAATGCACGGGCCATTCAAAGTATTACAAGTCAAGAAAGGAGAGCGGGGCTTTCAAACTAGAAATATCGCCGCGGTGGAAAATCCACCCAATATTTCATGTTTCGTTACTGGAACCTTACCGAGCCTCGGCGCGGGAAGGAAGAGAACAACCTCCACGAGTGGGGGAAGAGATCGAAGGGGACCTCGAATGCGAGGTAGAAAGGATCGTGAACAGTGAAGTTATCGCTTACACAAGGAAAGTTGGAAGACGAAACAAAGAGTTCAAGGAACTTCGTTACTTCATTATATAGAAAGATTGCGCCGAGGACAAGAACACCTAAAAACCACCGAAAGGGCTGGGGAACGCTCAGAAGCTGGTAGAAGAGTTCCACAGACAAAATCCGGAAATGCCCAGACTAGAGGCAGTCGAATGAAGACGAAAGGTTTTCCTCATGTGGCCGAGCAAACGCATGAGGTTTTTCACCCTACTACTTCGAGTTCGATAAAGGATAGCAAAATTGGATATTGAGGGACGAAACCTAGGAGGAGGGAGCTCGTGTTAGGCATACCAAGAATGCCAACCCATAAGGTTCACGCACAGACCCCTGTGGACCAATCAGTCAAGTACAAACGACCTAAAGATACATCTCGGTCTAGCTTAAGGTGATAGTCACATGTCTCTGACCATGAGGTCACGTGTTCGATTCATGGCCGTGTCATAGTTATTATTAGTTAAAATGTAATTATGCGACAAGTCATAAACATGATGGCAATCATAGCGCAAAGATGTCTGAGAAGATTTAAGTGTGCGTTCCCGTTTTAGGATGCCCATAGGGTAGGAACAAGAGTTCTCTAAGATGACGGACAGAATCAGAATAAACACTTAAGTCAAATATTGTATGACGATACCAGAAGACACATAGCAGAGACCTCCGGGCCCGCTCAGAACCAGTCAGTACGAAAATAAGGTAGTGAGCGCAAATTGCTATTCGAGCGATTGCTGCCACAAGTCAGTTCTGGAATCTGATGCGCAGAGAGTAACAGACTCTCGCCCATTGAATGGTCTGACGCCTTTGGAGTTGGCTGCTTCATATACCGTTCGGCGAAGAGATATTATTACCTTGGCATTAGTCGGCTACGTGGACTCTAGACTGACCTATTATCCGTGGGACTGACACACCCTCACGATAATATAGTAGTCTACATCTTCATAATGTGAGCATGGATTCGAACAGTTGTCAGGGTCAAGAGGTGTTCGCACTTACGAGTTCAGAGAAATTAGTTCGGTCAATACTTAGTTAGTATGGTTAGAACATGTAGCCCACGAACACTCAAATACAGAATATCAATATTGAAGTGCCTCCCTCGCTTAAAAGAAATCATCAAGCACCGGAGAAGAGATCTTATCAATATAACAAGTTATAAACTACTACTTCCTCATTATCTTTACACTACGCGAGAAATTTAGTTACACTTTACTACGAGCTTTCCTAGACAAGATACTCCATCTATAGAACCACTCGATCTTAAGGCCTAGTCCGGTAGTACAGATTACCACACCGGCTACCCCTAACATACGGCCGCCCAATGGGCTGCCATTCAGGCATATGCCCTTGCCACCCCGCCTGTTACAGTTAGGGTGGCACTCTGGCAGACAGATACAGCCCAGGGCGAACGTTTTACTGAATGCCTTGATTTTTTGCTAAAGGACATAGCAAAAAAACATAAGCCCAGCTTAACACGATTGTTGGCAGCACAACCAGTTCCCGGTGTTGCCCCCATCGCAGCCCCTGTGGCAGCCCCAGTTGCTGTCGGAAATAATCGTAAGTTACCTTAATCCATCCGCATTGAATGTACACAGTATATGCTAATATGGCTCCTGCAGGTCTCCTCGGCCCGCGCTCCGTCCCTCTCGGGATAGATCAACCGTCCGTGGTCCACCCAGACAGCCCCCTGCCTGCTGGGCTGGACAAGATCTAATGGCAAACCCATGGACAGGTTTACTGGATGGAGATGACCGAACCCACCATGCGAAACCTGTTTGTGTGCATAGACAGAGTCCTAGCACGGGGATACGGATAGCGTCTGCTCCTTGGTACGACCAGAAACGGTACACGCATGCTGCTTGATCAGCCTGAGGAGCCGCTGCCGGTTGCTGAAATAATCTTAATCGGAAACAGTAGGCATGTCCGCATGTTGTGGTCAATGGATTCACCAAGCGAGGCAATAGATCTGCTCTTCTGTGGCCATCGAACCTGTGGAGAAGATGGGACTCCCCCCCTCGGGGCCATGAATTTTGGCCCTCGTGATAATCGGGGCCAATCTCTCAATCCGTCCGTTCATCGTGATGCGTCGGACTCACAAGACCACCAGCCCGAGTCGTCCGCTGCAGCCGCAAAGAGAATTACCAGGTTGAGTACCAAAAAAACCAGGAGCAGCATGCGAAAGACTGGACTAAGGGTGCGTAGCGGTCCGGCAGACGTCAATGAACCGGAGCCAGACTCAAACTGCAGTTCAGACACTAAGGTCATGCGAGCCTTGGATTCCGGTTTCACACCATCTCCTAGTAACCAACCTTCTGCCCCTCATACTGACTTGGGCCTTCGTGCCTTGAAGTCTGGCCGACAAATAGGAAGGGAGACTGACCTAAACAATGTATTCTGACTATCTACATGGACGGCAGTCAATAGCAGTGGCAAACGTGACCTAGCAGCCATAGCTGAGGCTGACGAACCGAATGGTCCGGCTGACGCTACAGAACCTCCGAGGAAGGTCGCTCACAGTGTGCCAATAATCAACAGAAGTATTCAGGGTGAACCGGATAGACTCCATGGGGAGGTTAATCAGAGTCAGCAACCTACCGCCACGCCTAGTCCGCCAAACAGTACTCCTCCGTTGGCTCCCAATCCGAGTCACGATCTAGCCTCTGCGGCCTTCGAGCAGCTACAGCTGAGGACATCAGCTGAGCATCTTTTGATGCTAGCCTCCAGCGCCCAGCAGCCTGCCGACACATCAGCAACCCAAGTTGGTACGCCCAGCAGAAGCTATTCCCCCTCTAATCTCTACGCCGACGATGCGCTTGTAGATATGGCAGCAGCACATGCCGGACGAAAATTAGGCCTGGCCGCCAGCTCCCGAGCCAGCTTAAGTGAATACTTTACACCTGGTACGTTGTGGTTACAACTACCAGGTCTTTCATCTGCTATGTTGGCAGCAGGTTCTACTGCTTTGTCAGCAGAAATGGACCTTAGAAGTCCGCTCCGGTTCGTTTCTGCGCACTAGCTTCGGTCAACAAAGCTAGCCTGCCCCAACCCCATGTGACTAACGTCGAGCCGCAAAGAGGGTAGTTCCTTTCATGATTATAGATACTAGGCCGCTGCCGATCCTGGACCTTGTCTTTCGGTGTTTGTCATTTTCGCTCCGAGAGTTCTGCGGGTTCTTCTCGCTCGTTCCTGACCATTTCTGTTTTAGATTAGCCCGCCACGGCTGGGCCGGTTTGCCTTGACCCAGTGTGCTAAATTTATACTTGCCATCGTCCACGGATGCTACCGAGGCAAGAGAGGGGCTTGGTCATTTTCTTTGGGTGTTTTGGAGACCATTCTTGTCGTGTTCGGCACTGGCTGTTTTTCATCTGGTGGTGTCCTTTCTGGCTTTTGAGGTTTGCTCTAGGAATTTTTGCAGTTCATTCTTGTTTTTTTCAGCCTTTTTTCGTTTAGAATATGTTTCTTCTAGTATTAAACCTTGCTCTTTTGGTTTTTACAAATCATTCTTCCAGCTGTTTTTCGTTCCGGATTGCCCTCTTCATTGCTTTTCCCATCCTAGCTTTCACCTTATACCCTATCTGTGGAGCCTTAGCGGCAGCTTGTACTTTCTGAGATGAGCGTTCCGTGCTCCGAACCCTAGCCTTACTCCCATTCATTATGGTCCGCTTGGCAGACCTACTTGAACTAGATTAGTCCACTCATTCAATAAACCTCTTCATCTGCTTCATTAACTCTAAATCCTTGACGCTCGTATTATGATTTAGCAAAACAGTTGCGCGGCTGATTTGAAGCTGGACGCCTCAGGTGCAATTCCTAGATCAGGTGTCCAGCCGCAATTCGGCCGCGCAGGTGTGTGCCAATGCCGTCGAGTATGAAAGCGAGTGACAAGCCGTGAACGTCCCAAGCACTTAAAGGTGCCCGGACAATTCCTATGTCCTAGATTCAAACCCTATATTGTCCCCTTGGCTACCTACCAATACCTGTTTCCTAACACCATCTATCTAGCAACTCTATTCACTACGATCCTATTATATCACAATTCGCCTGCACTCTATGTCACAACAACAGCGGCGGCTTATGACGGACAGAACGCGTCTGTCGAGGCAGGAGAGGTAAAGATGAAGGGAGGTCCACTGTGAGCATGCCCAGATATCTCAATCCAGAGACAGGTTAACTAGAATACCACACACTCTTGAGTCGATTACAGGTGGGTCTACTGTAAGTAGGCAGGGGAATGCTGTGCTGGGGCCAGCTTCATCTCAACTCAAGATTCCAGAGCCTGTTCCAGACAACCGGGAGCCTGTTCCGGACAAGTGGGAGCAGGGCCTGGAGCCAGTGGATGACAGTATAGACTCTGATAATGGAGAATACGAGGGCCAGAGCCAGGAGAGCCCGGAGAGCCAGGAGGAGAACAAGTTAGAACAGCATGGGGATGATGAAGATCTTGTCGCGGATTGGGGGGGGGCACAAAGGCCGATCGGGCATGAGGTCCGTAACTCGCAAGCTTCGATACTGACAATCACCCCTGGGAATACCCAGAGTTCTAGCAGGATTGGTTACCCCGGACGGAGAACACCTGCCCTAGTACATATTAGCCAAAATCATTTGCCATCTGTGGTTCTCTCTCGTTCGCCTGCAGTCTTGAATTCGCTTGCAACACCGGCCATAACGCCAAGCCACTCAGAGCCAACAATGCCGGAATAGCAGAGTGGAGGTGGAGAGTGGCCCAGCAGCAGATGGAATATAGCCATAGGAGTTGAGAGTAGCATCCTGGCCAAAGCCTGTTCCCTGATGTGGGACTGGACGATCTTCGTGAATCCGTTTCCAGACCAATTACCCTGACCGAAGAAGTCCGCAGGTGCTGGAACGATGCCCGGATGGAATTGGGCTTTCCCAACTTTGCCGATACTACCCCACACTCAAATGCCCAGGCAAGTTAACCTTAATGGATAACCTACATCTTATCCCCAAACTAAAGAGAGCGGCCAGCGGCCACTGGTTTGCAGATCCGGTCAAAGCATAGTTCGTGCAGATCTCAGTATCAGAATACGGTGAAGAAGGCTATAACAGAACTCTATAAGCTTGATATTGATGATCCTGCGGTGTGCAGACGAAGGGCGGAATACCTGCTGGAGGAGGATAGGTTCACTTGCCTACCAAGGAACTATGGGGTAGCTTTTCAACATTTCCCCTGATTATTTCGAACCGTAGTAAGACTAAATCCCACTAATTCGGCGGACAGTCAATTTCTCTTAGATTCATAGCGCCACAGATCCCGGACGCAATATACGCACAATATTACTCTAGCCTTCTAAGGAAAGACATGATGGATGAGGTGTTCCTAGGCACAATCAATGGTCCATTTATCTGTCTCACAGCAGCCATATTATATCATTCACTGCGATGCTGGCGGACTGGAAACTTTATCGATAATGTAGCTTTCACACGTGCCAGTCCCAAAGGTAAGACAAATAACGCTGACTTGCAGCTTTCAGAAGTATCCAAATTCCTTGGCGCCCAGGGGCCCAGGCATCCGGATACTATTGAAAACTGCAAGTACTTAGAGGGGTGATAAGCCGCCTAAAGAGATGATAGGCCTGCTGGAACGCCAAATACAGACATGGGACAGTACGGGAGAGGTCTGGCGCGGACGAATAATCGCGCGGATCAGGACAACATTAAAGGCTAGAATCGAGAAGGCGTGGGGAAAGCGTGTTGAGAGAACGGAGGGATATTCCAATGATGAGGACGCATCAAGGCGGGAGTTTGGAATCGATCCGGAGGTGGATATATCAGAAGCCAATGGCGGCCTCGGAGACGCAGGGAGAGGACATGGTCGGCGCGGACCGCAATGGGATCAAGGGGCGAATCTGGGGCTATTAGAGGATGTAGCTCTGTTGCGAGTACTGGCGGACACGCCATCACAGGTTGAAGAAACTGACCTCGAGGAGGGGAATGCACCTATCAGTATTGTATGATCAAATATGCATATTATGAGAGTGTAATAAGGGAAATAAATAATATATGCCAATAGAGTCCGGAAGTGACAAAACATTAAAGTGTGTAGGCCAGTAGGAGGGCGTCAGGCGGGCAATTGTAGGCATGAAAGGCATGGGAGGGCGTCGTGCGGATGTGGATAAGCTGGGCGGCCGGCAATTGTAGGTTCAGAAGGCAGGGGAATGTGTCGGGCGGATGGTGAGAGGCCGAAGCGGAGAGTAGGGCATCCAGCGGACGAGATGGATTGAGGAGGGAGGAGAGCAAAAGGTTGAGAGAGGTGAACGTCCGCCGGATCCGAGAGAATACCCAAAGGGTTCGGGGGGTGTGGGGAGAAGAACAGAGCTTGTAGGGGGGTTCGGACGAAGAAGCAGAAGCGGGGAGAACGTTCACTGTCCCTCTCCTAGTCCTTTTTCATCTGAACCCCCCCACAAGCTCTGTTCTTCTCCCCGCACTCCCCGAACCCTTTGTGTATTCTCCCGAATCTGGCAGACCAAATCAGGGCAGAACTGGGTATCATGGGAAAAGGGTGGCGGACAGGGGTGTGTGGGAGAGGGTTGGGAGGAGATAAGTCCTGGCCACAAGGTGCCTGCGAAGAGGGGCCTGCAGACAGGGGCATTCAGGGCTAGAGGAGGAAGAGGTTATGCGCTGGGGGCAGGGTTACTAGGAAGAACTGTGCCAGGCCGCGTTTTGTGCCTCCGGACACAAAGGGGCCATGTCCAGACGAAGCGAGCCTGGGCGTTCGCATCTGGAACTGGAGTTTACGTTATAAGCGCCTGGAGCATCCGGCGCACAGGGGGAACAGGACGCACCAGGACACAAGGTAATATTTTTGCTGATATTCATATTTATTAAAGCTCCTTTCTCTTTCTCCTCCCTCACCCACTCCCTGGCCATTCACCTCTGTTATGGGGGTAGTAATATTCTAAGGACAAGCGAATATACTAAGCCCGTTCGTTGGTACTTCGGAAAATACCTTTAGGGAGAGGGAGGTCAAGGTAGAAAGATAAAACAAGTAGAACGATAAATAGTTGTTAACGTGTATACATTGTTAAGGTCTCTTCTCCGTTGCTTGATGATCGATAATAGGTACGAAGACACCTCGATATTTATATTCTGTGTCTGGGTGTTCGCGGGCTACATAATATCTCTCTATATCTAAGTATCTTTCTTTCTCCTAGCTCGACTGCTTCCAAGTGGCAGCCCAACTTGACCCTGAACATCCTTATCTTTCTTCTCTTGTTTGCACAACTTATTGCCACGTTTGCCTCTCTCATGGGGAGGGTGTAGAGCCCGTCCACCTAGATGGCTATATGACCATGTATCCGTTGCTAAATAGCTTTACGAATCATCTCCATGTGTCCGCATGTCAGACAATTATTCGCTGAGATAGAAGATGGTCAGTCTTCATGTTGTTGGCTCCGTTTAGACTTGGTCTGCATTGAGCATTCCCCTGTCTTAACCGGCATTACACGACTCTTCTCTATTGATTAAACAAATAGTTATGACTATAGTTATCGGTCTCTTACCAACAACCCCTTTGGGAGTATCCCGACTCCCTTTCCAAGCATAGTGCATTCCTACTGGTCACTGGGTGTTACAATCCTCTTCTCTCCGGGTGATACTTGCAGCAAGTAACCGATAGTCTCCTAACGATCACTTCTTCTTAGCCCGATAGCTGTTGCGATAGCTAAGGCAGTTGACTCCTATCTAGCAACGTCGATCGCTAGGCTCATATAAGACCATCGTGTCTTAGTTCCCAGAAGTATGATAGATAAAGATCTTGGTATTGAAAGTATAGTGTATGAAAGAACTTAGATGGTTGCGTGAAGAACCCTAATCCCATGTCTCTTTTTTTTTCTTTTTTCTTTTTTCTTTTTTTTCATGTGCTTTGTTTCATTCGTCATCTAGGTACAAAGACTACGTGCAGCGCTAGCTATGGTAAAGAAAAACCTCCGTGAACCCACCGGTGCCAGGGAAAAAGCCATCAACCAAAGTCTCTCTGGTACAAGACCAACCGCACACCAGCCACGCAAAATAAGAAATCAAACTCCGACTAAAGGGGCGGAATAAGAAACATCAAATAAGTACATGGGGAGGAATCAACAGGAAAACCCTTGC
>Ga0307507_10009495_pt1 | contig 12921 bp, 19 predicted proteins | sample 7_EM_MG_FD_207223 | JGI IMG/M metagenome (GOLD analysis project Ga0307507, IMG submission 207223) | Populus trichocarpa ectomycorrhiza microbial communities from riparian zone in the Pacific Northwest, United States - 7_EM | ecosystem: Host-associated > Plants > Roots > Unclassified | place... | reverse complement strand
TAACATCGAACTTAGCACCTAACCCCTTGTGCGTGTCCTTATGGTCCCCTTACGCCGCTCACCTAAGTGACCTTCGCCGCCTATGCTATTAACCTTCTCTGTCTACACTAGTAGCCTTCGCCGCCTACGCTAGTGGCCTTCGCCGCCTACATTAGTAGCCTTCGCCGCCTCCGCTAGTAGCCTTCGCCGCCTCTGCTCATAGCCTTCGCCGCCTCTGCTAATAGCCTTCGCCGCCTATGCTCATAGCCTTCGCCGCCCTACGCTAGACACCTTCTCTGCCTACATAGGTTACCCTTCGCTGCCTTACGCTAGTCGCCTCTGCTGCCACTTACGCTGACCTTCGCCACTCTACGTTAAGTCGACCCTCAGCGCCTAGCCTATGCCGCCTGACCCGCGCCGCCTATAACAACCATTCTTATCGAATCCCCCAGACTACGTTCATACCGGTGGTATCACATCTATCCTCGACTTTGCCCCTATCCTCAGTATAGAGAATAGAACGGAACCTAACAGTCATGAATTCCGGCAGAATGCATTCATTCCAGAATTGACACCAGAATGTTCCCTGGAATGCACAGGAATCCAGTCTCCGAAATATTTATTAATATTAATTAGATTTATATTGATTTAATAGTCACTAGTGGCTACCACTTTTTATGATAAACCTTAAACAAATGCCAGCACAGTCATCTGTATCCTGCCAAGTGTAGTTATGAAATGAAAAGCTTCTGGCAATTAAATTGTCAGCGATATTTCATTACTATTTCATACTTGGCCCAGGGAATTCATCATTTCTATATCATTATTTTTCCAGTGATATTTCATTACTATTTCATACCTGGCCCAGGGAATTTCTCATTTCTATATCATTATATTCCCAGAGATATTTCATTACTATTTCATATCTGGCCCAGGGAATTTATCATTTCTATATCATTATATTCCCAGCGATATTTCATTACTATTTCATACCTGGACCAGGGAATTTATCATTTCTATATCATTATATTCCCAGCGATATTTCATTACTATTTCATACCTGGACCAGGGCATTTATCATTTCTATATCATCATATTCCCAGCGATATTTCATTACTATTTCATATCTGGCCCAGGGAATTTATCATTTCTATATCATTACATTCCCAGTGATATTTCATTACTATTTCATACCTGGACCAGGGAATTTATCATTTCTATATCATTATTTTTCCAGCGATATTTCATTACTATTTCATACCTGGACCAGGGAATTTATCATTTCTATATCATTATTTTTCCAGCAATATTTCATTACTATTTCACACCTGGCCCCAGGAATTTATCATTTCTATATCATTATATTCCCAGCACTATTTCATTACTGTTTCATACCTGGCCCCAGGAATTTATATCATTATATTCCCAGCGCTATTTCATTGCCATTTCATACCTGGCCCAGGGAATTTATCATTTCACTATATCATTTTGCAGCGATGTGAACCACACATCATTCAAATATATTCTTTAACACAAAACTATCTACTTCGATGTACTCTCTATGTAGTCATCTATATAGCACTGTAGTGGAATAGCAATTGAGGAGGCAAGAGGGAACAAACAGCAAATACGGCAGACAAGGACTAAACAGAGAAAGAGAATGACAACATATCAAATACCTGAATACCGATGCAAGACATTATGAGCAGGATGAGCCATTTATGAACACGACAATTGAAGGGAGACAGGTGGAGGGAGAAGGAAGATCCTAATTGGATATGCGGTGGCTGAATGAAAAATACGGCAAACAAGGACTAAGCAGCAAAAGAGAACAAGCAGCATACTGACAAACAAAGAACAAATGAAAATTAAATGTGATGACATATCAAATACGAGAATCCTAATGCAAGACGTTATGAGCAAGATGAGCCATTTACGAATGTGAAAATTGAAGGGAGATGGGTGGAGGGAAAAGGAAGATCCTAATTGAATACGCAGTGGCTGAATGAAAAAGAAAATTAACCAGCATGCTCAATAATGAAAAGGTCATGAAATGCATACATTTTTCAGGGCTGACCTTTGTCTTCGTTGTCGTCATTGTTGTCGTCTCCATTGTGTGCTTGCTTCAGGGGGGGTGAAGGAGGAGGCAGATCCCTCTTCATCTGCTGGATGACCCACGAAAGGTCATCAACAACAGACCAAGCATTGACATCACACTCAACACTCTGGGCCTTTACCCACCGCGAGAGGCTGACAACGATGACGTAGATCCCTGCGGTCCCACCTTTCGTTAACGACTGCCAGGTTTCACCATTTGGGACATCGCAGAGAAGGGGGAAGCAGGCATCCGAGTTGTTCTTGCACCAAGATGGCTGCAAGTTCTTCCACCATCCCATGAAGCGATTGCCATATTGGCCTGGGTGGATCGATGGCACAATGTCCTTCTTTTTGCTCTTAATCCAATCTGCAACCTCCTTAGGTCTGAAATTCATAGGAAGGTGCTGTTTATAAAATATTAGTAAGTGTTAATGAAAAAACAAATGAAACACTGAGACTCACCCCGTTCGGTGGATGTTGTTTCTCAAAATCAACAAACTCTGTTACCAAATCCTGCCAAGCTGCATCCTCTGAAGCCCCACGCAAGTAGGCTATCATGAGAGCAAGCCATGGTGGTAGATTGTCGTCCTTCTTGGGTTTCGGCGAGGGAGCAACTCCAGAAGTTGCTGGACGCATGTCAACATCATCATTGGTGAGGGATTGAGTGGGAATGACGGGGTGAGGAGACTTCATTGCTTCTGCATTTTGGGCTTCAGCAGGCAGCACAGTGATGGCCGAGGTTCCTCCGCCTATGACGAGAGACTCCTGGGATGGAGTAACGGACTTTGTGGTGGGCTTGACAGGTATGGAGGTGGGAGTTGGCTTGTCATGGCCTGAAGATGCAGCAATCGAAAGGCTTGGACTTGGAGCAAGCAGGTCTAACGACTGAGTGGACAGAGGTTGGGTATCATTGTTTGGGGCAGCAGGAATGGCAGAATCTTCGTTCAGAGATGCTGAGATGGAAGCCAGAGCCAGAGGATCTGTGGTGGCAGAAGCAATAGCCACTGGGATCACGAGAGTTGAAGCACCCATGGTGGCCACCGCAGCCTTGGGAGGAGCCGGGATGGATGAAGAGCTGAGGAAAGCATTGATGTCAAAGTCTGGTCACATGCATCACATCATGGTTACATACCTATCCTTATTGCTGCCTTTGTTCCTCATTGAAGCCTGCCTTTCGACAGGCTGCTGTTTGTCCTTCTTCTTCTCCTTCGTTGCTGCTCACCTTTTTGATGCAGGCTTTGGTATGAGGTCCTCCGGGAATGGAAATTTCTCCTTCAAACTCTCCATCACCAACTTCAGTTCAGCAATATTCTTTGCTCAATTCTTCTCGTATTCGCCAAGTCCATCACCTGACTTCTTATTCTCTTCCTTTGCTTGATCCACATCTTTTGTTTCGTCCTCATCCTCACTTTTGCCGTTTTGTTTCTTCCATTCATCATCATCCATCTCTTTCTCCTTATCTTTGCCATCCATTTCTTTCTCCTTATCATCTTCACCATCCATCTCTTTGACATCCTTAGAGTTCTCTTCTGCTAACTCATCTTTGACAAGGGCTTGTGCAGTACAATCCTCATCAGCTATGAAATAAGGTCAGTTTATGCTGGTATATATTTGGTTTAGGAGTGCGTTACTTACAAAATGATGCACATAGAAATTTCTCGAAAGGGATAAGGAGGTGTTTGTCATACTCTTTCTGACCCAAGAATTTCTCAAAGGAGTCTCCACCCTTTGTTTTCCCAGAATGCGATCTAAATGATCCATGTAAGTAAGTAAAAGTATTCTGTCAAAGGAAATTAACATACAAGTAGGTTAAGATCCTTCCATCAGTGTCAGGCATAGGTCCACCTGTGAGGATGGTAACATTCCACCCTGTCTGGTTCACCAGTGATTCACCAATGGTTGCGAGCATATGAGGAAGCATATCAATTGCCCTTGGATGTGTGTAATCAATCCCTCCAATCATTTCATATTTAACGATGATACTCACGATTGGAAAGCTTCATTTATAGCTGCTTGAGGTTTAACCTTTGCAGGATTTAGCACAGCCTGCATTTCAGGTTTTCGGTACTCCTCGCAGTGCTTTTTCATTTCTTCATTCTCTTCGTTGAACTTTTCCTTCATAAACTCAGCCATAATCTCCAATTGGGTTTTCTCTGGCTTCTCATTGGGATGCTCAGACAGCCATTTTTCCTTGTATGTCATCCATGCCTTGTTTACATGAGGTTTCCATATGCTTTCGTATGTCAGCACATGATAGGCCTGCCAGGCCTGAAGCTTTCTTGGCTGTGGCGGCGACTTAATCTTGAGGACATCACAAGCCCCACCATTGGCATTCACAGTCCGCGTGTTGTTCGGATACCAAGATGAAGTGCGCTACACGATTTTTTCAGCCTATATTTCATTTCGTAACAGGTCAGGTCCTCACCTTGTCATATTTATCTCCTTTTACTCTTGTAGCATGTTCGACAGAACCAGCATCATCAATTTCTGCTTGGGTAACTGGGGGTACAGGCCATTTGTCATGGAATTCCTTGACCAAATTGGGGTAGAAATTTCTCGCCACACACTTTGTTTGATTTGTGAGGAGGAAGGCAGGTTTTTGCTCTTCAAGCCAGGCCTCTTGCTCTGGCATTGTCCATTTCTGATGCATCATTTTTTCAGAAAAAGCAGGAAATATTTGGGAATGAGGGTCAAGTGATGTGGGGCCACACACAACTTAAAATATCATTGTTTATCCCCAATTTTAAAGTGTTTGTGTCATGCCAGCAAAGTTTGTTTGTTTCTCTCCCCAACCATATGTCTAACAGATATGGCAGTAAGTTTCATCCATTCCTCCTTGTCGTTTTCATACCTTTATACCTCACTAGATCAGTATTTAACAAGGCCTTCTTCTCAACCTTGACCCCAAGCACCAGCCTTGTCACCTCTGCCCACCCTGAGGTTGACTCAGCAAAACGCTGTCAATAATCCCCAGCATTTCACAGTGCGTAATTGTACATTCATCCCTGTGTATGTCTATCTGGAACACCTGGTGGCCATCCAGCAATTCCTGCTCTCACTCGGTCAGCCTCTTGTTTTGGACCCAGCAGGGAACAGTGATTTCCCTGCTGAACCTGAGGATGTTGACGTCCCAGTCTCTCCTCTCTCCGAGTTTCAAGGAGCAGGTGGCTTCAATGGAGGCTACTCCCCAGACGAGTCCGAGTATGAGATGACATCATCTATGTCTTGCTTATCCCTGTCAAGCTCCTACATTTTGTTGACCCCTAGCACTGCCAGTTCGACACGTCACTCCCATCTATTTACTTCACCTTGTGTCTCCCCCACCCCAGCTGCTCACTATTCACCCATGGCACCTCTTCCAATCAATACAGTTCCTTCCTTGTCGCATCAGGCCTTCCCAAGCAAGAAAAAATACTACACTGTTACTATTGGAAAGAAGACTGGCATGTTCTGGGATGAATGGTAATAATTTTAATTCCTACTTTAATACATGACAGGGACAATATCGAACCACTAGTTAAGAGAGTGTCTGGTTCCTGTTATAAGTCTTTCCTGACCCACGAACAGGTGCTTGCCTACTATTCAGACACAAAGAACAATGGACGGGTGGAGGTCATCAGGAATCCCGGAGATGACAAGATCTATGGGCCAAGGTCTGAGGCAGAGCAGTAGATTACTTGCATACTAATGCCTTTGCGCTCATAAATTTTGTAATGAAAGCTATGAAGATTGTGTTTTGGAGCCTATGTGTGTGGAACTTGCAGCGTCAGACCATTTAGAAATGAACACAGCTGATAGAAGTCATTGAAAGGGCTGGGACAAGGATGTAGGCTCTGAGGGCCCATTCGGATGCTTAGATTGTTTGACAATGGATGTGATATAGGCTGTAAGGTCTTAACAGTACCTTACTGTTCCAATAACAATTTCAGTAGAAGAACAGAAATTCTTTGGGTCATAGTGGAGGCACTTCTCAACGATCCAACTTTGGATAGCCTCAACTACTGTGTTTGACCAAAAATCCTAAATAACAATTTCACTCAAACACCAGATAGATAGATAGATCAGAAATATGTACTTCTTAGATCACTCAAAAATGAAATAAGATCTTCCGAAATATTATTTCCAACAAAAGAGTGGAATGACTTGATAAAATGGGTTACAATCGTAAGTAATTCAGCCTGAGCACCTAAAATGTGATCCTCATCCTATACATTTTGTGAGAGGCTACTGTACATCCTATTTACTGTAGTACTTCTATGGTATTTGAGCATGTCTGTTTTTAACTAGGAAGAGCTGCTGGCGCTGTTTGCATGTGGACACAGTGCCATATTTCAGCGCTCAGTATCTTGTTCACATTCATAGAGTTGGCACCAGTATAGACCAGAAGCGAAAACGAAAATATGTTCCTATAGCATACCCCAAAGAAATGGACACCCACAGAGGCAAATAAATACTGGGCCTTGCATGAAATGCTCAGTTAGTCTTTAATACCTTTTGATTGCTCAAATACCTATACATCACTCATTTTCATTTTAAAGAATGGCATACTCAGAATGTGATCAACTTTCAACTCGCCAGCCTTGGGAGAGGTGCATATTTGTATGTGTATATATATATACCAGCAACTTGGTTGAGTCACATGTTATGAGCCCCCGAAATCTTATGAGTATGCATTACCTTGGCTACAAACAACGGCCACTCATAAAAATAGTGTTAAGGGAAGCTAACATACCTCGTGATTACATCCCTCAACCTTTTGGAGATTCAAGCTTCTTCCCCCATTGTTTTATGTAGGCATGAAACAAAAAGTATTGTATTGTTTATGATTGTTTCCCTGCCTATTATTTAATTACAAATTGAAAATGTAGCTGGCACTTGGCCAGGACTCCGGCTAGATCACAGACTGGCATCTGACCTTATGTTGTGTGAGCCAGATTTTCGTTTTCACTTCTGGTACATACTCAGTTGGCACGGGTGCGGTGCAGCTTTCAGCTCTCAGCTCTTGGAAACAATTACCTAAAACACAAATACCCTATCTGACTGTGTCAGATCTGTGGTTGCTCTGGTGCGGTTTGTTCACTTTGGATGGAGGTCTAGGAGTAGGACAATAAGATAGTGAATGGGCCAAATTTGGCATGTGAATTTCCAGCCACTCCTACATCATTACTTGCCTGCTTCATTTCTTTTCTTTTGTCTTCCATGTAGACCCATGTTGAAATGGACAAGCACTTTGGATGGTGTCAATCCAGTCAAACACACTCGAAAAACTGCAGGGTTTCGCGTCACTCGGTCAAGCTCAATATTGGCAGAACCTCCTTCTTCCAAATCTGTGTTCGTTACAGTAACCCATCCTGACAAACGACGTGGCACTCTAACTGGGGAAACTTGAGTTCTCAACACCCCAGATCCTCCTAAACCACCCTCGACCTCTGCTGTAGATCCTAATGTTCCCGAGCCTCATTTGGATCCTGAAAATGGAGATTTTCCAATCTTGCCTGACAGTCTACCACCCGAAGAGGACCCACTAGCTAAAGGGAAGAGAAAGCGGCATACCAAAAATGTGGTATGTTATTCATGCAGCTCATATATTTAACTTCAACTTTCAGGATCGGCTTAGCGAATGGGTTGAATTTCGTGCAAACTTTTTGGATGAGGCCCTAAGGCAGGACGGGCTTGGTGATTTTCTCGGTCACACAGATTGCTCACAATGCACAAAGGCCCTGGGGATCTTCAGGTGCACAGATTGTCCAAGCGGAAGAATGCTCAAGTGGGCAGATTGTATTGTCATGCTCCATCAATATCTTCCTCTGCATCACATAGAGGTAATTCAGCGTCTGCATGGAGTCACGTGATGAGAACTAATCAGTTGAATGCTTGTCAGCTGTGGAATGGCCTGTTTTTCAACAAGGACTCCCTCTAAAACCTTGGACTATGCTAGCAACTTGGCCACTCTGGCACTTCTTGTCCATTTCCTCAACCTGGACCTAATAATTTCGTTGTCTTTGACACTGCCGGTCCTCATTTCATCACCGTCGACTATTGCAACTGCAGCCATGCACCTTCAAAAAATTGGATGCAGTTACTACACGAAAAATGGTTTCTGGCAACTCTCTCTCTCCCACAAACTGTTTTCACATTTGATTGCCTCGAAACATTCCATGAACTTACTTTACAAGGCAAGACTAGTCTCTATGATTACTATAACTCGCTTTTGCGCCGATTCGACAATGCTGGGCTTTCCAATCCTATCATAAATTGTCAGGATTTTATTTTCCTCCCAATGCTGATCCTCACTTCAACAGAACTGGTACCATGAATTCCACTGTGTTTTCTGTATGTGGTGAAACTTGACAGCACTCAAGCATGCTGGTCATGGCCATGAGCATGGAGGAATCGACGCTACCTCCGATGGTGAGCTGATGGTCAAGTGTCCTGCCTGTCCGCACCCACGAAAAAATCTTCCTAATGATTGGGAGAAGGCTGGCCCATTATTGTGCACATATTTTCGCTCTTTTTGTTCTTCAGCTAATATCCCTCAGATTTCTATATACTCTCTATGTTGCCGTCGACACCAACTTCAAGCTCAAGGGGAAGCAATGCCATCTTGATGACATCGAACTTATGCCTGGATGGTGCGCTTACATTCCTGAGACACCCTATCAAACACACATTGCCAATAATGTGGATCAACCTGAGGTTTGTGCCCCATGTATACATCAGAGCAAGATAATTCTCATCACATTCACAACAGATCAACACTTGCAAATCCCAACACGACGCGCTAGTCCGAGCGGCAACTCATTCATCAGCTGGGTATGCCGTCTTGGGTGCTGTTGTCGTGATTTGTTCGAGACATTGTATGATACAGAGGAATGGTGCTGGGGATCTTCAAAAGGGTGAAAAGTATGTATTTGACTGAATGGCTTTATTCTGGGGGCTAACGTTTTGCCATGTAGGTACTGAAATGTCGACTTTGTCATTTTTGCTGCCCTTGTTGGTATAACCCTACTTCAAATCGTTCTCACCTACAACATAGTGTGTCAATGGTCAAAAAAATTTTGCAAACACATGGAAGAGTTTCCTCTGGAAATGAAGATTCCCAACACAACCCAGGTTGACATGGCCATTCCAGGATGGCATATCAATGGTCACGGTGCATCCTGCAGGAACAACTTCAATCTGAGTTATATGGAGGGTGTTGGGAGGACCGTGGGCGAGGATGTGGAGACAACGTGGCTGGTAAGAATCCTTTGGCCCCTAGCATTCGGGAAATGGGTCCAGCAGTGCGTCACAACACCTTGAATGACCACTGGAGTGGTTGGAACTTCCGAAAAATTGTTGGATTTCATAAGTCTTTCATTTTCTTCTCTGTATCATATGCTTATCATTTTTCTCTTGAAGGGAAGCTGTTTGTAAAATGCTTTGAAGAGGCGTTCAAAATGAGTATGAAGCAGATCGAAACCTTCAAGCAACTGTTGGCGACCTTTCCACCTGAAACGGTTAGTAAATGGGAAAGGATGGTCTCCAGGTGGGAAGCAAATCCCAAAGCTCCAAATCTGTATGCAGAACCCAAGGCTAGTAAGTTATAATCTCATTCAACGTTGTCTGTGGCACTAATTAATGAATAGCGATAACTCTGCAAGATGTTCGCCTGGCCTTAACACAGGAAGACACAGCTCAGGTTGCTCTTGGCAAGCTTCCATGCCATAAAGTCAGCATGACAACGTTTTTGATCACAGGATTTGAGTTGGAAGATAGCCAGTACATACCTTATGATATCTTTTACTTGATAGGATCTGACTTTCTTTCAGATATCTTCTGCATCGTGAGGCTGTGCAGATGAAGGGGTTAAGGACCAGTAAACAGCTAGCTGACTTTCAGGAAAAGCGAAATGGTTTGCTTTGACTGATACAAAACTGGTGTGTGGTTCAGCTGGTCTACATCCCCCACGTTGTGTCTCTTCTTGCACAATCATCATCCCCTCCAGAATCAGACACAACCACCATATCCCCAACACCGGAAACCCTTGCCAAGAATATCCCATTACTCCTTCCCTCTGCCTTACCCCACCATATCTGCAATCTACCTGAGCTCGATGAGGTCTGTAAACTTGAATGATGTCTACGTGAGCCACAGGCCGACAATGCTCTCGCCTCCATTCAACACCAGTGCCACATGATTCAAGGACTTTGGCAATTCAAACGACTTAATGCTTCAGGGATAGGGAATCAGCCAAATACGAAAATGCTCACATTGTACATGCGCTTTGACAGTAAGACCAAACAAGCTGCTGAGGAATACCGTGCCGCTTGGTGTGCATTACATGTCCTTGAGCCAAATGGGTCATGGTCTATTCATTTGAAGGAGCTTAAAGACCATGACATCAGTGGTCCAGGAAAAGACCCAGAGGATAAAACAACATCCAATAGCCGCTATGAACCGTCATGGATTTGGCTTGTACCCAGTGCCACTGGAACAAGTCCTTCGGCAGCTCAAATAAGCAATGACGAGTTCAATGATAGCATGTGTGTGGAGTGGGCGAAGGCAAGGGCTCATATGCTGAGGTGGAAAGAGGAATTATTGATTGTCCAAGAAGAAATGAGGCGAGTGATTGGATATCTGAGGTGGAAAGCAGAGTGGTGGCAAGCACGGACTTCCTTGCAAGGTCATTGTGATGGTGGGATAGTAAGTGGAATTTTGGGATATGCAAATAAGCAGGCTGCTATCTGCAGTTGTATGGCAGAGCAATGTGCATCGTATTGGGTCCCACATCTCAAGGACAAGGATATCACACCAGCCTGGGCCTCATATTTTATGAGCTTGTCTCTTTGGAGGATCTGATGTCATGTTATTGTGTCAATTGGAGAGACTGAAAACATATTTAGTAAGGCTGAGGATGTTGATGAGGAGTACTGTAGTGATGATGAGGACTCTGATTTTCAAGGTGATGATGAGGACAACTTCTTTGACTTGAATGATTATGGTTAGATTAGATAGTCACATAGATATGATATGATAAGTAATTCAATCTTCTGTGTGGTAGAGAATGAAATATTTGGTGGGACATTATGAATTGCCAGTGGCAAGGAATGAAATATTTGCAGGGAAGGAATGAAAAATATGGTGGTAAGGAATGAAAAATGTGTAGGGGAGGAATTAAAAATGTGGTTGGCAAGAAATGAAAAAATTGCAAGGGAGGAATGAAAAATTCGGTGGGTAAGGAATGAAATACCCCCCAAGGGGAATGAAAAATGTGCTGGGTAAGGAATGAAAAATGCGCTGGATAAGGAATGAAAAATGCGCTGGATAAGGAATGAAAAATGCCCTGGATAAGGAATGAAATATCCCCCAAGGGGAATGAAAAATACGCTGGGTAAGGAATGAAAAATGCGCTGGATAAGGAATGAAAAATGTGCTGGATAAGGAATGAAATATCCCCCAAGGGGAATGAAAAATGCGTTGGGTAAGGAATGAAAAATGCGCTGGATAAGGAATGAAAAATGCACTGGATAAGGAATGAAATATCCCCCAAGGGGAATGAAAAATGCGCTGGGTAAGGAATGAAAAATGTGCTGGGTAAGGAATGAAAAATGCGCTGGATAAGGAATGAAATATCCCCCAAGGGGAATGAAAAATGCCCAATGAAAAATGCACTGGGATATATGAAATTTCCAGTGGAAAGGAATGAAATGCATTTCATTCCAATTGCCAGAAGTTTTTCATTTCATAACTACACTTGGCAGGATACAGATGACTGTGCTGGCATTTGTCTAAGATTTATCATATAAATGGTAGCCACCACTCTAATAGTATAGTTATACTGGCTTTGTCAACGTCGGCAAATGCCGATGCTCGATTTGGATGCCATCAACAATCCACAATGCTCTTCCTCATACCACCATCATCATCCACAACACCCACCTAGCACCACCCATCACCACCATCACCAATCGCCGCCACCACCCACAACCACCGTCAATGACCCATGACCACCACAGCACACCATAACATGACACAAACGACCTTGCAACGCCATGTCACCGGCCCCAGCAAGTGAACGAGCACCTGGCAGGTGCCATGTCACAGACAGCGACATGGCAATCAAAGGACAGATGATGAATGATTCGTCGTTCGTCGTCATTGACACAACCAGGTGACGACATGAGTGACGACATGACACTGCTGACGGACGACAATAGCAGGTGACAATGGCACATCGACAAGCCACCCAATGACGATGCCAACAACCCAATGACACAAACGATGGCCAGGGCCCATTACCACCTACCAACGGTGACAAGCACAACCACCACCATCCACAAGGGCCAACACACTGTGAAGAGAACCCACCACACCTCTGCCTAACAATGACAAGGACCCACCACCACCTTGAACCAACAGTGACAACCGCCCATCACCCACCATGCACCAACGGCAACAACTGCACAGCATGACCACCCACCAACGGCAATGAACGCCCATCACCCACCAACAGCGATGCCTGCCCAACACCACCTTCAACAGTGACACCCACCCAACACCACCTTCAACGGCGACGAGTGCCCAACACCACCACCAATGGCGATGAGTGCCCACCACCCACCAACCGCGATGATGTCCACAACTCCATCTTCCTTCCCCCTCCCTGTCCCTCCCTCCTCCCCTTTCCCTGTCCCTCCCCTTTCCCTCCCTTTCCCTCCCTGTCCCTCCCCTTTCCCTGTCCCTCTCTCCCCTCTGTCCCTCCCTCCCTGTCCCTCCCTCCTCTCTGTCCCTCCTCCCTCTCTGTCAGTCTGTCCCTCCCCCTCTCTGTTTCTCCCCCCTCTTTGTCTCTTACCCCTCCCTTTA
>Ga0307507_10009494_pt1 | contig 12922 bp, 14 predicted proteins | sample 7_EM_MG_FD_207223 | JGI IMG/M metagenome (GOLD analysis project Ga0307507, IMG submission 207223) | Populus trichocarpa ectomycorrhiza microbial communities from riparian zone in the Pacific Northwest, United States - 7_EM | ecosystem: Host-associated > Plants > Roots > Unclassified | place... | reverse complement strand
AGAATTAAACAAAAGTAACCAGTTCAAAACACTAATCCATGAAGATTACTGAACATGTCTAATTGTAAGCAAGAATTGTAACAAAAACAAAAGGTGGCTATTGCATAGTAGAAAAAAAAACATATAACAAGAAAACTAAAGATTTTGCCTTTATTCACACTTCAAGCAAAAGTCACTTGAAAAAATAAAGCATATAGCAGCTTTCTTGTTTCTCCTTCATTCTTTCACTGCCATTGTCACTACCATGTAACCAGGCACTGCCTAATTATTATCCCAGCACAACATAGTTTTATCAAGAATAAGAGCAAAAATTAACAAACCCATCAAAAAAACAACGAAAACAACAGAATTATAAGAGCAAAACCACCCCAAGCAAATGTGCAGAGTGTATTATGTTTTACATATCAAAATTCAAGTAAACAAAAACCCAGTAACCACAATAAATTCAGTTCTCATTTAAAAAAAAAAAAACCACAAAATCATTGACAAAAATCAATAAAGTTTCAAACTTTATCGAAATGAAAGCCATAAACTTCAACATAAAAAATGGGGTCTTCATAAATAAAATGAAACTGACCTTTAAAAGGGTAATAGAGTGAATTAAGCTAATAAAACCTCTTTTTAACAAACACCCACTTCCCAAATCTTCTTTATCTCTCTCTTTTGTTAGGGTTTTTGCATAAAAATTTTGTCTTTTGTGTTTTTCTGTTTTGAAGAGTTCTGGTTTCTGATTTCTTGGAGCATTAGTAACCCTTGAATTCTTGTTGTTATTAATTTTTACTTCAAGCCTTTTTGGTTTATCTGTTTCACATTTTCACCCTTTCCTATTTTAATATTTACAAAATTATACTCTGACTGTTACAAATATGGAAATTTTTATTTTTTCTTTCCTTTTTTAGAGGAGGTTAGAAATGTGGATTTTGGGTGTTTGTCAAGGGTACAAGCCAGGCCCATGGGATTTTCAGTTTTTCTTCTGTTTTTCAACGAGGATTTTCATTTATCTTGTTTATAAAAAATTATATATTAGAAAAATATTATTTAAAGATTTAACTAGCACAACTAAAATTATCTTTTATAAAGATAAATTATAAATCTCATTTCCTTCGAAAACATAATATTTATCATGGTTTATAAAAACTTATCCGGCTTTTTAAGTATGTTTGTTTTTTACTCAAAAAAAGATTTTTGAAAGCCTTTTAATTTTTTAATTTTAAATTTTTTTTTATAATTTTGTATTATTTTAATGTGTTGATATTAAAAATAAAAAAAATATTTTTTCATACATTTTAAAACAAAAAATATTTTAAAAAATTATTATTATCACAATTTCAAACACTATCCAAAAAACTATAGTCTCTATTTTTTTTGTAGTTTTATAGGTAAGCCAACTATGAATGTATAGTAAAGTTTTTTTTTTTGAAATGATATTTATTTGAAAATTATTTTTTTTTTTTATTTTTAATATTAGCACATCAAAATAAAAGATAAAAATATTAAAAAATTAATTTAAAATTAAAAAAACAAGAATTTTAAAAAGAACACGGCAATACCTGGCCAATTAAAAAATTAACCATCTAGTAGGTGGCCCAGTGATAAGATCTTGGGGCTAAGAGGTTTATTCTTCCTGTGGTCTCGGGTTCGAACCCTATGATTGCTAATATGATGGGCACTGGAGGCTTACATGGTCATTAACTTCAAGGCTTATGAGATTAGTCAAGGTGCGCGCAAGCTGATCTGGATATCCATGTTAAAAAAAAAAATTATTAAACTTTTTGATTCATATTTTCTTCTAAAAGAAAACAAACATGAAAGAAAAACAAAAAAAACACTAGGGATCTTTCAGGCCTTTTTATTCGCATCCACCTAAACAAAAACCAACAGGACAAAATCTAAACAAACCTCAACAATCCTCGGCCTCCAAAGTCCAAAAAAAATCCAAACATAATAGTTACAAGAAACTGAGGTGGTCGTTGAGCAAGTTGGAGAACTTGAAACAGAGTCAGACAACAACCTGTCCTTCCCCTCCATGCTCCTTGCAACACCAACCTCTTCAACCCCTCCTGTGCTATTAGTTTCCATAGCAACATGCATCAAACATCAAGTCAATGTTGTCTTCAAACCCTGTATGATTGAACAAGTCCGGCAGCTCGCAAGAATTTTCGAAAGGAAGATCAAGCATTGTGAGATTCCATCCTGAATCCATACAAAAGCTCCATGCTTGCTCGTGCTCTTCGATGGTGTCCGTAATAACCATGGGAGATGCGCCATCCAAGCTTGAATCTAGCTGTGTGCATTGAACTTGCAACGACGGAGCTACTTTTTGCTCTTGTTCCTCTTGTTGTTGCGGTGATGGTTGTTCAACTCCTGCCTCTACTTCTATGCCGGGATCAATCGAGTTGTTACCAAGTTGTTGTTGTTGTTGTTCTTGGAGGATTTGGTCTATAGGGATGCCTTTCTCCCTCATCCGTTCTATATAATTGCCTGCATCAAAATTGGTCACAGCATTTGCTCCTCTATATTCTATTGCTGCCATGTCATATGCTGCCGCTGCCTCTTCTTGCGTATCTTTACAGAAGAATTAACAAACAAGAAGTAGACAAACAAAATCTGATTAGTGAATTAATTAATCAAGCAATCAGCAAATTAAAGATCATGCAAGAAGAGTATAATTTTATGGAACATAATAAATAGCTAGTGGCTGATTGCTTCAAGTAACAAAGCTAGATTGGGAATTCACATGCCTGCCATGTACTTGTTATTTTAACAATAGGATTCAAATCTCACTTCTTGAAACATTAAAAAGTTTGTGCTCTTGATTGTGCCCTAGCTAGCTCATTGCTGAACAAGATCTTGTTGCTTGTAGACAAGCACAGCATCAAGAATCAGCCGTGCCTTCAAGTTTTTTAACCAAAAAGATTGTCCATTTCCAAGCATGCAAGGCCCCACACCACCTTGCCTCTTTCTCTTTTGGAAGATGTTTTGTTGGGATTCTTCTAGGTGATCAATCCTATGTTTTTGGTGATTTTTTTCCTGCTAGTACCAAGGGGAATGTTTATTTTAGCCCCTAAAGATTTATCGACATTCCATTTCAACCCATGTAGTTTGAACTTCCCAATTTTAATCATGTAGTTTTGAAAAAGTTCAAGCCCTGGCCTATATCCATCATGTATATCTAGCTAGCTACTACCTGACAAAATGCCCACCTTCCCTTCCTTTTGCCCTCAGCTTTCTCATATTCTCTCCCATCTTTTCCTTCCGAGCTCCTATGCACAAGTCAAGAATATCCCACAAAAAAAATCTTAAATCTCAAAAAAAATGAATTCACAAAGGAGGGCTCATCATTAGCTACTTGACCACACTGGGAATTCTTGGAAACCACATGATTTAAATTGTGTAATTTTAAACTACAAGGACCAAAGTGGAATGTTGTTGAATCTACAAGGGCAAGAAGATATTTTACCCCAACTCTTACACCCAAAAAGCAATTGCGGTGTAGATCCTCTCTCGCCCATGAGCCAGGTATTCTCTTCCAATGAAATGAGACAGACTGAACAAGTTTTGACTTCAAAGCCACCGTCATCTACCTACCTGCAACTGCTATATATTTCTCCTAGTTAATAATCAACATAGGCCGACCATGACGGTGACCACGAGGCCGTGACAAGGGCCACTCAGGTGGCTAGTTAATGCCTAATTTGTGGTCATAGAAGCCTCACCTTGTAGTAGGGCCGCTAGGGTGGCTAATTAATGTGCAGATATGATTATTTTTTAATTGAAAATATATTAAAATAATTTATTTTTTATATTAATATATTAAAAAAACACTAAAAATGTTTAATTTAAAATAAAAAAATAATTTTTAAAAAATTATGCAAGCAAAAAGATTAAAGATCTAGGGTTTTTGGCAAAGCTGACACGTGCCCATTTTTGTCATTGTAAGGGAGCGTCACGTGACCTCCTCCTCATGGTGATTGAATCTGTGGGTATCACATTCTATACTAATTTAGTAATTAGATTGATATGGTAATCTAAAGATCTAATCCTTTTTATGATCTGAGATGCTAATCTAACCTGGGCCTGATGCATCTGCAGGTGCTATGAGCTAAAAAACTGTTCTTGCAATCAAGACATCTAACCTTAAAATTTAATTCCAATATACCCTGACAGCTTTGTTTTTGGAATCTACCCAGCAGTCCTCCTCCTACTCTGCCTGCTTACTGTGCAATTCAAAAAAGATGTTGTTGCATAGTGTTTTTTAAACTAGTTTTTTATTTAAAATTAAAATTTTTTATATTAACATATCAAAATAATTAAAAAACACTAGAAAATATCAATTTAATATTTTTTAAAATTAAAAAACACCTAAAAATACAAACACAAACGGTATCGAATAACTGTGAAAAAAAAATCCACCTTTCTGAAAATTTCTTCATGATCACTAGAACTTTAAAGTTAAAAATATTTTTGAAAAGCACACATAAACAGTATCCGTCAAAAAAAAAAAAAACCTACCCTTCTAAAAGTTTCTTCAGGATAACTGGAACTTTGAGTTGAGATAAAAGATTTGTTATCAAAATTGAAGTCAAATTTGCCAACTGGGGAATGTTTTGGAGAAAAGTCGAAGAATTGTATTCTTCCCAGAGCACACACTCACGCTCGACATTCAAGTAAAATAGCAAATTGTTGTAGTCTCGTGCCAGTAAGGTATAGCTTCAATAATTATTGACAATAAGATATATAGGATATGATGAGACGTGAGAGAGAGAGAGAGAGAGGGAGAGGGAGGAGCATACTATAAGTTCCAAGATAGAGATATTTATTCCCTTGAACTCGTCCAATTCTGGCTTCCCATCGACCATTGTGATGATGCCTATCAAGATTCAAGCCAAGCAAGTCAAACTAATCATAGCCAGTGCCAAGAATCAAGGGATTAAATTATAATAGTCCAAAAAACCAACTGTTGCTGAAGAGAAAGAAATAAAAGACGACAGAGAAGTGGCATTTACCTAGCCACCCCACGGTACTTAGAGACTCCTCTGGAGAATCCACTGCTTTTCCGTCTAAGTGATGCCAAGTACTCTTCCCTGGTCACCCTCTGCATCTCTTCGATCTCCGTTGTGTATGTTTCTATCTGCATCGCCATCAGTTTATGCTTAAAACAGGCTTATTCGATCAACTTCACTGTATAACTTTGCAATCTATCGCATGAACCATCGACCCGGTTAATCGTATGAGTCAAGATCGAGTTACAATTCATAATGTGACTGGTTTGAGTGTAACTTAGCAAGTTATCACACGATCTATCCGACCCGGTTCATATGAATCAAGACCGACTCATTAGTGTGACTGGTTCGATTCACATGCTCACACGAGATTCATGTAATAATTGGACATGTAACTTGCCATTGAAGTACATGAATGTTGGCGAAGGTCAATTCCTGAAAGAAAGAAAGAATGAAAGAAAGTCAAGGAAAGAGTGCGTGCTATACCGGAAAATTCAAGGTTGTCTCTGCCCCCCAGTACTTCAGGGCAGCAAGATCGTAGGTGTGTGCGGCTGCCTCCTCATTATCATAGGCACCTGCATGTTACACACAATTAGGATCCCATGATCGTTATTTTGTGGTTTAATTATATATATATAAAAAACCAGATTGAGATCATCAGGAGGAGTGCTTACCCAAATAAACTAAGCAGCCGACAAAGTTGTGGATGTGAGCGTTACAGTGACGGGGATGAGTGTAAAGAACAAAACATGATCAGAAAGTATTAAGAAAATAAGTAAAATTTTGTAAGTAATAAACAAAGATTATAGATCTCCTTGGTTTTAGTTGATCTTTAATTAATCAAGCAAAATCCACCTTGTTTTCCCTTCTTGTTTTGAATGCTGTTCCATGAACTCTTATCCCAGAGATGAGCTTCAAACCTTCCTGTCCATCTATGTCTGTTCTTGATCAACCAACAAGAATGTCACACGTGCATATTTGAAAAACCCCACCAGGAAAAAGAATCATAATTTGAAAAGACGAGCAAGATTTTGGTACCTGGTGACTCCTCTGTAAATGGAACTTCTTTTGCCAGAGTTAGGACTGTTGGCAGCAGCAGCAGCATTCTTATGGGATTTCCCCTGATTGCTCTTTTGGTTTTTTCTAATGCGTTTGACTTTTGGCTTCTGAATGCTTTCAGAGGCCACACAATATGGTGAAGAGGAGGAGGAGGAGGAGGAGGAGCAAGACGAAGACCTCTTCATTTACCTCTTCTTTTAGCAATGTGAGAGCACAAAATATGATGGAATGCAGGCAAGCAAGACTTGTCAGAAGAGAAATGATGGGTCTATGTTATGTTCGCTTGCTAGGCCTCTCTTGTTTTCCTACCCTGGTTTAGATTTTGTGACTTTGGAAATTGAAAGAAGTGTATTTTGGTGACCAAAAGTGGTTTACCAAAACAAGGAGAGACAACGGGAAAGGAGGAGTGGAAGTGCAAGGCATTAAAATAACGCACAAAGCCGAGACAAGAGAAGAGAGGAGAGGAGAGGCCACTTCACTAGAGCATGTTTCTTGGCCTCGTGGGGTTTAACTTTAACCATACATGTGGTTAGAGATTTTTGAGCTGGGTTAGTTAACCTTGAGTTAATACCCTACACTTGGCTAACTCGTGCAGCCATGCCACCAATAAAGATTTTCCTGCTTTTCTACTAAGCAATTTAGAGTTAAAGAAGGATATATGTCAGTTATTTTTATTGTATTTTCTGGTTTTTTTGTTGTTGCTGATGGGTTGGCTTTCTGTGTCAGATATTTTGGTGAGTTTGATCTGTGACTCACTTTATAACAAGGGACGTGTAAGGACATGTCTGCAGAATGTATAGTTATATTTTCGCCCCTAGGCTTTATTCATATTACCACAGACCCAGTGGAACAAAGATTGCATGGTCCCACACACACCATGGCAGATAGCAATTAGCAGAGCTGCAAGTGGAACAAGCAAAGCTTAGCATTGATTTTTTGGGATGTGGTTGTTACGCGCTTCTAAAATACTTTAACTTTTTTCAGTTTTAAATTATTATAGGATATAACAGTACAGTGTGCTTGACAGGAACAAATATGAATCTGTAAAATTGTACCCAGAGGTGGAGAGTTCAGTTCCATGAAGAAAAAATAAACCTTTTTTGTACTTAGAACCATGGGGGTATTGGAAGTCTTCTGGGCCACCACAACTAATCATCTTTGGCTTGAAGCTTATTGCAGAAAAGAAAAGAAAAATCAACAATGATACAAATATGATTTATAGCAGTATCTTACAACCATTATATGAGCTTACAAACACCTACAAAATGTGTGCTCCACACAAACCTGAGCGAACCCTTTCTATACAACACCCTTGTTTAGGGACCCTAAGTAGAGGTCCAAGGCTCCCAGCCCTTTTACATAAATCACATATCTGTAACCCTATTGAAAGTTCACTGTGCAACAAACTGCCTATTTTCTATTCTCAAAGACAATCTTGAATCACTGTATACAAGACATCAAACCAGAACAAATTGCACACAAAAGTTCTCCACATTCCAGATGGTCAGGATGGATTTGTGGAAATCTAACCACGTCATTTAGATTACGGCAGCAAAGGGTGAAAATGAAACTCCCATGCCTCCGTCGCACAGTAGCACACTACCTGACTGGATTCTGTTATTAAGGAACACCGTGTCAAATAAGAAGTTTTGCCTCGAGGCCTGCAAATTATATTCATCCAGATCGAAGTGGTTTGATCTTAAAATCTTTGAATTGATGGAAGGTTTTTCTGTGTCTTTCTCAAAGCTTTTGACATACTTCCTAATATCTTGCTGAAGTTCGATGGAATCATTTGGCTTTTGAGCAAAAGAAAATTGCAACCTCCGACTGTCTGGTGTTTCTGAGCTGTTTAGAGTGACTTCCTCTAGAGCAGGCTCCTGGCAGCTGCCAGTGGTTGACAGCACTGATGCACCGTGGCTATGTGTACCAACCAATTCCTGAAAGCATAAACATAATTTATCATTAGACTAAGATTCTATTTCTCCAACATGATATTGTATGAAGTATATGAACGCTTATATTTTTTCTCCTTCAGCACTTCAACCTCACTGTCTTGAACTTTCTTCTCTAGAAAAAGGGGGGTGGGGGGGCAGGAAGATTCTACTTTTGTTCTTCCACCATAATGTTGCATGAAGTATATGGGTGCTTATATATCTCATTTACCACTTCAGCCTCATTGTCTTACAGTTTTTTTATAGAAGGAAAAATAAAACAGACAAAGCAAAGAACAAGACAGGAAGAACAAACACCTCCATGAAGAAAAGGAATTAAGTTTAAAATGAGACGGCATCAGTATCTTTTGAAAATAAATCACTGATTCAGCCAGCTGTATTTCTTCAGAATAAAAATAACAGATAAGAATGTAGAGAGGAAAAAACCTGTTTACTGGTAGCAAAACTGTTGAGATAGCAGTTGGCTGCAGCGTTAAAATTTTCCTGGGAAAAGGATGCACAATCACCAACACCAACTAAGTTGATTGGTGGATCCTCAGGCGATGAGAAGTCAGAGCTATCAAATGTTGACAGCGACACACATTCATCAAAATAAGCCATGGCTTCATCTGTTAATCGTTTTGACACCTTACTTCTTTCAATGCTGGACTGTCATCAGACCAGAAAAAACAAAAAAAAAAAAATACAGTTAAAACACTCATCTATATGGTAATGACATTGAAAGTCCACAACTGCTAAGCATGTGGAGGCTTAATCATAATGTGAATGAACAGAGCCGTAAAAACATGGCTAAAATCATTATCAAAAACCACATCTAAGCCAAAGATCTTCAGGGGGAGGGAGGGAGAGCAAGAGAGACCATAACCAGATAAGATTGAAATTATAGTTAGTTTATTTACTTAAAGCATGGATAATTAAGTTCCATATTTTAGAATATCAACCATATGCAGAACATGTAAACTCAGATTCAGAAGGATATTGATTTGATGTGTGTGGTATCATCCCTCACTAAACATATTTAACTGTTTTCTCCTTCTGTTCTACATCAATGCTAGACGTGCTTTTTAATGCATCTAGTGAAATATGCTTGAATGAAAGCCACACATGCAAAAAGAAAAAATAAGGATGTACCTTTCTTCCAGCACGGGGTTTCTGCACATTTGACATCTTCGGATGCGGAAGCACTTCCTTCAGAATTCTACTGAGCTCTAAGCCACGGTGCTCCTCGACAGCAAGGTCTGCTCGAAGCTTCCTTGCCCGTTCCTGGGACTGCAAGTTAAAAAGAGATCCAATCGTAATGCCTGTTCCAACTAAATTATAGAAGAGAATTGAATAGGCATAAAGCACCACAGACACGACATCATGAAAATTATGGATCTCAACGCCTATTTATCAAAACTAGGAAACAAGAGCGACCCCACCCCCTCCTGTCTATCCCAATCCCATCCCTCCTCTTTTGAGCTTTTAAGCGTTCTTCAAGTGGCAGCGGAAGTAGGAAATAGGCATCAGCCATTTTTAAATTTCATCTCAAAATAATTTTCATCAGGCCAAAACATTCACAGATTTTCTTAGAAGAAAACCTTACTCTGCTCAGTAGTACAGTGGCTTCAAATCACATGGCAAACACAAGCATCGACTATACATGTCAAGTTTTCCTTAACTTAATTTGAAACTAGAATCTAACACACACCAGCTCAACTCAAGCAAATGTCAAGGGGTAGCAAGTTTATAATGATTTCCTATGGTCAATCTAACTTCTCAATCACAATCTCAGCTGAAAATGAGCAAAACTTACCTGCTCAAGCTTCTTGGCATATTCTCTTCTGATGTCCAAAACTAATTCAACTGCACTTGGGTTGACTAGATCAGGAGGAATATCATTCACATTGGCCAATGCAATAGCAGTTGTGTTACTCCTCCGGATAGTCTGAGCTCAAAACAAAGTCCAGAGTGAATTATGAACAAGCACAAAACTTGGAAGCAAGCAGTAAAATACAAAGACTGCAATCAAATGTGCAAGAAGTAATTGATATTCTATAACACATTCCCCCCCAAAAAAAATCAACGGAACCATAAAATCCAGCAGATGCTCCTGAAATTTAACGTCCTCACATCAAATATCCAACCGACCAATCCAAAGAGTCAAGGCAACCTACTCATCCAAAGAGTCAGGGCAATATGTCATGTTCTACGTTGGCAAGTCATGTAACTAAGGTCTCTTGAAACAAGTGCGTGCCAATACTAGTTGGCTAAACTTATGCCAGGCATTCATAACTAGTAAAGCATTATAATAGACATCAAAAGAATTTTTTTTTTTAAAAGGGACATCCTGCATGGAAACAGCACAACTTAGATCATGTAAGAAAACCTTTATCATCCATGAACCACAGGAACTTACACTTTCCAAGTCATTTTGGATGTCAGCAATGGCACGTCTAACTTCAGATCGAACAGTTTCATATATACGACTAGAGGTGCCATCTCCCAAATTATCCCCTTGGAATGACTGCAACATGAGGTCATTACCAAAACTATATTAGGATCATGCATCTTATCCATTGATGTTTCAGAACCATTCACGTAAAAAGGCAGCATACAATCTCATTCATTAACCATTTAGAACACCGGCACATAAATAACTCCAAATCACTCATGTCCAAACCAATTAAACATAACACCATTCAGGTCTCACCTGCATTTGTTCAAAAACTGCTTTAATAGTTCTCTCTTCAGCTTCTGAAATTGAGCTTCCCAGACCTTTATCTTCCCAACTCCTAATGGGCAAAGAAGGCTAGAAAAAAAGAACAAATAAAACAGGAAACATCATTTAACTAAACAGCTTCATTCAAATCTTATTATAAATGCCAAAAACATAAAAGCATTTCTTGAGACAATACCAAGTCTGAAGCAGATCCATCTGATTGCATCGGAAAACTTCTCATCTTCTCAAATTTACAATCATAACTCCTCGCTAAATCACTATTTCTCCCAGCATCTGACACACTACTCAAACCGCCACTCCCATTTCTATACTTCGTCAACGAACTCCCTTCTCGTTCAGCATCACTCTGTCAAAAACAACAACTAACAATAAGCAAAACATGCTTTGCTACTCTCGAATTCAATAAATAAACCCTTTCACAACAAATAATTTCAAAATCCTTCGGGATTCTTGAATCGAATCAATAAAAAAAACAGTCTTCCACTGTTAATAACTAACCCTTCTTTGCTATCCATGAATTGAAAATAAAATAAAATAAAGCTTTCATACAAGAAAAATGAAAGCACAACCTCGGAATTCACGAAATGGCCTCTAGAGCCAGGAGGCCGAGACACAGACCTCCCTCTGGAAACAGGACCCCTGGACAAACTCCTACCAATCCCGGAAACATTTTTTCCAGCATCAGCCTTTCTTGACACAGATCTCCCTCTCCTACTATCACCATCAACATTTGGCTTTGTGGGTGCACTCTTAGACTCTTCCTTATCAACCACAACTTCACCGACTTCTTTATCAGGCGGGGAAACATTGCTCCAGTAAAGCGGGTTGTCTCTTTTGATCAATAAATTTGTTGACCCTGTAGCTGTTCCTTCAGCTGCTGTTCTTGTTGTTGAAGTATCAACAAGATGGGATCTTGACACTGCACTCACACTTCTTGATCTTCTTGGAGGTACCGTTTTTCTTGGTAAAGCGTGCTGCTTTGTTGAAGTTTCTTTATCTGATGTTGCTGTACTTGTTGTTGTTGCTCTTCTTGACGTGGATTTAAAGGCTGCCACTGCCATTCTTTCTTGATTCTTTGACAACTGCTATGGATTTAAAATATGAATAAATTATTGAATTGGGCAACAAAGTTCTTTACTTTTCAATGTCAGATTGAAACAAATGAGAAGGAAACTGTTCTGTGTTGGTGTTTTTTTGAAGGTTTGGTTTGGTGGGTGGTGATGATGATGTCGTTGATGTGGAACTTATGTAAGACAAAGTTTCTGTGTGGGATATTCGGAGAGAGAGACAGGTTGTTCGGTTAGGTCGTGTTATCCGGGCGTTCGGTACAATGTTGGATTTTGGAGGCACGGTACTGTCCTAGAATTATTTATTTTTACTTTAAAAAATATTTTTAGTATTTTTGTAGGTGTTTTTTTTTCACAGTTGTTTTTTTATTACAACGATGTGCAAGAATTAATTTATACTTTATAAGTTCTTGCAAATTTCTGGTTGTGAAAACTATTAATTTTTCTTTCAGCAACAAATTAGTGGAGTACCTCACTGAATTTTAAGGGACATCGATTATGAGTTAAGGGTTTAAACATGATGAGCAAAAACCGAGCTAAGTTAATCCTATAAATGGTTCATTGGCTACTTAAACTTCTGTAATGTTGGATTTGCTAGCTAATCCTGTATGTAACCTTTGTTAATATTTGCTGCCAAATTCATTATCTTTCATTCTCGTTTGTCTCTTTCTCTCCAGAGGAGTTGTTTTGATGCGGTTGGAGCTTGCTGGCAAAATTCAGGCAGCTTCCTTGATCTCAGCTGCGGATCCTGAGTCAGAGGAATCGACACCCATGCCTGAACTACGTGAGGCATCACTATAACAGATTCTATTGGAAGGGGTGACAAATCGATCAATGGAAGATCCAAATTCGAACTGGTTCCTGGTCCTGGGGATCACTTGTATATGTCATATGTAATTGTCGCATTGGTTAATGTTCTCATGCTATCAGGAACAACTTAGTTTGGCCTAGGGCTGTTTAGTATTGCGGTACGAAAGGTTTCGCAGGTTAAATAGTGCTGGGAGCGCGCGTGTTAGCAGCCATTACTTACGTTCTGGCTTCCTTATCAAAACCCTTCTATGTCATTTGTTTATGCGATTGTGGCAGCTTTTAAAGTAAATTGTAGAAGTTTATTGTTTG